>Ga0335072_10000144_pt1 | contig 150575 bp, 168 predicted proteins | sample Lox_Sample_21_FD_206725 | JGI IMG/M metagenome (GOLD analysis project Ga0335072, IMG submission 206725) | Soil microbial communities from Loxahatchee National Wildlife Refuge, Florida, United States - Lox_Sample_2.1 | ecosystem: Environmental > Terrestrial > Soil > Wetlands | place: USA...
ACGAGGTATTAAAATTAATATAATACCCAAGTATTAACGGTCTAATACTGGGGTATTGTATTAAATTATCGCTTTAATTAATACTGGTATTAAGGGTATTAAGTGGGTATTACGCCCATCCCTGATCAGTGACATTCTGCCTTCTATAAGTGAAGTGTTGTAATTTTAAAAGACACGCAGCACTTCCTAAGGTGGCAGAGGCAAAACATAAATGTCACCGTTGCTATTTGAGGGAGTAAGTTTCTCATTCACACAGTAAAAGGAAAGAGTCAGCAGGGATGTCATCCTGCATGCATAGACCAAAGTCTGGGCAAAAAGCCCGGCGCTTGACCACGTGTGTTGATTGGCCGGCCATCGTCCATTAATAGGACAGCAATTGCTATTGTCTTCAACACCCGCAGGAGTTTCTGTGTAGCGCTAGCGAATGGCAGCTACTGTGCCGAAACACAGCATCTTGCTCCTTTCACGCCTGCTGCTACAACGTGTGCCGCCTCTTATGGCCTTCTTAAAAACTGCCGTTGGGTGAAATACCCGCCCGATCTTCCTCGCTGCACCATCGCGCAGCACCGGATCCACCTCGATTGGTTGCGCCTGTGATCGCAACCGCTCTCGCGTGCTTGTGTGTGCATCTCGGCGAAGATGAACAGCTCTGAAGATGCTAGATTTCCTCCTCCTCCTCCACTTCGAAGTCCTCTTTTCCCTCCGGGTCTGGGTGCCGCCAGCCGTCCTCTTCGAAATCGTCATGGGCTCGCGCAGCCTCCCTCCATTACTACTGCCCTGACAGGCCCTCAAGCGGCCCGTTCGGCCTGGTCTGCGTCCACCGATACTCCTCTCTCGCCGCAGCCGTCCGCGGGGTTCTCTTCTCCTCTCTCCCAGCATTTTCCCTCTGCGTCGGGAGGAGCCTCTCCTCTGGCATCGCGGGCTCCGGCCAGCTTCCACATGGAGTACAACCCTCAGCAATGGGGTCGTGGAAGTCCCAGCGGTGGAGAGTACAGACCTCATGGAAGAATGGCAGCATCGAGTGGAGGAGCAGATCCCTTAAATGGTGAGAAATCTCTGTAAACTCCGATGTTAAACTAGCTATGGCCCTCGCCTATCTTCAAGCCGCACCCGCACACCGTTTATGATCTGGACGATAATGACCTACGGCCTCTTATTTTATGAAAACTCAACTGTAGAACCATGTCACTGACGATTGTTTGCAGGCGTACCCTCCCCTCCACCTCCATATTCTCCTCCGAATACAACTCCTGGCACAAGGCTGCCAGGAGTTGCATCTCCTCAAGCCCTGTCGGAATTTAATAGTCCTGCGAGCATGATCTCACCTTTCACCAACCCGGATGGTAGACAAGGCTCTTTAAGCATGATGTCCTTGGGTGGTATCTCGTCTCAGCCAACTCCCGCTTTCCCTCCACCACCACTATCGTCTCGTGATCGCTCTGGGTCACGAAACAGGCCAGATGGACAAAGATCACTGTTCAATCTGTCTGCGTTGACATCCAGGAACAAACCAGCTGACCGCTCATCTACACCTAATGCTATGGATGCTCTCCGTCAGAGTACGAACGAAGCTCTCGCTGGCTCGTGGGGTGTGCCAGCAGCAACAACTGCTCAATTGCTTGCTCAAAGGTATAGAAACTTCACGCGTTTAGGTATCATTGCTCACCTGATGATAGACGGCATGCTGGTACTGCTTCCAATCGATCTTCCTTGTGGATACCACCGGAAGTCATGTGTGAAGCTCCTTCGTCACGTCGCTCAGCATCGACGGGAGCAATTAGCAATCAAAGCGACGCTACTTCACAATGGGAACCTGGAATGCCTCTTCCACCTCCACCTCCAGGTCCTCCACCAAGTGATTCACGCTCGTCAAGTCTCTCGAGGGAAACGTCGGGACCATCAGGTCGCTCTGTATCTGGCGATCATGCTGGCTCCTCGGTTCCCATCTTGTCTGCACCCACGAGAAGACCGCCACCTCAGCGAGGTACAAAACTAGAACCGGTTCCTCCCACTCCTGCCGATTGGTCGGAGTTCGGTCAACTTTCTCCATTGCCTGCGTTCATGAGAAATAGCAGTCACTCTAGAGAAAGATCCAATAGTCCGCTACCGTTGAGAATTGATACATCCGGCACTCAGGGAAAACCCGCCATTCCACCGAAAGAAGTAATTCCGGAATCTTCGTCAGTGCAACCACTAAGCTCGTCTTCGGCTTCTGCTCCCCCTACAGAAACAAGTGCCAAAGGCATCCGCGAAAGACGAAGTGAGAGTCGAGCGGCCAAGGACAGAATGGTCGTTAGCGGTGAAAATTCAGATCAAAACCAAGTCTCTCAACAGTCGTCTTCAGAAGCAGCTTCGGCAATGCCAGCGGACCTCGTACTTACTCCACCTAGCTCAGGTATCAGCCGACAAGGAGCAGTAAAGAAATTACGATCGTCTATGTCGCCAGGTCTTCCAAAGTCAATAAACCTTAGGAAGAAGGTTGCCGGTGTCGAGACGACTTCTACTCCTCCTTTCTCGCCTGGATTTGATGCTCTTCAGCCAACGTCATCGCTCGATCAAGACGTATCTGCAGGATTGCCTCCAAAAGCTCTTCCAACACCACCACCACAAAGAATTAGCACTGATTACGTTTCATCACCTGCAACACAGTCCACAGACTCAAAAACTACACAACGACCCGAGTCCACCGAGCGGGACAATAATACTTCACTCGGCAGCAACACGCCACAATTTCCTTCCGAGCAGGACGCATTTGCCGAATCGTGTTTGGAGAGGCACAAACGATTCATCGAACAAGAGCGTGTTGCGGTAACCGATCAAAAGAAACTGGAGCTGTTCGCTGAGTTCATCGTTAATGAATCTCGACTACGGCGTGATCACTACTCGGCTGCTTTCTCAGCCATGGGTGCGGATGTCTTTGAGCTCACGAGAGATCTTTGGAAGTCATACCAGACCAGTCCAACTAGTCTTGCCAAACTTTCCACTGCACCGGAGTCACTCGTGAATGGTCGGAAAGATTCAATAGATTCATCGGCCGTAGGCACTAGCCCTGTCTCACGATCCAACTTCACACCTAGAACAGAGTCTGAATCTCCATCCGACGTTGGTGCCTCTGCTGGAGCGAGAGAGAGCGGGTTCTGGAATGCATACCAACCTGTGCTTTCTCCAATACCTAGCATGAATGTCAGTAGCCTCCCAGACGATGAAAATTCCCGAGGCAGACCATCGAGTCGATGGTGGGAGTCCAGTGGCTCCCGTAGTGCTGGTGGAGGTCAGAAATTGGAGAGAAGTACACGTGAATCGAAATATATGGGCGTCCCTCGAGAGGCTCGAGTAACTCTGCAGTGGGATGCTGAGCCACAAGCACAAGGACAAGCGGACAAGCCTCAATCTGCGGAGAAGGTTGAGTATCCTCCTGAAAAAGTAGGGTGGCATGGAGATGGCGCAGGAGACTCATCTTCCATTTCTCAGAACCCGTTCTGGCGACATTCGGCTCCAAATACTCCTGACCCTCACAAAGTTGATGTCTCTCGTCTCGTCACTTTACCACCTCCATATCCTCGACATTATCCAGCAATTAAGAATAATCATCCGGACCTTGCATCGGTACGGGCAATCCTACGGTCGCTGTCAGATCTTAGCGAAGTCTCAATGACAAAGGATGCATTTCGAAACAAGAGCGCTCAGCAACAAGAACAGCTCGCAGAGGAAGCGGCTGATCGCCGTCGTCAGATGCGACATAACATTCAAGAACAACTGGAATTGGGTCAAATGAGCTTTGCAACCGCGGCCGATGCCGAAGCACAGTTCAACAATAACGAAGCCATAATTTCGCAGCAAGCTGTTCAGCGTGAGTTCGATGCCTTTCAGCCTGAAGTTATGTCTCCACTCCACGCATTGCTGTCAGAACGCATCACGAAATCCACTGCCAGCATCGCTCAGCTCCAAATCGGTCTTGCGAGCTTGGCCGAAGACCCATCGAAGAACCAACCGCAAGAAGAAGGCGACGAGCTACCCGAGGTGCTGGAGAAGCTCAACCTCCTCAAGTGGCTCTTCGACACGCGCGAGACGCTGCACCGCGAGCTGTTCGAGCTGGAGAACGAGCGCAGCGACCGGTACCGCGAGGTCGTCATGGCGCCGCTGCACCGCGCGGCAGGCCAAGACGACAAGATGGCGGAGGCGGAGTCGTTCTTCCTGGCGGACGCGCAGGAGCGGCGGCAGGCCTACATCGGCGGGCGGCTCAAGCGGTGGGAGGAGTTCGCGGCCGTGATCGAGGAGCAGGTGACGCTCGCCATCGACAACCAGCTCAACGCGTTCTGGGACATCGCGCCGGGCCTGCTGGCCGTCGTGCAGAAGGTGCCTGACGACCTTAAGGCCTTCGACATGCACGTGCCGCAGTCGGAGCTCGACGACGTCCCCAGCTACGTCGACTTCCCGCTGCAGTACTTGTACAGCTTGCTTGGCCACACCGAGAAAGCTACCTACCAGTTCATCGAGAGCCAGATCAACCTCATGTGCCTGCTGCATGAGGCCATGACCGGCGTCATGGTGGCGAGGTTGGCTTCCCTCGAGAACCAGAGGTGCGTCGAGGGCGAGGAAAAGCAGCTTGTGAGAGAGGAGATGCAGGAGATTAGAAAGGCCGAAGAGGAGCGGCTAACCATGGATTTGAAGGAGCGAGTAAATACTTTGGAAGCGCAATGGAAAGATGGGTTGGGTAGAGGCTTGGCCGATTGCAAAGCGAGAGTTGAGGCGTTCTTAAAGGAGCAGGGTGGATGGGACGAATCTGATGGTGATTAGAGATTAATTTTCATACGGATTCGATACCCCGGGGCTTTCATTCAGTGGATCAATTTGGCTGGATTGGAATACAGGAGTTTTAATGCGGGACACGATGATGGAGTAAGGTCTCGTGCAGAGTATTAGTATTATCATTACACTTCGATTCTGCTGTGGATATTGCATCTAAATTTTCAATTCCTAGAGTTCGTTCCTATTCCACTTCACTTTAACATTTCTTCTATGCCTCCCAGTATCTGAACTTCTACACTTGAGTTTCAGCAGGCACAGGCATAAGAAAGTCCAGTTTCTTCCATTTCGCTTCGTAGCGTAGACGTTTGAACATACACAGCCAGCTGTTCTGAGTCTGTGACTTGGTGGCATTTTAATTCCCAGCGTAGTCCTTCTCTGAAGCGTATTCATCATGACAATCAAGTCGGCATCCGTTCTTTATCAGGTGAACTCTTCGTTGATATGGCTGTTCCGCATTCGTAATACAAATCCGGACCTCTGGCGAGATATCGTGTTTGACATCCTGCCAGCGCTTTCAGCTATTGTCGACGTGTCTCTTAATCTGCTGAGTTGTTGCAGAATGACCTTAACTCGCAAAGAGCGTATCTTCTTCTCGGAGATACTCGCCCGCATCTGCCTGTCTGAAGACCACTACATCAGTCGGGCCTATCCTCCTCGCCTCAGCAGTGCTCCTTGCGGTAATGCCAAAACCCAAGGCCATATCGTTCATGCTATACACAACGACGCCTTGATGCTCCGGACAATCCTCACTCCATCTCCCAATGTGCGCCTTGACAATATTGCCTCCGTACAGGAACGGCATCTCACCGTTTGCCTTGACCCACACCTTATATCTCGCGTGCGGCGCAATAACATCCAGCGCTGTGACGTGCAGCCGGAACTTGCCAGTCTTTGTGAACTTGCCAAGGCAGGTGCCCAGCGAGAGAAGTGCGTCGCGCGAGACGGAGGTAGCTAGGTTGGCCAGAGAGGTCCGCACGTAGTAGACTCGGGAGTTTTGGATGCGGAAAACGTGAGGGTCTTGTGGGTTGTCGATGAGGTGTTTGAGAGATTGGCCGGTGTAATTGGCGAGCTTCTCAAAAAGAGTTTTGGTCTCAGGTTCGGTAAGAGACCGCATCTTAACTAATAAGTTGACGGAGGGTTTGCTGGACGATTGTTGGAGGTGAGGTTAATCAACGGCTGTCAATTTTTGTGTGGGGTTTTTTTGGCTCAAAATTTTTCGAAAATGGAAAGCTCCGACTTCTCACTCCGCAACTTCACGTTCTTCCACCTACTTCCCATTACGAAGACTTGTTTTCATGATTCTGAGCCTCTCAATCCTTAGAATACGCTTAATGATCTAATGGCTCAGTATCCTCCAGCGAAAAGACGAAGAGTCTCTCCGCCAGACTCAGATAATGCCGATGCTAGCGGAGACAATACTCTACAGAGTTTTGCGACGAATGCCGCCAAATGGAACTTGGAACAGGATTATGAGCAGCTTCCGCGCAAGTTGAAGAGCAAAGAAAACACCAGACTTCCGATCAAAACAGCAGATGGCTGGATACCACAAGAAGCGGCCGCTGAACCTGACAACGAAGATGTCGACAGTTTCCTAGAATCGGATGAGGATGAGCTACCAGATGCCGACGAGGGCCTAGAGGAAGAAGAAGACAAACCAAAGATTTCGTCAAAACAGCAGATCTTTGAAGCCAAAGAAGAGCTGGCTCGTCTTGCAGGATTAATAAATGAGGATCCTGAAGAGCACGTTGGATGTCTAAAGAAAATGGCACAGTTCACATCATCCGAAAATATCACAGTTCGTAAACTTTGTCTGGTTGCCCAATGCCAGGTATACAAAGATATTATCCCAAGCTATAGGATTCGTCCCCGAGAAGATGACTCGAAGGAGAAAATTTCCAAGGATGTGCGTAAGCTACGAAATTACGAGCAAATCATGGTCAGCGCCTACCAAAATTACATCAAGGAGCTCGAGAAACTGTCGAAAGGTGTGATAACGAATACAAACAATGTGACAACCGGACTGGCGTCGGTTGCAGTCTCCTGCGCATGTAACCTGCTCTTGGCTGTGCCACATTTCAACTTTCGAGGAGATCTTATCAAAATTGCCGTTTCACAGATCAACTCCAACCGTCCAGACGAAATCTTCGACAGGTGCATTGACACATTCCAAGCACTATTCGAGAATGACGATGAAGGTCATACATCTTTGGATGCTGTCTCGCAAATCACGAAGATAATAAAGGCCAAGGGATACAATGTGAGAGAAGAAGTTCTAAACACATTCTTACACCTACGGCTGTTGTCTGAGTTCTCTGCCAAAGGCTCTCAACATAGCATCAACAGAGACGAGAATGCGTCCCCCAGAGAAAAGGTTAAGAAGCAGAAAGAGAAGCGCGAGTTTCGCACCAAGAAAGTACGAAAGATGATGCGTGAAAACAAAGCTATTGAGAAGGAAATGCGTGAAGCAGACGCCGTAGTGGGCCATGAAGAACGTGACAAAGCGCAAGCAGAGATGCTAAAGATGGTATTTGCAACGTACTTTCGAATTCTCAAAGCCCAGACCTCGCATCTTATGGGAGCAGTCCTCGAAGGTCTTGCAAAATACTCGCACCTCATTAACCAGGATTTCTTCGGTGACATTCTGGAAGCATTGAAGGACTTGATCAAGTCCAGTACAAATCCTGAAGAGATTGACGCGGACGATGCAGGAGATAGGTCTAGAGATTCTACCCGCGAGTCGCTTCTCTGTACCATCACCGCTTTTGCTTTACTCGAAGGCCAAGATGCAAGCTCTGCTGCAAACACCCTCCATCTCGACCTCAACTTTTTCATTACGCACCTTTACCGAACGCTATTTCCAGCCGCGACGAATGCAGATATCGAGCTCAGTTCCAAATCGCGACGCTTAACCAATTCGTCAAAAAACTCAACGGCAGCTCCATCAAAAGTCAACATTCAGACCACGGCGGTACTGCTCCTACGCTCGCTTTCCTCAACACTTCTTCCTCCAACAGCATTGCGATCCGTACCACCAACACGCATTGCCGCATTCACAAAGCAGCTCATGACAGCCGCGTTGCAACTCCCAGAGAAGTCCTGCGTCGCCGTACTCTCACTACTCCATCAAGTGGCCAAGACCCACGGGCGCAAAGTTAGGGCGCTATGGTACACGGAAGAAAGGAGAGGAGACGGGGTGTTTGATCCGCTACGAGAAGAATATGAGGGTAGCAATCCGTTCGCGACCACGATTTGGGAAGGTGAACTTCTGAGGCTGCATTACAGCCCAAAAGTTAGAGACGCTGTCAAGGAGATCAACAAGGCCATTCTAGGCGTCTAGTTCGAGCTACTGTCTACAGTTGGAGAACAGCACTGTAGAGTTTCATTCTCAAAGTTGTCACAATGCCTGGCCAGACCTCCGTCTGCTACCCCTTACGTTGACAAATTGGACACGGAATCCAAGGTAGACAAGGCGGAGAGACCAATTGTACGAAATCCCGATGCAGGGTCAAAAGCTTGTTCTGTTATCGAACCCGGACGAAATGCGCAATTCGTCCGTTGGCTTTGGTGATTTCTGATCGGCCTACGAACACGATATGTAATCTGTTTCGAGTACAAATAACAATTAAAGCGTCTGCCCAAGTTCATCCGTCTCCATTGTTCTTCTATCTGCAACATCTTTATTTTCTTGTCCGATAATACTCCCGAGTATAAAGGATTGTAGAGACTTTCGCTTCTGTGCGGCCGAAATGCCACTATCAATTGATCCGTCGGCGAGATGTTTGAGCCGCCTCTGACTGAGATCAGATCAGATCAGACCAACGGGAGCGCCAGCATTTCCCTGCATAGAAATAATTAGGGAAATGTCGGAGAAGCGAATTTGTATTGTTTGAGCTTGCGTCGGCATATGATGCCTGAGCTTTACGCTTTCGTGGCATCTTTCGTCGCGCAGCCGAGTAACCACTATTTAGACTGTCTCGAGTTCGGCTTCAACTATATCCTCAAATAACTCGATTCCACTCTTCTCCTCAGCTTCAATTGACTTTATCTCGTCTACCCACTCACAAAACCGAAAACAGGATGGCGACCCTTGTCGTACCAAAAGAATACGGGTAAGTCTCACCACCCGCCCGGACGCACCTGAAGCACAGCTAACGCGGCGCGACGCAGCTACGTCCTCCTCACGGCAACGGGCACCTTCTTCCTCTCGGTGTGGCACGGCCTGCGCGTCGGCGGGTTCCGCGGCAAAGCCAAGATCCCGTACCCGCAGCAGTACGCGTCGGCGGAGCAAATCGCGTCGGCGGAAACGGACGACCGCAAGAAGGCGCTGTACCTCTTCAACTGCGCGCAGCGCGCCCACTACAACTTCCTCGAGAACTACGTGATCGCGCTGCCCGCGCTGCTGGTGGGCGGCTTGAGCTATCCGCGCGCCGCGGCGGCGTTCGGCCTCGTCTGGAGTGTCGGTCGCACGCTGTACGCCATCGGCTACACCGATCCAGCAAAGGAGAAGGGTAGTGGTCGCCATCGCGGTGGGATTCACTACATCGGAGTGCTTGGCTTGATTAGCTTGGTTGCGAAGACGGCATACGACTTGCTTATGAGTTAAGCAGGTGTTAAGGTTGTGCTCCCCGTGAAGCAGGTTCACTCAAGTGCTCGCTTGTGAGTGGGAGTAACATTGGAATGATCTTGAAGGTAATGGCAGTCACCGTCAAGGGAGAATGGCCTTCTGTAGCATTACTAGGTTTTCGGGCTCGAATCTGATTATGGTCTTCACTTCTTCATCGCCGCCAGCAAGCAGTGATTGACTCCAATTCAATCAATTGACCAGTCGGATGGCAATTTTAACCTCATTTCATCATATTCATAGCAGATGCATGCAGTTCGGTAACATTCCGGCCCTTGATGCTATGATCCCAGAGCCTGCAGCGATAGCTTCAGCCACTGTTCCCGACGTCATGGTCTGGTATCAGCAGTCAGCACTATCTACATTTCGGTTGGCAGAGTAAATGGAACGACTGCTATACCCAGAGATCTCCCGCAATTAGCCAACATCTTTCCAAGCCTCGTTTGCATGTAGCTTCTGATCCACCATCGGAAGGCTACCCCTCCGCTCCCAGCTCCATTGCGGGGCAGCAGCTTTCTGGAATATCCTAGGTCCAAATTATCCTCTATTTCCGTAGCCAGACCTAATAGCTGGAGTACTTTTGCCGAGAACATTGCAGCATACATTCGTACCCACTCCGCTCCCCCTCGTCTTCACCTCCTCCCAATTGGATGATCATCGAACGCACTCTGACGTTAGAAGCCACTCGTGTCAGAGTCCGCAATCGGCTCAATAGCCTTCTGGAAAACAGGCCTGTCCCATCCGAGTCGTATGGCCCTGACAAAGTGAAAGCTGGGTGAGCCCACTAGAGAGCCATACCAGCCCGTTAATATGATGTGATGAAGATCCGGGGCCAAGTATAAAATCACGACAGCTTTCCCCGCGCGTGTGGAGTTATCTGTTGCGACTTCGCTGCAAAACACCACTCCACACACATAAACGTTCAATTACACGCGCCTTGCCGACTGCTGTGCCCACCGAAAACACTACATCCCTCTGTCCCAGGTACATAAGCTAGCTCTCAATTCTGAGGTACCGAATAAAAATCATGGCCGACGATTTGAAAGTGCCCGACTTCGACGACCTCCCTGAGGTCAAGGGCATGCCAAAAGGCTGCGCCTGGGGAGTTTTTGACAAAGGTGGAAAAAAGGACGTGTACGGCACTCTGAATCTGCTGACACCCAAGGTGGTTCGCGAGGCGGTAGCAGAAGTCAAGGAGGGCGTTTCGGTGTCGCTGAAGTAAGCCCGTCTCGTATTTTCCTCACGGTTGGCGGCATCCGGAGCCTTTTTCGTTTGTCGGTTGAGCATCGAAGACAAAGCTGACACTCTATTTCTGCAGCTGGCCAATCGGCGCCATCAACACGCCTGGCTTCGGTCGGAAGGGATTGGTGCACAAGGTGATGGATTTCATGGACTCTCCGTTCGCGATCCACGGCTTCGACGACGAGGTCGAGTTCAACACGCAGTGCAGCAGCCAGTGGGACTCGCTGTGCCACTTCCACCACCAGGCCACGGCGACGGCGTACAACGGCGCGAAGCCGACGCTGGCGGCGCTGGAGCAGCACTTCGGCAGCGAGGACCACGCACAGGAGCTGCCGACGCTGAACCACTGGCACAAGCGCGGCGGGCTGGTGGGCCGCGGCGTGCTGATCGACTACAAGCGATACGCCGACGCGCATGGCATCGCGTACTCGCCGTTCTCCGACAAGCGCATCACCGTCGCCGAGCTCGAGGCTGTGGCCAAGGAGCAGGGCGTCACCTTCAAGCAGGGCGACATCATCATCGTGCGCTCCGGCTTCACCGAGGCGCTGACTGGCCTGTCGGGCGAGAAGCAGGAGGAGGCCTTGGGAACGCACCAAACGTGCGGCGTCGAAGGCACTCCCGAGGCCGCCAAATGGTTCTGGAACAAGCATTTTGCGGCCGTTGCAGGCGATGCCATCGCTTTCGAGACCGTCCCACCCATTGTCGACGGGAAACCAGCCGGTATTAACAGTCTCGGTACGTTTCGCTTTGCTTGATTCTTTTTCCGAGCACCTTACTCCGCAAAATCGATGCTAACTTGAAATAGTCCTGCACCAGTACTTCCTCGGTCTGTTTGGCTTGCCAATTGGTGAACTGTGGGATCTGAAGGCTCTGTCGGAGCATTGTGCCAAGAGTAAGAAGTGGTCCTTCCTGCTGACATCTTCTCCGCTCAATGTTTACGGCTCCATCGGCTCACCACCAAACGCTCTCGCAATATTTTAAGATACCATGGCCACCCGTGCCTGTATCGTTGTTGACCAGGATGGTGATTTCCGGGTATTTGAGCAGAACTTAGAGAATGCAAATGTGTTGATATGAAGAATCGGCTCGTTATTCCCAAGCATGTAATATCTGCATGTTTGTCTCCACTCAGTAAGTGGATGTATTGTGAACATGTCGTAAACATGTCATTCATGCTTAAGCACCGCTTTCTCCAAAATAGTCGCATCAAGTCAGTCTCGTAGAATGCCCATAATCACGACTTCAGTCTCTTCACCGGCCCTTCTTTCCATTACCTCTCCTCTCCATCTTCAAAGCTTCCTGCTGACTAGGTAATGGTGCTCTATTTCTTCTGCGAGGATCTGTGACTGCTCCGTCATCGGGAACGGTTTCAGGCGATATGTGGGCCTGCGAGCGTGGGTCGAGTGCGAGATGCGGTGGTGACTGTTGCTGCAAGCCAATGGGAGGAGGTGGCGGAGGTGTGGATGCGAAGCCAGAAGTGGGAAGCTGTGCGCCTGGAACCCAGAAGGCCGGAGGTGCAGCAGATGGTACAAATGGATTCGATAAAGGAGGAGGCGGTGGTGGATGACCAGAAAGGAGTTGTTGTGGCGGAGGTGGAGCAAATGATGCTTGACCTATGAGCGGCGTGTAAGCGAAAACTTTCGTTTGTACAACTGTGCCTGCAGAGGAGATAATGAAGAATGGTGACTGGAGCGGCGTTGGGTGGTTCTGTGAGACGGATTAAATAGACGAGAAGGAGATGTAGTACCTGCTATAGCTGGAGGCGGAAAAGTTGATCCACCTCCAGAAGGTGGAGGTGGGAGCTGGGTGAATAGCTCAGCTAGCCTCGAGACATCGACTTTGCTTAGATCAAGAGCTGGCATGCCAGGTAAGGCACCAGGAGGTAGAGAAGGCAAAACGGGAGGAGCGGCGACACCTCCAATACCAGGAAGTAGGGATGGAAGACCATTGGCGACATCTTGTGTAGGCGCTGCCTGTACGAGACCTGGCAAGCCTGGAAATATTGGTGCCGAAGCTTTGGATGGCATCTTCTGATCGACAAGGCCCTCAGCTTCGTCGAGAGCTTCCTGCTCTTCATCTTCCTTTGCCTGACGCGCCATACCCTCACGGCTGTATGTTCCTCGAGCTTGAGCTGCCTCTTGTCCAATATGATATCGGTCATTGACCCAAGTCTCTTCTCCTGGCCGTGCGCGTGTCCAGAAACGAGTGATGCGATCGTTAGAACCACTGGCGAGGATGTGACCGAGAGGATGCCATGCCAGACTCCAAATCGTTCCATTGGGCGGTTCGTGAGCGTACGGGATTGAGTGAGCAGGGTAAATGTTTTGCGCCGGCGTCTTCGGGTCGCTGGTGTCGTACGGTGACTTTGTAGCTTCCATTCCTGGCGGAAGATTTTGCTCGTCAAGAAGATAGTGATTGAGACAGCCTTGGTGGCCACCCGTAGAGATAAGATTGCGATGAACAGGATGCCATATCAAGGAGGTCACGTCGTGTTCATGACCGCGAAGGATGAAGACGTCTCGCATCATACGAATGTCAAAGATTCTAGTGAGGCGATCACGACCACAGGTCGCGAGCATGATACCTTGTGATGGTTCGAAGACAGTACGAGAGATTTGCTGTTTGCTCGAGGAGATGGTTGTCAGGCAATGTCCGTTACGAGGATCCCACAACTTGACGGTATTGTCTTTGGATCCAGATACTACCAGACCTTTCCTTGGATGCCAGTCTACGCAACGGACTTCCCATGAATGACCACTCAAAGTAACCTCGTCGCGACCTTGTGCAAAGTCAAAGACCTTTAATGTGGCATCATCACTTCCGGTGACAAATTTAACATCAGTGGGAGCAAAAGCCAATCCTCGAATGCCGCTACCTTTGTCGTGGGCTTGAATCTCCTTGACATTGTTAAAATTCGGCTGCCAGTACTTCACAATACCTTCTTGATCACCCGATATCAACCAGTCTTCATAGTGAGAGTATGTTGCGGTGCGAATGGCGTGTTCGTGGGCTTGCATGATGGTCTCAAAGTTGAAAGCCATACCATTCCAAAGGGTAAACTCGCCACTAGAGGACGCGGTGAGTAGACGTCGTCCCTCTGGTGTCCAGAGCACGACGTTAATTGGATACTTCACCTTATTGAGTGACGAATGGAGAAAGGTAGTAGGGACGGTGTCGGCGGCGACAGTCGGTCGAGCGATCGGAGGGAGCATCTGTACGGATTGTAAGCACATTCGAATATTCTCAACGCGGTGAAATTCACTTACATCCACTATGTAGCTTGGGCTAGGTCGCTCTGCTTCAAACCCTCTCTTTCGCTTCCATCTAGGACCAGCATTGCGTATCCACTGTACCATTGAGCTTCCGTGATCCGTGACAGGCCCTATACGACGTTGTGAGTAGCCGGCGTAACCGACTATAGAAGAGCGATAGCTGGCGAAACTGTGTTGACTGGAAAATGAAGAATCGAGTGACTGACTTCGTGGCCTTGGCTTTGTCGGGTCAAAGGCATTGCTAAACTGATACTGAGGCTGGTAGCCTCCTTGAGCTTCCATCGTGAAATTGAGGTGGTAGTCGACTGCGCTGTTGAATCGAAGGCGCAACCAACGGAGATTGAGGTTAGGAGTTGTCAAATGTATCTAGAATGATACGTTGATGTCAAAGGAAGGCCCACCGGCGAGAGTCCTGGCTGTAGACAAGCTGGCAAGATACTGCCGTCCAGGTTGAAGTTTCGTAGCACTGATTGCGAATGCCGATGAAGCTCTAAATGCGAGGTAGTCGCAGCTCAGAAGCGAACGCGTCGGGTGGCTTGCATGCAGTTTATCCGTGCGCCAGACCACACCGTGAAGGTATTCGCGACGTGACAGTTTTCTTATGCGACGTTCGATCAAAATTTCAGTTCTTCTCTGAGGATATATTTGTAGTCTCTTTGGAGAAGATTTCGATGGATGAGAATTGTCTGGAGTGAGGTTGATGTTTTAGAAGCTGTTGTTTTGGTCGAGTGAACTTTTGAAAATGGAGCTTGTATTTCGACGACGGAAGGCGCAAGGTTTGGCGGGGGTCCGCTAAGCTAGGCCATGGGTGCCCCCAATCATTCGCTGGCCGTCGAGCCTGCACGCTGAGCTCAACCGTCCGTAAATCCTGCCCGCAAGCTGCATGAAGTACAAGGAACAGTCACACCCAACAAACATTCCATGGCCACTGTCTTCTCTGCTCCAGATCTTTTACAATCCCTCCTTTATCAACTGTTCTTAACTTTCTCAGTTTGCCTGGACAACACAAACATTCGAGCGTCGCATTTCTGTCTCTGTATTGCCCCTCGTATGTGTCTTCGAACCTCTGCACTCCACCCCGCTACGTACGGTAACATCGTTCCACCCACTTTTTTATATCTTCATCATCTTGGAACTCTCCGGTTCTAGCCGACAATTGACGTTTTACAGCATCCATCGCTATTCCTTTGAAATCCTCCATACTCAGAGCCTCGAGCTCTCGCTCCTCCTGCAATTGCCTCGAGTATGGCATCCTCAACCGTTAACGGCAGCCTCACCATGGAGACTCACTCAGACCACACGAGTTTAGCTACTCACAAGAGAAGCGACTCTCCTGAGATCGTTCCCAAGACTCCAATACCTTCACAAGGAACCTCCAAAGTCCGTGCCAAGAAGTACAAGCACATATACACCATCCACTCCCAAACGAAACCTTCCCCGCTCACTTATCAAGATGTGGAAAGCACCCCGAATTTCTGGGGTTTCAGGAATCTTCTCGTCTTGATGCTAATCGCGTCGAATTTGCGATTGATAATCGAGAACTTTCGGAAATATGGTGTACTAGTCTCTTTCAGCACATGGGGACTGAGCAACCACGATCTGTGGACAGGCTTCTGGCTATACGTCTCCATACCCATCCACCTGTGTGTGGCATATCTTATCGAGTGTGGAGCTGCGTGGCAGGCAAAGAAAGCACTTGGCTGGATCAAGAGAGGAGAATCCAAAGGCAACGACCGTAGCCAGCGTCAGCGTGAGAACTTCCGTACATGGTGGTATCTGATTGCACTCGCACACGGCATCAACGCCACTCTCAACCTTGTCATTACAACTTCGGTCGTCTACTCGTCCATCTTTCATCCTGGCATTGGTACTATCTGCGAACTTCACGCCGTCATCGTCTGGCTGAAAGTATGTTCATATGCCTTCACCAACCGTGATCTTCGCGACATGTATCTAGCTCCCGACGGTCAACAGTCACTTCCAGAACTCTACAAATCATGTCCATATCCGCAAAACATCACCTTTCACAACCTGCTGTACTACTGGTGGGCACCTACTCTCGTATATCAACCCGTCTACCCACGATCAGAGGGCATCAGGTGGTCCTTTGTGTTTAAGAGATTCACTGAAACGATCTTGCTCTGTATAGTGATCTGGATCGCAACGGCACAGTATGCCGCACCACTACTACAGAACTCACTCGATCATATTGCAACCATGAACCTGGTATCTATAGTTGAACGGATACTAAAGCTCAGTACCATCTCTCTATTTTGCTGGCTCGCCGGTTTCTACGCTCTATTCCAATCGTTCCTGAATGGACTTGCCGAGTTGATGACTTTTGGAGACCGTCAATTCTACGGCGATTGGTGGAACAGCACGAGCATCCGCGTCTACTGGACATCTTGGAACAAGCCCGTCTACCATTTCATGAAGCGTCATATCTACGCACCTATGGTTGGTCGAGGTATGCCACCAGTGGTGGCTCAGATTATCGTCTTCGTTTTTTCGGGCATACTGCACGAGTTGCTAGTTGGTGTGCCCACGCATAACATTCTAGGTGAGTTAGTGTCTCCTTCTGAAGTATACCAAGCGACATCTATCTCGCAACGACCAAATTGCATCTAGCGATAGAAGTGGGAACTAATTAGACTTATAGGCGTGGCGATGTTGGGAATGCTATGGCAAATACCGCTCATCGCCATAACCGATTTCGTGCTACGTCAAGAGACTTACGGTGGTAAAGTCATCGGAAATTGCGTCTTCTGGCTCACATTTTGTATCGTTGGGCAACCACTCGCTGCGTTGCTCTACTTCTTTAGCTGGCAGGTAAAATATGGGGCCTTGAAGGGTCAGCTCGAGAGTGATGCACGCTAAGAGCGAAAGCCCAATGTATGGATAGGATTTTGGGAGATTTGGTTAAGCATATGTGTCATATCTTGTCAACAGCCCCGGATGGATGACGAGATGTAGCGAAATTATGTAAATTCGCTAAGTTGTATCACGACTCAAAGCAGAATATAGAGATGCTTGCGCGTGCTATTCGTTGACAAGTGTAATGTTCGAAGTCAGTCTACAATGCTCAACGCCACTTCGTCTTCAAAGCTAGATGCATATACGCCCTGGTAATGAAGCATTGAAGCTCGTATCACAGCCTTGTTGACTTTCTAAGTATATCGACGCAAAGTCGCGATCAGCAGATGGTGGACTGAGTAGTTGACCGGTTGAAGGCAGCCAAGCATGTCGAGATCCTTGACAAATGTGGTATGATTCAAAAATGTAGCCATGGTCATTTCAGAAGTAGTCCAGGTATCATTGGCAGCATCGTTCTTGTCCGTGCATTCAAGGTGGTCAAAGTCAGTGCGGTTTGGCAGGGTGTTTCTTTCAACTCCGCGACTGAGAGTGACATAACTACAAACCGTCATCACCAAAACAATTCACAACTCACACACACGTGTAGACGCCAAAGGGGATCGGGCCAAAGTCACCCTAGTGACCATACACGCAGAACTTGGCCGTACGTAGCCTAGTAAGCGGGACATAACCCAGTCACCAAGGTCTCGGCGCATAATTGTAACCGGCGGCACAACGAGTACGGAGTATGCCCGCCATTGTGAGGCAGTGCTGGAATACGAGAAAGCCTCGCTTCTTAACTTAACTCACCCGTCGAACATCAGTATCACCCGTGCATAAGCTTGAAGAGTAAAATCTAACTTCACTCCCTATTTTTATTCGTTGTAAGGCTGTGGATTTCCTTTCTCATCTCCTCACAATGCCTTCCATTTGTTGTTTCGACTTGTAGCTGGTCTGCAGGTGACGCGACGCTGCGTCTGTACTTGAAGAGCTTGGTATCTGACACCGAGATATGATCCCATATGGCGTCTACAAATCCAAATCCACCTCGTAATGAGGTCGAAGACATCCAGTTGCCCACTGAATGGCCTATTATTCCCGTCTTGATCGTCGATCACAGCCAAAACCCGTCAGCTGAACCATATACAACAAACGCGGCTGACTTGCACTCCCTCGCAGACTCCAATATGTCGAGTAATCCCTCACGTATCGAGACTGACCAGCGGCCAACGCTCAGTAGCAATGCGAGCGCCAGTACAAAAGTATCTCCCTCGCCGTTGCTCATTCGGCCTGTCTCGCCATCGTCACCATTACAGGAGGACTGGAGCCTTCGAGATAGGTCTTTCGAGATGGGACCCATAAGTCCTCAATGGACAGCTTTATCAGATGGAGCGCTTTCGCCGCGGTGGGAGAAGCAACAACAGAAACGTAGTTCTTCTAGCGGATCAATCCTCAAAGAACCCAAATGCACCGTTTATCACATCTACCAGCAGAAAAGCCGCCGACACTACATCGCAACGACCAAGCTTCGACCGAAGAAGAAGTGGAAGTGGTGTTGGTCCAAAGGTGGTGGTGGCTGCGGCTTGTTCCGCCGTAAGGCTAGGATCTCAGAGAAGGAGCAAGCTGAGGCGATAGAAAAAGGCCTCATGTCAGCAACGAGTAACGCTGGCATTGAATTGCCAGAGGAGCGATGGGACACCGTGGACTTCCCACCTGAGTACACAACCGGCAAGCAACCAGAAGAGGAAGAAGAAGAAGAAGGATACTTTTGGCACCAGCCCTTTGGCCTCAAGAAGAGGAAACTCAAGAAAGTGCGCACGTTCCGAAAAGGAGTAACTAAAAAGAACAGCACCATACTAGCCGAGATTCCCGGTGTCTGGTTCTGGAAGAGATGGGACATTATATGGCGCGAATCAGACGAGAACGCCGGGAGACTCCAACACGCCGCGAAGAGTTGGTCGATGCCAACCGAGCAAGGCAAGTTGAGCATCAACTCAGAGAACTCCAAAGACAAAAAGAAGAAGAAAAAGAACGGCAAGCTACCGGTGGATCCTTCAAAACTGACGCAACTCAAATGGGCCAGCCCATTGAGCAAGAAAACGCGGCAATACACCTTCACGCACGGCCCGCTCACCTTCCACTGGAAAGGCACGTCGACGGTGCAATCAACGCGGGCCTTCAAGGCATGGTGCCGCTACAACCACCTCAAGCTGGTGGCGGAGATCCCGTCGCCGGCGCCCGCCGCCCGCAGCAGCGACGCCAAAGCACCCGCGTCGCCGCCACTGCCCACCCACCACACCCTGGTGCTGGCCTCGTACGTGTCGGACGCGAACCCCAACAAGCCCGGCACGCTGACGCTGCGCGACGACGCGATCGCGAGCGTGTGGCGTGCGTTCATCGCGCCGTGGGAGGGCACGACAGGAGCAGGAGCAGGAGCAGCAGCGACGCCGCTGGACGGGCAGCGCGGCAACGTGTTTGCGTACGGGGCGGGCGGCGGCGGTGGTGCGGACGACGGCGATGTCAAGGACAGCCGCTTCTGGGATGCCATTGTGGCGACGGGCCTCTGCATGATCTTTGGCGAGTGGCAGAAGCGCGAGACCATCCGCCAGATCATTCAGGCGCTTGCGTCGGGGGCGGGCTCGGCGTGAGCGGAGGGGTGGAGAGCGCTCCTATGTGATACTATATACCCCTTTGTGACGTTTTGCGGTTGGATTGAATTGAGCGGGTGGCAACGTCTGTTTGAGCGTTTGGATGCAACCGTTAATTGGATTTGACGCGGGTTCGGTCTATCTATCGCTATAGCCATAGAGAATGACTATTTTTAACGCTTCAACGCGCACGACAGCCGATCAAGCCATCACCTGCGTCGTTATGCGCCCATCAAAGCGCCACTCCCTAAAGACCAATCAATGCACTCAGGATCCACCGTATCTCTGGTCGTCAAAGGACGTGGCTTTGGCATCATGTCGATAGCTGGGAAGGCCAACGATGTTGTCGGCCCGGCACACCTCGCAAACCACGACTGTGCTCCAAATTCGATAATGACGGCGAAGAATGGCAAAGTTAACACAAGTGCGGTGAAGAGTATTCGTAGCAGTTCACAGTCCAATTCTAATCGTACATATTCAGAGACCTTATGTAAAAGTCAACGTAAATAAATAAGGAGATGCTCAATTCTCTATAATAAAAGCTGAGAAATGGGTCAATTGAGCTCTCCACTCTTGCCGCCTTTGCCAGCGCCATACGAGATGGAACAACACACATTAGCAATAGCCAAAAGTATGGAGGCGGTTTGCCAAAGGTCCTAATTTCCCGTGTCAAGACAAATCAAATTTTTAAGCGCCCTGGCTCACTTTACTCTCACATAGATCGCAACTTCAGGAGACGCGTTCTCACCCCTATTGTTGTGCAGCGCTCCTCTAACCTGAGCCAGAGGTTCTTAAAACTCACAGTGATCGGACACAGGTAATAGGTATAACAAAGATCTAAGACGAGTTTACGAAATTTACTCTGACTGCGATCAAATCTCTTCCCTCACAGCTCCTACCACAGAATTTGCCTACTCCAATTCCTGATGGAATCGTCATTCGGCCTGGTTGACTCCTCTCTGCTTGAGAAGATCGACGGACTGTTTGCGTGTAATGCTGGGGATTATGTCGATCTCCCTCAGCTAGTTGTGGTGGGCCAACAGTCCAGCGGCAAGAGCTCCGTCTTGGAGGGTTTGACTGGGCTACCTTTTCCAAGAGATAGCGGGTTGTGCACTCGCTTCGCCACCCAGATCACCTTTCGGAGAGCAATTACGTCAAAGATTGCGGCATCGATCATTCCTGCCAAGGACAGTTCCGATGAACACCAAGAAAAGATGAGAGATTGGGGTAAGAAGGAGCTTGGAAGTCTTGATGTGGCTTCTTTCGCCGGTATTATGGCCGAGGTATTTACCCCAAACAGTGAAGATACCTTACGTTCCACTAATTGAGAAAGGTTATTAATGTCATGGGAGTCGGGCCTGCCAAAGGCACTGCGCAATCAGCCTTTTCCAAAGATGTACTTGTGCTTGAGATTGCTGGTCCATCACAGGAGCACTTCAGCGTCATTGATGTGCCAGGAACATTCAAAAGAACGACGCAGGGTTTGACTACAAAAGATGACATAGCACTTGTGGACAATATGGTCCAAGGCTATATGGCGAACCCAAGATCTGTGATGCTCGTTGTCGTACCATGCAACGCCGATATTGCCACGCAAGAAGTCGTCGAACTGGCGGAAGACCTTGATCCAGATGGGGACAGAACCCTAGGTATTTTGACAAAGCCGGATCTGGTCGACAAAGGTGCGGAAAACGATGTTATCAAGCTCATTGAGGGTAAACAACACCGATTGAAGCTGGGTTGGCATCTACTGCGCAACCCGGGTCAGGCGGAGCTTCTTGACCAAACGAAGACTCGTAACGCTATTGAAGAGGCCTTTTTTAACCAAGTCGGTCCATGGAATACATTGGATAAGGAGAAAGTCGGTGTTAAGTCCCTAAGATGCCGGTTGCAGGAAATTTTGGCCATTCATATTCGTCGCGAGTTCCCGAAGGTGAGGAGTAACATACTATTCTAAAAAGCGAAGCTAAGAACATAAAGGTTAAAGATGAGATTGATCAAAGGCTACGAATAGCGGGCGAGAAGCTCAATTCACTTGGACCGAAGCGACAGACTCCGTTTGAACAGATCCAGTTCCTCATGGATATCTCCCTCCGTTTTCAGGAGATCGCTGCGTGCGCTTCGCGTGCAGACTATGGACGTACGGAGTTCTTTAGGAAGGACGAGAACCTCCGTCTTGCAACCGCAACCGTCAATCGAGGAAAAACTTTCGCCAATGCAATGTCCGAGAATGGGCATGACTTTGAGTTCAAACCCTCAGAAGACATGAAAGACGTTGAAGACATAGATGAGCTAGATTTCAACGTCATAACTATCATGATGGATGATGATACGACTGTCGCGGTCAGACACGTCCAAGATCATCCAGACATACGCGGCGTTGTTCAACAGAGCAGCGCCACATCTAAGCCGCGTAAGCAGAATATTCTGGTTTGGTTGAAATCAGTCTATCGCCAATCGCGAGGGTTTGAACTTGGAACCTTCGCCTCATCCATCTTAGTCGTGGCGATGCAACAGCAGGCTCGGAAATGGCAAGATATAGCGTTGGGATATATCAATGACGTGATCAGTCTGGTCCATTCATTCGTGCTTGCGTTGCTAGAGTATATCGTACCGAACCAATGTGTGCGAAGAGGCCTGAGTTTATTGCTGATCGATGAGCTAAGAGCGAGATATCAATCTGCCCTGGCTCAAACTAAGTTTCTATTAACGGTGGAACTAGAGGGGACGCCGGCCACGTACAACCACTACTTCAATGACACCTTGGATAAATGGTATGTTTTTTGCAAGGATTTTTTTATATGAGTACTCACAGTCAAAGTCGTCAGAAAAGACTACAATCACTACTCTCCGAGAAAGCGCTCTCTGACTGCCAGCATGGAACGGTTGTTCGACTTCAAGATATTGTGCAAAACCACCCACTAAGCAACGATGATCACATCATTCGAGAGATTCATGATATACTCAGATCGTATTACAAACTTGCTTTGAAACGGTTTGTTGATAATGTGCGAATGATGGCTGCAGACCATTTTCTTGTGACTGGGCCAGATACGCCATTGAAACTATTTTCGCCGAAGTTTGTGGCGAGCTTGACGACCGCACAGCTGGATGACGTTGCAGGCGAGGAACCAGGAATGAAGCGAAGGAGGGCCGAACTAGAAAAGGAGATAAGTCTGCTAGGAGAAGGAATGAAGATTCTTCGATAAGCATTAGGTACTACGTTGGCGCAGGCCACGGTTGAGAAGGGTCGGCTGGAGTGGACTGACCAGCAGGATGGCCGAAACAAATGCCGGATGACAAGGGAAGTCTATTGGCTCGCCGTTTGCCTCACAAGCATATTGCCAGAAGATATGGCATCAACGACGAGCGACGAACATTGGCTCATGTGTACGGGGACGGAAAACTAATGGGGAAGGCGATGGGATTGGGCCAATGAGAGCGAGAGAGGATGCTTTGCGTTTACCACTTTAAGCAATCTGATGGCAGGTTGACCTCCCTTCGGGCTCTACTTCAAGCTGCTGAATATATGTATCGTGTACAGCCAAAAGATGCTATCATTGAAGAGATGCGTCAGCAGGTTTCAGTGGAGATAAATTTGCAGAAAAGGAAAACATTGAATTGATGGTGAAGAAATCGACTGGCAACCCATCAATCACTCGCTTTAGCACCAGCTCTCTGGGCTCACCCACCAAGCTAAGTCGTCACTCCCGCGGCTCTCAAGGAATAGAAGTTATATCAGCGGACATGAACATCCTTAAAGCTGATTCAGGAACAAGCTGCGTTCCACTATGATCAGGCGAAACGGCGGTCTGACTTGGAAATGTGATACTCTGGAGTTTAAATGGAAAGGTTCTACGGCGTTTATCAGTGGTCACAGCATGCAACTCATAAATTTTTAGAATACTTCATCGCGTACATAGAGTATGAGCCTCTTAAAACTCAAAGTACCTTAGCCATCGATTTTCTCGGTATGCGAGGATTCTCCGCACATAGTGAGGGACGTTATATATTTACAATTTGCTGGGCACCCACTGCGGCATCTTCTTCTGCGCAAACGCCATCAACCCAATCATAAGATTCGGGCTCTCCTGCAACGCACGCCCATACCTCTCCTGGGTGATCTGGCTTGCACGCTCCACCGACGCCGTCTCGAGGGCCTCGCGCAGGCCACTCCGCGTAATGATGATGGCGTCGGGCGACAGGCCGGCGATCTGCTCGGCCAGCTCGACGGCCTCGGCCACCACACTCTCGTGCGTCTTGGACTTGCGGTTCGCGATGCCGTACCGCACCGCCTCGTCCGCGTTCAGCGTCCGCCCGCACATGGCTACTTCCGAGGCGATGTTTAGGCCCACCAGCCGCACCAGCCGCGAGAGGCCACCGGCGCCCGCGAACAGGCCGCGCTTCGCTTCCGGAAGGCCAAATTGGGCGCGTGGAGATGCTACGATCATGTCGCTAGTGCATGTGTGAGTAATCCAAAGATGTAGAAAGTTCGGCTGAGCAGTAGATGCGTAAGAGAGCGGGACACTGAAATGTGGACGTTACCATCCAAGGCAGATCTCAAAGCCACCGCCGAGAGCAAAGCCATTGACAGCCGCGATAACGGGTTTCTTGCCGGTGCGCCTGCTCACACCCATGAAGCCGGACGGCGGGTGGGTCATCATTTGGCGAGGCTGAGGGTTCTTGCGGATCTCGCCCTGCTCGATGAGATCTTGGCCGGCGGAGAAGGCCTTGTCGCCGGCTCCGGTGAGGACGGCCACGCGCAGTGATGGTTCGGCGTCGAACCACAGCATTATGCTGTCTGCCTCCCAGTGCGCCGCGTACGGGATGCTGTTCATGGCCTTTGGCCGGTTGATTGTGATGAGGAGTACATATGGAGCTGGATAGGAGAGGATATAGTTGGAGGATTTCGGTGGCTGGGTCTTGAGGTTTGAGGCCATTGTGAATGCTTTGGGATTGTTAAGGCTGCAGATGCGGAGTGGAACGTGCTATGAAGCAATAGGTGCAGCTATTTCTAAAGGTAGTGAAGCGGAGAGAATTCAAGTAGAAGGCTGTCAATTGTGCCTTGAACCTACGAAATAATTAGTTAAACGGCAGTAGTCAATATCAAGTTGTTCGAAGTTCGCTTTAGAGATCTTACAGACCCGAAAGCTGTTGTTCCGCACCTCGGCTGTATACGAGCAAATGGTGGAGTTGTTGATCCGGCTGACTGAATGCCTGAGGTGTCCACGTCAAATCACAGGCTTCACAACTCTACGAACTGCCTACTCATACGACGACGCGTCGAAACAACTGTGGAAATTAAACATGGTTGGGGATAGAGAAATCGTCATGTTACTCAAATACGGACGATTGGTATAAGGCTGGTTTGTGAATGATTTGAAAATGACCCAAGCACGGAGTTGAAGAAAAAGAAAGTAATAAGCCCATTTAAACGGCTGTGGCTCGTACAAGCTTTCGCTCCAAGCAGATAAGCTCAAACGGCCTTTCCGATTCCATCTAAACATTTCAATAGCGTGGTACAGTAATCACTGAGCTTGGAGAAGGAGAGTTTCGTTCCGAAGCTCACGCTCGTTTCTCTCTCTTACCAGCTTTACGGCAGCATTATAATAAGTTATAACCAAGGTACCACACGCGCCACTTGTAATTCCTACCAAGAAAGTGAGCACATGGCTACAGCGGAAGGCACGGTACCGAGTGGTGAAGACGTGAGACCCTCAAAAGCGGGCCGCGATTCCCTGCTTTGCCATGGAAACAAGGTTTTTTGCCATGCCCAGAGCCATGGGCATTTCTCCGCTGGAAAGGGATCACGTCCAGAAGAGTCTCTGATTCAGGGCCACGGATCACGCCCGAACGTGGATCCATCTCCGCGGCTGCGAGCTGAATTTCAACCCCAGAAAAAGATGAGTAGGCGCCCAGCCTGTGGGATGATGATGCTGTTAGATGGGCGCGTCCTTTTTACTTCGCGCTGGCCATGCATGCGCGGTACACTACATCTATTACAACCCGCCTTACAGGACCCATTGAGCCTCGGATCCCACTAAGTCGGGGAGGCAGAATCAGCCGTGATCAGAAGCCAAAATGGATTCCCGCAAAAGATGATGGCATAGGTAGTCATAGAGTGGACGAAGATGGCCTTTTGGTGTTGCATTAGCTTTGGTGGTGGAAGAGTGAGCGGCTACCAGTCCGTCGCGTTCGCCTCCTGAGATTTGGAGAGCGGAATGCAAGGACATCAGACATGAGGGAACGAATGGAGCGACGGAGCGTCTGTGTGCAGAGTGGAAGAGTTCGTGTCTCGCGCTTCTCTGCTTCCTTCGGGGCTTGCTCTGGGCTGGCGGCAAAAGCAGACGACGAGACCCAATCGGCCAGTCCATGGGCAGCAACGACTCCCCATGCACCGCGCTTGGGCTGTCTTTCCTCGTCGGACTCGCCGTTCGACCGTCTCCTTCTCGCTCATCTCTTCTCCGTCAGAAGCATCGCGGGTTGAACGTTCAATTCAGTTAATTGCCGTTCAGTTGCGTGGGTTGTTCTGATCGCTGCATCCATCCATCCACACCCGCACTTGCACCGTCCTGCGGCCCTAATTTCGCTAGGGGGAGCCTGGACCACTTGCGCCTCTTTCTCTCACCCATCCCTCGCTCGACCCTCGCGCTGTACCTCCTCTCTCACACACACATCACCTGCTCTCCGACCTCGCTTTCCGCCCATTATCAACTCCATCTCCATCGCACACCCTTCTCCACGCGCCCGCCATCCATCGCACCACTCCTCTGCAACCCTCTCGCTCACCTTGCGCCTTCTCTCCTCCCGCCAGCCTCGAGCACAGCAGTCGCCCGTGCTGCAGCGAAAACCAGCCTCGAACCACCCATTGCCTGCTCCGGAACGCCGTCCTGAACGCGAACAACCATCTTGTGCGCCGCTTTCCCTCATTCCGGCGATACAATAGCCTCCTGTCGCCAACCATCTTGCGCTCTTGGTCGAGCTTGCTGCCCCGTATGAGCCACGATACTGGCCCGCAGTCCGCAGACTCATCAACCAGTACCGATCCCTCCGCCGCCAAGGCCCAATTGCTTCCCGCTGCCGGCTCAAATTTAGGTACGTCACCATTTCTCTCGCTTCGTCGGGTGCAATTCTGCCTTCCCGTCGCTCACTGTCGCTGTCTTGCAACGTATGCTTACAAGCTTATCTTCAGATCCTTCCGCGCGCAGGAATAATTCAACAGGCTCTTCCCGTCATTTGGTTCCCAGTCGAACATCATCCCGTGGTCAGACGGGAGACAAGATCCAGTGGGAGAGGCGGTCAGGCTCCAATTCGGATAGAGGAGGCGAAGAAGGGTTAGATTCGGAAGGCAGGCCGAGGAGAAAACGGTCTATGTTGGACGTGCCGGGCCAGTTCCCACAAGCAAATGAAGAGCCGTCATCGACGACTACAGGACTCAGTGGTGACACCGCCAAAGATTCAGAAGGTAGCATAGGCAAAGGCTCGCGCGGATCAAAGCGCAGCATCACCGGAAAACGAAGAGCAGGAAGCACTGCCAGCAGTCAGCGCTCTCAGAGAGATCATCAGATGGCTCAAGAAAAACCGGTCGGCACCAGTCCCGCGACTGGTTCGCCGACGACGTTGACAGATCAACGTGAGAAGAAAAGTCGTTCGGGTTTCCTCGCGCTTCTGTGTTGTGGCTTACCAAAGAGCGGGACTCTGGTTGATGATGATGATGAAGGAATCGCGGCGAAGAAGACAACGAAAACTCGGCCGGAGCGAACAGCATTGCCAGTTACTCAGAAGGCAGAAGTGAGCACTGCCGAGTCGAGTACTGCCGAGTCTAAAGAACACGCTAGCGAGAAAACTGGTGAGAGTTCGCGGGTTCAAGATGTTGGTGTGCTGAGTGAAAAAGGTGACGCACTATCAGGAGCACATGGCGACTCTGCCGTCGATAAGCTTGCTTCTGCGTCTGGGTTAAATCGGAAACCCTCCAGAGGAGCTCGTCAAGTCTACGATCCCGTTATCCCTCCTACACAAGGACAACCTTCTCGCCTCGACACGGAATTTCCCTCTCCACCACACCAACCACAAATCGGTGGTCCTTCCATCGCTGTTCAAGCTCCCACTCCCATAGCAGCTCCCGATGAAGAGATTATTCACGACAGAACTCCACAACAGGAACAGCGCGACTCAGATATTGAAATGACCGACGCCGGTCCGAGTGTGCCTCTGTCAGCCAACGACGTCTCCGGAACATCTGAAGATTCTGGAGCTCAACCAGCTCATCGAGATGGTAATGCGGTCAGGATTGATCTACCACCACCACCTCCATTGGCAGAACGACAAGCTCAGGTCACTCCACCACATTCTCCAGCCGGTGCAGGAGAACCTGGGCAGAAATGGTTACTTCCGCCTGTAAATCCAGAATTGAAAGGCCGCAAATGCCTTGTTCTAGATCTCGATGAGACACTGGTCCATAGCAGTTTCAAGGTACAGTCTTACCACGCACCACAAACATTTAGATCATATCCTAACTTTACTTAGATTCTCCATCAGGCCGACTTCACTATCCCAGTGGAAATCGAAGGCCAATATCACAACGTCTACGTAATCAAGCGTCCAGGTGTTGACGACTTCATGCGACGTGTTGGAGAACTTTACGAAGTAGTCGTGTTCACTGCTTCAGTATCGAAGGTATGTTTCTCACCGCCGTAGAAGTAGACCCGTAACTCACATTTTCCAGTACGGTGACCCTCTCCTCGATCAATTGGACATTCATGGTGTCGTTCATCACCGACTTTTCCGTGAAAGTTGCTACAACCATCAAGGAAACTATGTCAAGGTACGTTTGTTCAGAATATGTTGATTTCATGATTCTAACCACAAGTAGGACCTTTCTCAAGTCGGACGCGATCTCAAAGAAACCATCATCATCGATAACTCTCCAACTTCCTACATCTTCCACCCACAACACGCCGTCCCAATCAGTAGTTGGTTCTCCGACGCACATGACAACGAACTCCTTGACCTGATACCCGTTCTCGAAGACCTGGCTGGACCGCAAGTCAGCGATGTTAGCCTTGTACTTGACGTGTCACTATAGCACATCCATTCGCTGTTAAATTTTTTTTCCTTTCACATGTTGTATAATTCCCCAACTCGATTAGCCTGAACTTTACTCCTGAACTTGGATCTTGGCTTATGATGCCAATACGGCGAAGAAAGGCATAGCAAAAATGCCACCCATCCTCGCAATTACCGCTTAGATCCGTTTTCAAAATCGCTTCACAGTACCATCGACGCGGAATTACCTCTCCACTTCTCCACATAGAGCAAAAGTGTCGGAGGAATCGCAGGCCAAAAGCTGGGGTGCCAGGAAACTAAAAAATGGGGCCTGCATCTTATTTTCATTTTCATCAAGTCGATCATATTCATGGCGTCCAAGCGAAGAACAGCATCAGTTTGATTGATTGGCTAGCAAAGACCCCAGGGGCATTTCTTTGTCGTTGTATGGACATCAATCGCCTCTGGACGAGGCTTTTTCATATCATCTCACCACTGCTCCCATCCTCCTCACCCGGAGTTCGTTTCTCCGGCATAGCACATACTGCGGACACACAAGTTGATTGGTTTGCTCCCTCTGGCTACTTTCTGGGTTGATTTTGTCGGTCCCACACATAGTTCACACCATCCCATTGCAGGCGCGGCTGGTTCTGGGCTCGAATTCTTGCGGGCATGGGAATCTGGGTGGATGTGTCTGTCCGTAGACACTGCGATGATAGAGGAGATAATATATGGGTTGAATGCAAGTTCGATCAACCCCCACTTCCTAACTGCAAGCCGCATATTTGTTCAGTCGTATCAGAAGCCGCCAACTCAGCCTTGCATAATAAACAACGTTCACCGAGCGGCATGCATTGCCAACTGTATCCTTGCGTCGTCCACGAACTTCTGTCAAAGCCAGAGCCTCTGGTTCATTCCAAATTTTCCAACATCAGGCAGCGCGTCAGCGAGTTTGATGGTTGTACGCGCCGTTTTGCACGCCACTCCAGCATAAGGCGCATTTCATTGGCGGTGATGTCACGCCCCGCCTTGCACGCAGCTTGAACCCTTGATCATCATTCGGCACATCCAGCACATCCATTCCAACCACAAAACAAAAGCGCTGTTTTTGCAGATCCTCCAGGCACGGCGACGCCAGACTACGAATAACCGAATAGTAACCAATACCTAAACCCGCCTCACACGTTTCCTCCAAAATGACACCCTCGGATGAGGGAGTACACTTGCGGATATCAGACGACCCTGACTCGAAAGGACCAAAGGAAGACCCCGCAGACGGTAAAGACCAGCCAAATGGACAAGAGAAGAAGCGTACACCGCGAGATTCCAAAGGCTGGGATGGCAAACTGAGGCTTGATCGAAGCGTGTTTGTGCAAGGTCAGGAAGCAGAACCAGAAGCAGATACCGAATCCGAAGAGGAAGACACCGAGCTTCCACCGGACAAAATCGAGGCTGATGAACAGCTGACGGCAGAGTTTGAGGATGAGATTGAGGAAATCGATCTGGTTCAATGCCGGATAAGAGATATCGAGGCGCTGAAGCTCGAAAGATTCATCAAACTCGAGAGAATCTGCCTTCGACAAAATCTCATCCAAGAACCCTTATTCCCAGAGAATCTCAACAACACCCTCAAGGACCTCGACCTGTACGACAATCTCATATCTCACATTCGTGGCCTGGACGGACTAACTCTACTCACGAGCTTGGACCTAAGCTTTAACAAAATCAAGCACATCAAGCGAGTCAACCATCTCACCAACCTCACAGACCTTTACCTGGTTCAAAATGGTGTCAAAACCATCGAGAACCTCGAGGGTCTCTCAAAGCTGCGCAACCTTGAGCTAGGTGGCAACCGCATTCGAGTAATCCAAGGCCTTGAGACCCTTACGGCTCTCGAAGAGCTATGGCTGGGCAAAAACAAACTGACGACGTTGGGAGGTCTCTCAACGCTGACGAACCTACGGATCCTATCCATCCAAGCGAACCGACTGACAGCTCTATCGGGCCTGGAGTCACTAGAGTCGCTGGAAGAGCTGCACGTGTCACACAACGCGCTGACGTCGCTCGACGGCCTGCAAGCGAACACGAACCTGCGCGTAATCGACATCTCTTGGAACCCGATCATTTCGTTGGAAGGTCTCGAGCCGCTGGACAAGCTGGAGGAACTGTGGGCCAGCTACTGCCACATCCAGTCGTTCGATGAGCTCGAGCGCGTGCTCGCCAGCAAGGAGTCTCTCTCCACTGTCTACTTCGAAGGTACTCCGTTGCAACGCCACCAGCCAGTGCTCTATCGAAATAAGGTGCGGTTGGCACTGCCTCGCATCCGCCAAATCGACGCCAGTAAGTGCTCTCCTGTTCTTGCGGCTAATTATGCGTTTGCGGTGGCTGACTATTGAATAGCTTTCGTGCACGCGTGAGGCTTCGGTGTGATGGGTGGCTACGAACGACCTTTGACGGGACGTTATGCTTGGTGCATTTCTTCGGCGTTTTCAAGGGAGAATGGAGAAAAGTCTGCGACGATATGTATCGCGATATTGGAGCAAGATGGCTCCATTGTAAATGTACATGCTGGGATATTTCAATTGCCGCATTCCTGGTGTCCAACTTGGACCTAATCATACTGTTCTTCCATTGGATCTGCATCTGGATATCCTCTCGGATCTGGTGCCGAGCAACGTCTTAGCAATATACCCGTCATACTCCAGTTCGACCGAATAATATCTCCATCTAACCACGTTGAACGCCTTCCAATGCATTACACTCTTTTGTGACACCCAAATCCGACACTCCAAGCTCGTATATCCCATATCAGCGCTCCAATCTCTTATTCCACCAGCTCGCGCTCTCAAAGGCCACCCTGAATAGCAAACGAGCTGAGCACCAGCACCAGCACACTAATAAGTGCCCAAAAGAACGGCATCCAAGTCGTCATCTCAAAGTAGCCAGCGGTATATACACCCCCCAACAGTCCGCCGACGACGCTCCCCGCAACAAACGCCTCCAGCCCTCCAACCAGCGCATACACAATCGGCACGACCCACACAGCCCTCCAATTGCGCGGCTGGGCGGCCAGCGCCGCGGCCGCGCACGCGCCGTGCGCCGCCCCGAACAGCAGCAGCGTCCAGATCACCGTGAACCGGTAGATCGCGCTGCTGCTGTACAGGTAGTTTGCTTGCCCGCCGTGCAGCGGCAGCGGCCAGTACAGCCCGGGCCACGGCGGCGGCACGTAGTCGGGTGGCGCGGGGTTGGTCGGCGTCAGCGAGGCGATGAAGCTGTGCGCGTGTTAGCTAAGTGCTGTGGAGAGAATGTGCGGTGGGATGGGGCTTGCCTCATGGGTTTGGGTCGCGTTTTGTCAACATTGCGGGTTGTTTTGTTTCGTGGTGGTTGAGTGATGGAGGATGGCGGGCCGAGGTTGGTTGGAGCTTTTGCACGTTCGCGGAACACCGAGCGACTTCGTCTGCTTCGTGCGCGATTGCGGCTTGGATTTCCTTCGCTTTCGACGGAGCTGGGAATATTTGCACCTCGTATCTAGGTGAATATGACTGCGCTCATACTACGATACTAAATACGACTCCATCATGCCTGCTGACAGGCTGCTCGGGACACTATTGCGCTCTCTACAGACATACACAGACCAGCAAGATACTCCAAGGTAACTCATTTTCGATTCGCAGCTTGGAATGAGCTGTACTAACATGTTGTAAGACTCCTTGCAACGGCCTCGTCTCTCTTGATAACTCTCAACAATCCTCTCAACATAACTCTGCTCACTCATCAGTTGCTCGTGGCTCCGGCTATCTGGCAACGTCCCGAAGGCCTTCGAACAACAATACGGGCCTGCAGCGTATTCCAGTCCGCCGTACTCTCCATCCTCAAACGAGAAGACGAAGCATTAGAAGCACAGTCTCAAAATTTCTGGGCAACAACTCCACCGAATCTGCAGAACATCCCGAAAGACGAGTGGCTGAAGGCAGTAATCAAAGGCGCAGATGAACGCTCGGCAAGATGGACTCATCTGATCGTGCTTGGTGGGTTATTGATTGGATTTGGACCTCGAGAGAATGAGCGACTTTCGAAACCTCTAAGGCGGACACTGGAGAAAGGCTTCGTTCAAGCCGTAAATGCAGCGTTAAAGGAAACAAGAGACCACAAGGATGAATTTGGATCGCATACCGTCGCTATAACGCTCAACCACGTGTTTCCACTGCTATCGGACTTGGAGCGGGCTCAAATTGACTATGACCTCTTGTTGCCGGTTCTCGTAGGCAGCGTCTTCTTCTCGCAGGAAGGACTTCAGTCTGCCTACTTCTTAGCCTTGATCGACCTGGACCTTATACGTACGCCTGACGGTAAACTTAACTGGCCTCAGCAATCACCATCTTCACATCAGATAGACCGACTGGTCGCAAAACCCATCATCACTTCTCTCGGTCCCCTTTCAAGGCTTATGTCCCATGCTGTTGAACACGTCCGCGATCCGTGGCTGATCCAAACGATGATCGAGGATCTACAGAATTTTTCTGCCATTCTCATCAAACAGTGGCGGCATTGTAGACTTTCTACCATCGAAACTTCAGCTGAGAGTAAAGCTTTGACTGAGGAGAGTCTCTCCACTACCGTCCCAAAGCTGTGGAAACTTCTCACATCTACACTTTTTGCCGTTGTTATCGTCCTTCGCGGTGCTCTTGGTCGTCTATTATCGGATCGTGGACTAGCTTCCGATGCTGTTGCTCCCGTCATCGTTACTCAGTCATTAAACACGCTACGGAATCTCTACTTCATTATCAATCGAGTCGGGACGAACAGCTTCAGCCAATACACGTTTGTGAATTTGACAGCCATCGACGTTTTGTCAAAATACCCAGTACACGCGTCAAGCTTCTTGCAGAGTATACAACCGGCCACACTTGGGACAATCCCAGACTCTCCACTGGAAAGGACTCTAGATCTTTACTTCCTGAACACGGCAGAGCACTTCACACTCATCCTTCCACCAAATCTAAACGAAGACTTGCTCGTCGCAGCAGCAGCACCGTACCTATCAGCACCACTAAACGGGTCCGCAGAGCTGCTCCCGATCTTCGAAGCCGCGCACAGCGTGATGCTAGCGGTGCTCAGCGCACCCCAAAGCGCCTCACTGGCCTCAAAGCACCTGCCCTTCTACGTAGACGCGCTCTTCCGCGTGTTCCCAGCGAACCTCTCGCCGCGGCAATTCCGGCTGGCCTTCAAAACGCTGCTGCGGGTGCTCGCGCCGCCGTCCGCGCTGACCGCGCTGCACCCAGACCTACCCGCGACGTTGCTGGAGCTGGTACACCAGCGCGCGCAGGAGGCGTCGACGGCGGCGCTCGACGCGGCGCGCTACGGGCCTGCGCCCGCGGACGCGCCGCCGCTCTCCGAGCAGGCAGTCTTGGTGCTCACACTCGTCGACGCGTTGCCGTTCCTGCCGCTACGCCTACTACACGAATGGCTCGGGTTGGCGGCGGGCCTGGTGGCGTGTGTGCGCGACGCCCGCATGCGTGACACCTGCTGCCGGCGCTTCTGGGACGTGCTGGTCGCCGGCGAGATGGATCCGGAGCGCGCGCAGGTGGCGGTGGTGTGGTGGGCGTGTGAGGGGGGAAGGGAGCGGCTGCTGGGTGAGCAGGGCGAGATGATGAGTGGTGCGCTGGGTGGGCAGCAGAGTAGGCTGTAGGATGCTGGGTGTTGCGAGTGAGGAAGCTATGTACAGAAAGGGATGGCTATAGTTCTATCGACATCTACAGCTTGCCTTTTGTGGCTATTCTCGTGCCGCCGACGTTGGCGCCTCCGTCAGGCCCTTGGATCACAGCACCGTTCATCCAGCTCCCTGCTCTCGAGCACAGGAACACCATAATGCCCGCGATGTCCTCCGGAGCGCCAACTCTGCCGAGCGGATTCCCTGCCGCGATGGCATCGAAGCCACCAAGGTTCGCTATCAGGCCGTTGGCCAGCTTGCTGGGAAAGAAGCCCGGCGCAATGGCGTTGACGGCGATTCCCTTCGGACCGAGCTCGAGCGCCAGCCAGCGCGCCAGGTGATGCGCAGCAGCCTTGGACACGCCGTACGAGATGATGCTCGTGTCGCCGGTGGTGGCGACGACGTTGCCGGCGCCGGCGCCGACGACAACGACGCGCGCCGGGTCGCTGGGCGCGGCCGCCGCGCGCAGCAGCGGCGCCATCGCTTTCACCAGGTTGAAGATGCTGCGCACGTTCAGGTCCAGCACCTTCTGCACGAAGCTGTCGGGCGTGGACTCGAACGGCCCGCCGTACGTGGCCGCCGCGTTGGCGATCAGGATATGGATGGCCGGCTCTGTCGAGCGGATTTGCGCCACCACGGACTCCACCTGCTCTGGCTTGGAGAGGTCGGCTGCTAACGCGATTGCTTTGCCTGGCCCGAAGAGCTTGTCGAGCTTCGCGACCGCTTGGTTGAGGCCTTGGTCGCCGGTGGCTTTGCGTGCGATGAGGATCACTTTGCGGCAGCCGGCGTGCAGGAAGGCCGTTGCAGTGTGGAGGCCGATTCCTCGCGATCCTGCTTAGATTGAGCGATAGATTCTCCATAATTACAATTATTGTATCTATATTCACCTCCTGTAATCACGGCTACCTTGTCTTTGAGGTCGAAGAGACCTTCGAATTGCATTTCCGTCATGGCTGATCAATTTACCCTTTCCGCCCTGTTCGCTGAAGTCCAAGTCCAATTCAACTTTACAACATTGATGAAGAAGTCAGAACAATTGTAAATCGTCCCAAATCCTCCTCCACTCTCCTAAAGTCATCCAAAATAAGGACGTCAGCCAGCCGAGCTAATGGCTTCTACTTACCCGCCCCGCTCTTGATCATACTAGTCCCAATTGGTTGCCGACGTCTGATATTCACGACGGTTAATGAGCTTAAATATCTTTGGCTGTTAATATCGAATAGCTGTAATCTTGATGAGATGCAAGTTCTTGTGATATGGGAGCTGAAGAAAGCGATATGCAGAAGTTCTACGTCATCAGCCTGAGAGAAGCCAGATACACATATTATTCTTCAAACCAAATGAGAATACAGCGATCAGCACCTTGGATTGGAGGATTATCTTGGACCTGAACCTCAACGTCAGAAACTTCTTCAGGTACTTCGAATTTCTACTCTAACAACTCCTCTCGGTCAACCCGTTTGTTCAAGTTCAGCTATTTGTTGGTTGGGAAGTCATAGGCTCTCATTATTAGATGTATCGTTGACGCTGCCATCGTTCAACCGAATCGCATTATCCAGAGACGGGCGACGTATCCTCTTTGGACAACCCATGAGGTATCTGTAGCAACCTCCAGGGACAGTAACCTCCAATGCCATGCCATCTTCAGCGCCAGCCATGATAGTTTGTTCGCATCTGCACTTCGTCGACATCACACGCCCATAGTGTAGTCGTGTTCAATACCAGGCGTAACACTCGCCATGAACTTCAAGAAAACGACGAGATACTGATCCACACGAATCGCGATCTCATCTTCGCCTTCCTGCTGATCCAATACTTCCCACTCCTCACCTTCCTTGACTTTTGCATCTCCAGGAGCCGAGTTAATCTTCAGAGCTTGAACTTCATCCTCCAGTCCCTCCAGTCCGGTCATTCCACCAACCTTTACGTCTGTGTCCTTTCCTTGCTTCAGCCGTGACATACGGAGTTTAAGCGCAGCATCGGCGCGGTCCAAGAGAATCTTCATTACGCTGGCGTGCTTGCATGGATGCACCGAAGCCATTTTGAGTCCCGGTTCGAAGAACGGGAAGTCTTCCAAAGTGACCGTCTTGTCTTTGTAATCGCCCACAATATCTTCCATCATGCTTTGCGGCTTAAGCGGCTGGCCGTTCACGTCATAACCAGAAAGGTACATCCGTGGCGTTCGATAGTAAGGACTGTACGTTATGTAGAGGGTGTACATGCGGGTCTCACTGCGTTCAAAGTCAGCAACACGATCAGGGTCATCCGTGCAAGGAAACGCGCCGCAGCGTGACACACGCACCTGTCGGCAGCGGCGCTGCCTTTGTTCTCGGGGATAATGGCCTCGTCGTCGTCATCGTCGTCCTCCATATCCGGAATCTCCTCGTCCTCCTCGCCAATCGCCTCGCCAACCTTCCCGCTCTGATCAATAAGCCGCACATCCCTAACCTTCGCCTCCTGGCTGGCGGCGAGGCCGCCAGTCCTCAGCCAGCCCTCGTCCTCGCCCTCCAGCCTCCCACCAAAGCCGTCACGCACGAGGGTGTCCATCTCGGCGGCGTCGCCAGCGAATCGCGCATTGAGGCGGCGGCGGCACGGCACGCCGCGGGTGACGAGGAACTGCTTGCCGGGCGGGAGGTGCGGGACGCGGCGGGCGGGCTGGGCGGCGTCGGACCACGACCACGACGGGAACTTGTAGGCCAGGAAGTCGCCGGCGGCCACGAACTCGTCGGCCGTCAGCTCGCCCGTCGCCCGGAAGTTGGAGTCCTTGCGCACCGCCGCGAACTTGTCGCGCAGGTACTCCGCCGTCTGGTGGTACCACGCGTAGTAGGCCATCGCTGGGAGGGATGCGCGGTGCTGAGTGCGATGTGCGGTGAGATGATGGCAGAGATACTGATGTCTTCGTGTGGGAGAGTAGGTAGGTGCCTAGGAAGGGAAGCTGAAAGCGGAGGATTTATATTTTGCAAAGCTGTTGACTTGGGAAAGTTGTTGGTGGGGTCACGCACATGCTTGAGTGGGCAAAAAGTGAGTGGCTGGCCGAGTCACAAGGCTGTCAGGCTGCCAGCGTTATATACGGCCATGAATTATGATTATGGCATAGCGTTAAATGGGTATAAGTACAAGAGACCAGTACTCGAGATGCCATCTTCAAATCGTAGTCTATGTTCCTGCCTTACTATGTGTAAATCGTTGTGGTCACCGTTTCCGTCGCTGTTACAACGCAAGCCGATGGGTTTCCCCATGGCTGTCCCGTAACAGAATATGACGACGACGATGTAGACTCGCCCTTAATAGGACCCACAGGTGTGGAAGATCCATTCGATCCGCCACCTGGTGCGCTTGAAGAGGAATACGTAGGCTGGGAACCGGATCCACCACCTGGTGCACTCGAAGAGGAGTATGGTGGTGGTGAGCTTGATCCACTTCCTGGTGCGCCAGAGGAGGAGTTCGGTGGCTGTGAGCTTGATCCACCTCCTGGTGAGCCTGAGGAGGAGTGTGGTGGCTGATTGCCCGCCGTTGATGACGAAGTTGGAGAAGACGTTACTCCACTCTGCCGTGAAGATGTTGTGTTTGACGTCTGAGTTGGTCCAGCAGCTGAAGAGCTCGAGTTACCTGGGCCTCCAGGTCCTCCAGGTCCTCCTGGTCCGCCTGGTAAACTGCCTGGAGGTGGAACGGTAATGTTACCGAAAGTCGTAATGGCGTTGGGTAGCACTTTAGTACAGTCGGTAAGATTGTTGATGTTGTTGACACCCAGCAGACTCATTCGAGTATATGCACTTGCGTAGTGGATATTCCACAAGCCTTGGCCAATATTACCTCCCTAGATACATGTGAGTATAGGTATTTTGACGGTAAGACGTCACTACTTACTGAGAATACATTGAAGGAAGGGCTAGTTTGCGGGTGTACGGCAAGGACAAGGTCACTTTGAAACTTGAAGACATCTCTACAGATTATTAGAGATATATTAAAAAGGAGCTTACGAACACTTACGGGAAGGAACCGTTGGACAGGGTCTGTGAATAGTAGAGAATATCCCAGACGCCAGGAGTTGTGTCCTGAGATTCGCCGGCCAGGGCTGGATCAACGAAGAACTGATTCGAAGTTGAGTGAGCGCCGAGGAGAGCAGCAAGGTCGCCCGGTGTGAATGTTTTGTTGACGAACAGTTGTATCAATTCGTCGGCTGGCGAACTAACATTTGGTAGAAGACCGGTAGGTGTCTTCGCCGAGTCTTTGCGACCAACAAAGGTGAAGATACGAGGGCCAAGCGGACAGGCAACGGTTGCAACGTTTGCCATCATTTGCACAAGATCTGCCGCACCCACTCCGAATGGTGCATATTTTGCTAGAAGCTCCCGACCCGTAGCAACGATGTCCGCGAGGCCCGCATTCTCAGGTCTGTTGATTTCAGTTGGTGAGATCAGCAAGCTCCCATCAGCACCACCGAATCCTGCCGTAGAAGACCATGCTGCAGCATCGTGAAATCCGAGACGGACGGCTGCTCGAGCAGGCTGGGTGCATTGGCCGCTATCGTCCACAAACATCTCCATTAATTCCTGCACCAGGTAATCAAAGGCACAACATGCGTCGGCAGCACATTTCCAACTACCCAAAGGCCCGGGTGGAGTGTATGTCTATACCACAATTAGCCTCAGTACCGCCTTCCAAGTTATCAAGAGCGCGTACCTTGTTTGTGAGGTCCTGACAGGTAGCATTTCCAGTGATACAATTCTTAACTTGCAGGCCAACTGCAGTTAGAGTTTCATTGGTTAACAAATCGCCAATGAGTTGAGGGTTCGCATTTCCTGGCCCTGGTGGCCCACCTGGTCCTCCTGGTCCGCCTGGTCCACCTGGTCCTCCGGGTCCTGGTGGTGCTTGTCGACGAATGTGGGTATATAGGTCTACATGAGAGCCTTTCATTCCTGGAAATGCGAGGACAGTTGTGCTCGCGGCACCGAGAAGTAGAAATTGCAGTCTCATGTTGATCCAAGGAGAGAATTAAATTATGTCGTATAACTAACAAGCAAGGAATAAACCAGGACGCCGAAAGAGTGGATGCAGACGACTCTGCTGTGACAGGTGATAGCTTACTACGAATGGAACATGAAATGAGAGAGGGTGGCAGTAGGATGAAATCCTCGGTCAAAAGTGGTCTAAATATTATATCTGAATGATCATGCACGTCATACTCCCGCCCTTGGTTGGTATCTTTGGGCTGTGTATGCGACAGATCATAATCGGGAAAGCAAGAGGCTGACACCAAGTAACGGCGTGGTTTGGCAAGCCACCTCGCCAAAATAGACCGTGAATGGATCATTTGCTGGGCAGCCTGATCAGCTTAGGTACCCGTTCGATAATCGTAGCGCTTCCATTGGCGTACGGTGTCGGGTAAAAAGGAGCCGGGTTCGCTGCGTTTATATCAACATGCGGATCATCACGGTAAACATACGACAACGAACACAGACAATCTCTCGGAGGGTACAAACTCGTCTAAAGCCACTTTATTTTCAGATATCTGCAGCATAACCTTCTCTTTTTTCCGGAATTGGGGATGCTGGACAACGCCGGTTCGGGTTGACATGTTCGTGGCAAAGGAAGAGTGTAATTTCCCCAGCCCCTATTATTGTTGACAGCCTCCCCAGCACCGGCGCAACGGCCCAGCCTTGGCAACTTGGCGAGCCAATGACATAGAGGTCGCGTGAGGTTTTCAGATTATCAGCACGAATTACAGCGCGTGGTGGTATTCTATTTACTGGTTGTGGTTGGATGAATGAGAAGATGAGGAGAAGACGCGGTTGGAGGGGAGAGGTTGAGATCTCGGCCCGTCACGCCATTACTTGCCGCCGACAGCAAAGAGCTTCTTCCGTATCGGCGTTGGCCGTCAAGCAATTCACTGCGAACTCCAGTACTCTACTCTACATCGAGACGTATTGGCCGAGGAGCTTGACAAGGCTCTTTGCGGGGCCGTATCCTACGAAAGTATTCAGGCGTACCATCAACATCCGTCTCCTATCTCGTATTTCTACTGGCTTGGAGAAGTGCCAAGGATGCTGATCTTTTAGCGGGAGTACGGCCCAACGGTCAATCATTCTTAACGGCTGAGTAAGTAGCTAATCTAATTGACGTGTCTTGTTCAAATTTAGAATGTTCTCTTCACAGTCGGGGAAGCGGAGTAGAGTGCCGGGAAACGAAAAGAAGCCCACAATGAGAACCGTATGCTGAGCATTACTTTTACTTGTCGACCATCGCAATGTATTCCAAAGTCACAGAACGAAAACTCTTGCGCATTCCCGAAGAAAGTAAATAGAGGATCGGTATTCCTTCCAGGATCGAATCACCTCCGGCTGTTAAACCTAAGCTCTTAGGAAGAACGGTGCACCACCATTCGCTTGAATTCAACTATTTGGGAACAAGACCGTAGCATTCTCTCCTTTCCATAGTCGGGCCCCATGATACCTCGATGTGAAAATCGTGTATGACCCGAGTATCATACCACCCGCTAGGGAGGCATCCAAGGTCTTTTAATCTTCTAATCCGCTCTCAGACGCATCCCTGCGCCCACGGCACGTCCTTAGTTCCAGCCAACCAGTTGTCGTTCTTACCATCAAAGTACTCCATCTTCCACTTCGTCATGTCCATGCTTCCGACCATCTGCTCCTGATCAAGGGTCAAAGCATTTAGCGACGAAAACGGTATCGTCTTTCCGTTGAATTCGTATTGGCCGCAGCCATACACGTTGACGCCACACTTTGGGCAGAAGTACCGGTGGACCGTCTTGGACCGCCATTGATAGTCATTGACCTCGTCGAACGATGCTGGGCTGAGTAGCTCAAAGTCTTCGTGCGATGCGAGACTGACACCCGTGAAGGCCGTCTTGTGACAGATGGAGCAATTGCATCGTGTCGCCTTCATGACTTCTGGAGGCTCGGGGACGGCGAGTTTGACTCGGTAACGAAAGAAGCCGCAATGGCAGGAGCCAGTGAATGATTGAGGTTCTTTTGCCGCGGCTTCAGTCATCCTTGTCTTTTCTCTTTCTTTTCTTCGGTTGAAAGTGGGAGGATGTGGTGAAAGTGGAGTTGATGGTGTAATAACGAGTTCGTCGGGTTGCAGTACCGCCGTATCTTTCTCTAAGCTTGCAGTGAACAATATATATACCTCTGAATTTCGCAGGGATTTCGCAGCCTCCAAGATCTGATGTAAAGAGCATTTTTTTTTTTGCTATTGGGGGCCACCCACAAGGCAGCAGAGCTCGTATCTGCAAACCTGATCACGTGATAGGTGTAGTCGAAGATACCGGCAACATCTTTATTGGGTATCTACGGAGAACTACTTCCAAGATGGTTCAAATGATATCATCAGACACCTTTGCGTAGCGCTGCTCCTTAAAGTGATCAGCGTGACAGATGGCCTATCCCGAAATCGCGAATCCTCTCAAGGGTCGGTGATCACCTCGAAGCTCCTCACGGAGCATTAGTCCCTCGAGACTACTACCAAACATAACTGCAGTCTGCCTCCCGAGCACAAGCTGACTTGCTCCAGGAAAGCGATCCTAGATGTCAAAGCCCTATGCAGGGCAGCAGGAAACACGAAGTCGCACAAATCCATCGGTCAAACTCTTGCACCACAACAGCAATAACCAAGTTCTTCCGGTGACTTAGTCAGAGGACCACCTTACCATTACATCGTACATCACTTCGCTTGCCGCGATGCCCGCTTGTCCTTCCTCCCAGATCTGGCTCACTTCAGCTGACCTTCAGCGTCATTGTGTCGCAAGATCGTAAGCTTGCTGCATTTTCAGCCCTTGCCGGACCCAGACCTGGAGCTCTCGCCTTCTTTCTGGACGGTCCAGTAGCCCATCTCAACATCTAGATCGTAAAGCTGACCCTTTGCCGTTCTCATTTCGACCTTGTCGTTTGAAGTGACACCTGCGCTCTCGTTCCAAGGCGCAAGCGAACTCCTTCGGCGAGCCGGTCTCCAATCGGCGGGTTTGCCATTCGGGGAGTCTGCGGTGCCGCCGGTGGAGCCAAGCTTTTCGAGTCTGTAGTTCTTCAGCTTGTCAAGCGCTGTCTTGAAATCGTCCAGGATGATGGTGTCGGTGAAGCATTTGAAGACGAAGGCAAATTTCCAGAACGGATTGATTCCGTCGGGCAGGCCAACTGAGAGGACGGGAGTCACGGATAATATGTCGACGATGATGAAGCCAATCGAGAGGCACATAGACAACAAGAGTATGCCGAAACGCGGGGAGGTTTGAATCAACTCGATAAATCCGAAATCGTACCGACGTTTGATGTTCCAGAACAGATTGATGGTCGTGAATATCCACCAAGGATCACTTTCATCTGGGTCAGTGCTTAGAAGAAAGAACGGCGAAGCTTTTCGTACCGAAACAGGGCCTCGTACGGCCGCGTGTAGTGGAACAGATTGTTTATATTGTTGAAGTAGGTAAAGTTGGCGTAGATTTCAAGAACCCAGTACGGCTGGGCCAGTATAACAGTTCCGATATAAAACAAGCTGGCCCTGCGGCCTAGGAACGGCCTGTTCTTCATCCATGCTATGACGTTATGTAAACTCCAGGACATGTTGAGAAAGATCGCGGTAACGGAGAGGTACCAGCCATACGTCGGCGGGTCAGGAAAGATGAAAGTATTGTGTGGCATTCCGAAGATAAGCTGTGAATTTCAGTTGGAGTTCAGCTTGAGTGCGTGGGTTGTTCATCGCGCACCTCGATCAGAATGAGTTTGTGCAGCAGCACACCCCGCCTCATATTTGCTACTGTGATTCCTGCCATGATAATCAATGCACCGACACAGAATCCCTCCGCCCATGCTTCTACGAAAATATCAGCAAGAACAACGAGCGCAAGATGTGAAGTGGACCAACCGAGAGTGAGGCCATGGGGAGTGTTCGGTTTGGAAATATCATCACCTGCCATGATTGCCAATCGGAGTAACGGGACGGAAGCTACAACATCACGGACAAAAGCGAGGAATAAGTAAGGAGCATAGATCTTCGAGCAGCGTGTGTTCTTCCCGAAAAGGAATATGACGACGACGACGACTACGACAACGATGGTGACAACGAGGAAGGAAAGAGAGAGGAAGAAAGAAAGACGAAAAGCACAAGCTTGGGCGGACCAATTTTGAAGATCTGGTTTAACAAGATGCATTACCGGGTCGAGAGCCCGTTGCAACCATGCCGTGGCCAAAAGGCGGGGAAATGCTTACAAGGTAGGGCGTCGCGCAAGCCACAAAGGATGGGAATGTGAACTCCGCATGCGCTGTGTTCATTCAGCGGTGGTCAGAAAAGGCTGCTTTCGTACGCGCTGCATGTGGGCGAACTATTGACAAGCAGCAGCAGAAGCGGGCACGCCGATGCGACTATCGTATCATCTACGAGCTCTCACACCCAGCGAAGAGCCATGTTTCCGCAGTTGCGGTCCGCGACGTTGTGCTATGGAGACGGGAACGAAGCCAAGCATACAAAGCGGCACGGATCCACAAACGCCTTCGAAAATCGGTTCTCTACCGTATGGCTTCCGCAAATCCAATCGAGCTCCGACTTCATCATGGGAGTGAACATTGTTGAGCCTTAAGGAACGTTTCCAAAAGGACCGAAAAACCATGAACTTGACCTGGTGATCGGTTCCAACTGGCGATGCCAGCCACCCTGGGCAAGGTTGCAGCGGAATGCAGGGCCAAGTGCGATCTCGTTCCGTGTGCCTCGAATCAAGTCCTCCGTCGACGCGAGACACGAATTTGACGTGGTATTGTGGTAGGTACTATCTGCGCCATTTAACGCATCGTTTGGGCGGTTGAGAATTGGGCTTTTGGCGCTGTGGGACGGCTGCAAGCCTCGCAGCCCAAAGTATCAGAGGCATGACTGCATTAAACGTACTACAGGTGGAACATCTTCGCCAAGTCAAGGTTTGTTCCAAATCGCTTAACCCACTCCTCCAATTATGACCAGCCCTCAGCCTACACGAGCTCCTTTCCCCCGAGGGCAATTTTCCAGAAGAGTTTGGATGCAGATCTTGCCAGGGAGGCCTGCAATTCGAACTTCGTGTCGTGATGATGGCATTGCCGTCAGCTTTCCTAAGCATCTTCCAAACTTTTCGTGTTATGGGAAACAGATACAACTTCCGTAGATCTAAAAGTTGAACGGTAGCTCACTTCGAGTCCAGACCATCTCCACGTTTTCGTCCGCACGATATCGAGTTGGACTGCCAATGAAATTCACTATAATGCAAGCCATTGGCACCACCGAATACCGAGTTGCAGCCATCAACCGCAGAATGCAAATGTAGCCGAATGGCGGTACCGTATGCCGTCGAACGTTGCCGCGGAGTTGAAGGGTGGTTACCGTACAGCAAGCCTTTTAATCGGTCCCTACGTACACCAAATCTCGTCGCCTGTATTCGCCGACCTATGGAGCTTTTCGGCTTGCATTCTCCATGAAACCTACTGTAGTGGGAAAAGATGTGTCCGCTGCTCTTCACTACGTACCTATATTGAAGCTTGGGCGCAGCAGATGTGAGATATTACGTCAGCCCTTGAGTTGTTAGAGCCGCTTTCAGAACGCCTAGAGTCCAGTACCTTGCATAGAAGAATGTCTGCATCATCGGTGTCGACCCTACGCATGACATAAAACGTCAAGGTTGAGTTCAGAAATGCGGCTGCATCGAAAAAGCAAATTCTTGTCATACACACGTGGCAATACTTGGTTTCCAGTTGACATCAAAGTGAAATTCGAAACATCACCCTTGATTTTTCTGCCACCGGCAAGGAATACCAGCTCGTCGGAATCGAGGTTGAGCCAAAGACGGCAAAAGAGAACTGATAATGGTCTCGCTGGACATGGAAGGTAAAAGCTAGTGTTCACAGCTGCAGCTACGTCACCGCCACAGCCAAAGATCAATGAGGATAACATTACCGAGTACTTACGACCTGCGGACAGCATGACTAGCGTTCATATAATTGAAGAAAATGGGTCGTAATGCGACACGACCGCGAAAATTGGAAATAAGAGAAAGCGGAAAATCAGAAACCGGATTGAATAGGGGTAGAGAGTTTGCAGAATAGAATGCAGCATTTGCGACACGGTCAGTGTAACACCAGACCTTGAAGCAACAACCATTGGACGTCTAGTCCGGTGGAAGTGCATGCGTCGGGATTGATGTCGGGAAGAATCTCGCCGTGGGGTGTTTGTCATTTCTCGATGTGCGTGATAGAGAAAGGTTTGGCTTTGAAGATAGGAGTGATTATCGACTAGGGAATAATCCTCTTGGTGTTGTACGGAGCAGTCGACCCGCTCTTGCACATCCAATGGTGGTATCGAAACATTGAGATTCCCCAACGGAGGTGCCAGCTTAGCTTCTCAAATATCAATCCGCATTTATGACGTAAAAGAACGCTGTTGGGTCGTGCTCATAGGTGATACCAAGTGAAGAAGCTGACGAGAGGGTGAGTCGCCTCGTTGGTTGTTGATAATTACTGGCCGGACATTTCCGGCACCTTCTTGAAGTTAATCGCTTGTCCTTGACATGAAAATCCTCTCTGTCCACTCCAGATAAGCTTGTTATGATCCTGTGGTCCTTCAGCAACTCATTCTAATGTGCATCGTATATCATAGCTTTCGTATCCCGCCCAACATTTCCCAGGTACCGAGCACCCATGCGCATCATAGGTTCGACAGACAGAGCTCGGGGCCACTCGCGCTCAGCAGTATTTGTTGATATCTCGCGACTGTGCATGATTGACGCAGATCTAAGCAGCCTCAGTCTTAAAATGTTATTGAAGAAGACTTGCAGTAAGACGGCAATTGTTGAAAATAGCTGTTTGATATTCCTGGTAACTGAATACCTTAATGTTCATTACTTTACCCACATCGACTATTACCAGGTTACCTTTGACCACCTTGTTCATTGAACCAATGTGCAAGCACCCGTCAACTGTAGTAAAAGCCTATGCTCTCGGCTCAGGATGGATAGCCATTTGCTGGAGAGTATTACGTAGATCTTGGAGAATGGGTGCTTGTCATCAAATTCGCATACTGGCTTAGGCTGGTCCCTATGGTGGTGACCATGTCAAACACGTGGATGCCCTGAAAAATCTCAGCCCACAGTCTCGGGACGTCCGCTGCCAGCTGGAAGATCTTTTGCTCTTTGTCATGTGCCATTCTAACTGAAATGGTCGTTCTTTCCAGACCTGCCTCTTGCACCATGGCTTCTAACAGCTCTATGATGATCCATTCCTCTGTGCCGAATGGCTGGTCCGCTGCCGTCACGGCAATCTGCTCCGACCATCCGCTCAGGAAGATGGCACATTCGAGATTGGACATTGAGTGCTGAACGCCCCAGGAGACATTTTGCGTCTTTGCCACATACTCGATTCCCATCCGGACGGGGACAGCGAGCGCATGTGCGGCGTGAAGTACCGCCTGCGTTATTTTCGGACTCCATTGCAACGGCGGAGCGTTTCTGAAAGCCGCCGCAATCATGGTGCTGTCGCGACTCGCCAGGTTTGTGTAGGATCCCGGATCAGAGTACAGCCTTACCCATGCCAAACGAAGCAAACCAGTTGAGTTGAAGGCGATAGGCCCCATCCCGGACTGTGGGTCAATGCTAGACTCGGGCGACCGCTCCCAAAGTGCCTGCCACGCTCTCAAAGCTCGAGTAATTGCTTCCGTGTCCCCTGATCGCAAAGATTCCTGCGGTTGGGTCTTCGTGGAGTTGGAGTACGCTTGTCGGAGAAAGTAGATTTGTTGAAGAATCGACAAGATCAGGATGTAATTTGCAAAGGCCGGCAGGCAGAGCTTTGTTATTCGAGTGGTAGGATAAGAAAAGAGTGACTCGACGCCATCATGGAAAGATAAGCCGGTTTCGGTAGAACGTCTTATTTTCCATTCCTCTGCCGTTTCAGCAGCCCATTCTTTGGAAGCAACAGGTAGGCCACACTGAACCTCTCCATTCGAGATCAACGGAGGCTGATTGTAAGCAATGCACATGAGATTGAGAAACGAGTAGACCGAAAGAGCTGTCCGCTTGCGTACTTCCTTTCGAATCCACGTGTGCCAATCATGTATTCCTGACTCGTCGGGCTCAAAAAGCCCACAATCACGAGCCCTGGATGCCGTGATGCTCTGTATAAAAACGGCTTCCTTAATGAGGTGTCGTGGACCCCACGCTCCGCACACCAGAAGGCACAGCAAAGCCTGAAGAGTCTGCAGTGAGGCATCATCGTCGTGAGCCATTCCCTCGGTATTAGTTTCATGTTCGCTCGACGCATGGTTGCTGCTGTTGGCCGTTTGTTTGGACATTTTGGTGAAGCTAGGCGCTGGAGATGTCACGCTCATCGAACCACTCGGATTAGGGATGCTTTTTCGGCTTTGGCGCTCAATCTGCTCGAAGATGACCGCTTTCGCGGCGTAGAAGAACATTTCTCCGCGGTGGGGCTCGAATCGCGAATACGAACCGACTGTGGCCATGGCAAGCAACAACTCGACCGAAGCCGTGGTCACGGAAAATGTGGCAATGTGGACGAAGGGAAGGTGCCAAAGTGGCCGAAGAACTCGCCAAGGATGACAGAAACAATGGGAGTAAAGTAGATGTAGCCAATGCCGAGTGTAGTGAAACCGTAACCACCTAATTCTCTAGGCGTTTCCAGAAGAATGGACGAGGTAATGTTGATTCCCACGGCCCACATAAAGCTAAGCCCAATGAAGAGCATTGTAGGGATTATTATCGGCTTAACAAATACGGCCAAAAGACGGTGAACAGATGTCCATACTGTGAGAAAATATCCGCGACGGTATCTCAACTGCCAGATACCGATGAGGCGTAGGAGGCGATACTGTCGAGGCGGTTGCGACTCTAACGAAATGTCTCGGCGGTACCAGGTCTCGTCGGCAAAAAGGATGATTAAAACTAGACCGAGGCAACAAACACCGAAAACAAGCCAAAAAACGTTTCGCCAATCTTCAGTGCGTGCAACGATGAAGTATCCGAACATAGGCCCGCAAAAGGGGGACACAAGTAAGACGCATGTCCATATGCCGATTTTACGGGCGTGTTCGTGATAGAAAAACATCTCCTTAACGTAGGATAGACCAATAGCCTGACAAGCGGTCAAGCAGAACCCCATGAGCGCCCGCATAGCGTAGAAGGTGTTAAAATCTGGGGTCAGAGTAGCGCCTAGGGTGAAACCAGTGCCCAAAAGAGTGCTCCAGAAAAGCACCGGAGCTCTACCCAAGGCGCAGCTTAGGGGAATCCAGACAAATGGTCCAACACCGCTACAGCCTCTCGTCAACTCGATGAAATCAAACCAGCAAAAGACTTACGTCATCGCAATGTTCAAGTTACCAGCATAGTTCACATGGTTTGGAGTGATATGCCATGCAACGCTTTGTGGGATGATAGCAGGAACACCTGAACCACTGCCGAAATCTCCGCAGAAGCCCGACAAGGCAACAATTAAGAGCATGATGTGTTTCTTGCTCCAAGGCCAATTGAGGGGATCGGATTCATCAGAAGTAGGCTGCGGGATAAGGACGGTCTGAGCATTGGTGTTAGTCGGGGAGGTCGCACATTTAGAATATCTTACATGACCATCATCGGCAAGCTTCAAATCAACGTGTGTAGCTTTGCCAACTCTCAAGAGGAGGGCTTCATTGCCATGGTCAATCTCGCTCATTTTACTGAACTCCTCTACTTCGTGACTGATGGGACCTGAGCTCGGTTCGGGCCGTTCCACGTAGATCGCTTCAGGCTTTGTCTCATGCATTTCGGAGGACTTTGCCGTTCGCAGGTGTGAGTTATATAACACACTGAGAACGCGAGGTTTCCATCGAAGCCGTATTCATCGCGGGACCTTGAATGGCTTTATATAAGAAGACTAACACTACGACGACAGCTCGAAATCCGTAAGTCTGGAACTGGGGTGCAGGGATTCCGCCTCCACACTTTTCTCCACAATTATCTCCAACGACTTCACCCTTTCTCCACGTTTACCTCCACGATGTCCTCCGCAGTGCGAATTCCCTGGTGCTCACTACTATCGCGAATGCGAATCAAAAGTTTTCCTCCATACCTTGCATCCTTCTATCCTTCCAGAGCGGCATCCAAATGCTGTTGGCTAATCACGGCTATCGTACGGTGTCGAGCGTCTTCTTGGCGGTAACCGCGCTCCGCTTCAAATATTCTGTTGAGAGAATCCGCACGTCTTTGTGTAGAATATTCCTTGCTTCTTTCCCTCGAAACTTGGAAGGGAAGCCGATTTGATGCTGGCCGTGTCTCGATCCGACGATTCGCTCCAACCAGGAGTTGGTAGTCAAAAAAGGTAGGAGAAAGTGAAGGTAAACGTGATGCTGAGATCACGTAGGCTTTACAAAAAGTATACGGAACAAAGTATTTCTTATATGTCAAGGTTACGGCTTCATTTCCAGCTATTCGCGGCTTGTGTATGCGCCGAAGGACCACCATGAAAATAGCTCAACCGTAACAGCACACACCCGCGCGCATACTACACGGTGTGCTTCATCCCGATAGTTTACCGCTGGCAAGTCCGAGGTTTAGATCAATGGCGAGTAGTGCCCAAGTATAACCCTCGTTGTCGGTGAGAACCAGGGGAAGATTATTAAGGACAAGGAACTTCTTAGGTCAGAGTTGACGTTTGAAGGTGCTATTCCTGAAGCGACAAAGCCAGGATTCGTCCAAAGGCCTGTCATGTCGAAGGGGCCCCCGGGGACTGGTTGGAAAGCGGATGAAGAATTGTGAGCTGTCTCCGCTCTTTTCCAGGAGGTCGGCGGTACAGCAACGGTTTGAACATAGGAGTACAAATTATTCTCTGCACCATTTAGATCTGAGAACACCTCAGGATAGATGTTGTTATCATCAGGCAAGGACTTTTCGTCGAGAGTAAAGGTTTCAGCGGCACTGGCGATAGCATTCGCGGCATTCTGAAAGTTTCCAACGTTTTTCCCGAGCCATCCACCGATAGATTTGGTCCCATCGAGAAGTGAGTCAAAAAGGCCCATGGTGTTAGACTGATACGTAGTAGTTGAAAAACGATATCGAAAGGGCTATATAGCGCAGCAGAAGATATGGTAGCTGTAAAGGCTGGGATACTTCGAGGGTATCAGATCAGACGTATGGACAGTAATTGGCTGAAGGACTAAAGGGTTCACTGATTTTAGTACTCTATGGGTTTAATAGAAACTCAGTACCTAGTAGATCTTGAGAGTTTGATAAGACGGAGATTGTTATGAAGGATGCGAAAGTTGTATTTTGCCAACCGCTAACGTACCATCCATTCTATTTAATAAAGGATGAGAACGATTTGATGCTCCAATTATACCTGCGGGATTAAAGAGCTGATCATTTGGGCTGAACGTTTGAGCTGAACCAGCCATCTCCGCATTACGATAATGTCTGGTATCCTGCTATGGAGACTCTATCTTCAGCTCAGCCACTGGGATCAATTCGTCGGCCATTTGCAAAGTCAGTCGGGTCATTTAGTGCCGTCGACGTACATAATTTGCTCTCGGAACGTGTACATGCTGGGATATTGCTGAACCAGCCGCAGAGCGAGTCTCACCTGTGCCCAGTCTTTCCATCCACCTTTTTGCCAGTAATATCAGCCCAAAAAAAGACTCAACGATCGAATCTCAAGAGCACCCGTGGAGAAAGCTGAACCATCGAGAGGTAGAGAGTGTGAGAACCCTTCGGGCATTGTAATAGGCAGTTAATACTGATTTTGATACGGACGACGCTTTGTATTCTCCAATGATAATGCTACCCCGGAGTATGAATGTCAAGAATGAACTCGACTCGAAAGACATGAAGATGGATTAAAAACTGAACTAAAGAAATTAACGTGGAGAAGCTTAATCTGAGCTCCCCTACGATCCGCAACCCTTGTCGTGCGGACCCCGCGGCATTCCTGCATGAGAACTTGCAGCGATGCCGCTACTGCCGCCTCGACACATCTCATCCTTTGTCTTTGCATGTATCGGAATCTGGTGGTAACATTATTGGGTATGGTAGCAGTGCGCATGCATATGTGGCTGCCAATGCTAGATATTGTTGGGCGAAATGTATGGATCTCCCTTGCGGATGATGAGCACTTCCACCAAGCGAACGATTGATATCGTCCGATAAGGATTATAAATTGGATTGCTTTTGGAACTTCGTATGATATTTGAGATGACTAAGGCTCACGACATTGCAACGATTAAGCAATTATCTCTACAGCGCTGTTCATTCAAATAACCGATGGCAAACCGTCCCTTAGACCCTGGCACCTCTATCCACTTTTGCCATCGACCACAATGCCCCTTACGGACCAACAGAAAGAACTCATCAAAGCCAGTGTTCCTGCAGTCAAGGAACATGGCAGCGAGGTCACAAGGGTTTTTTATGACCAGTTGATTGGAGACAATCCAACGCTCAATGACGTCTTCAATTACACGAACCAAGTCAATCAGCATCAACCTCGTGCTCTGGCGGGAGCTGTTTACGCCTATGCCGCCAACATTGACAATCTCGGTGCTCTTGGTGGCGCAATCGACCTCATTTGCAATAAGCACGCATCTCTCTTCGTCCAACCTGAGCAATATGCGTTGGTGGGGAAGTATTTGTTGGCGGCGATGAAGCAGGTACTTGGCGAAGCGTTGACTCCAGAGCTTCTGGAAGCATGGGCGGTGGCCTATGGAGATCTAGCAGACATTTTTATCCAAAAGGAAGCCAGTCTTTACAAGCATGCGAAGGAATGGACGGACTGGAAAGAGTTCAGAATCGCGAAAAAGGTTCGAGAGAGTAAAGTGATCACAAGCTTTTATCTCGAGCCGGTCGATGAGAGATTGAAGCCATTGCCACCATTCTTGCCTGGTCAGGTTGGTGTCTCACATCGCAAACTCTGTCCATGATTCCAAGCAACATCGGCTGATAAGTGACGTTAGTACATCTCCGTTCAAGTCGATGTGCCCACGCTCGGACATCGTCAAGCCAGACAGTATTCACTCAGCGACGCACCGTGGCCTGACTTCTATCGGGTTAGCATCAAACGTGAGGAGTGGGTAGATCCAACGGATGCCGACTCAAACGCTCATCCAGGACTGATCTCGAACATCATGCATGATGAGATGAAAGAAGGTGATGTAGTTCGAGTCTCACATCCAATGGGAGATTTCTTCTTGGATCCAAAGAATGCGGATGAGCGAGCACCACTGGTATTACTGTCTGCTGGTGTTGGGTTGACCGGTTTGACTTCGATTCTGAATTCTCTCGTGAGTCGGCACTCAACCCAGCAGATCTCATGGGTTCACGGAGCTCGATCGGCGGATGTTAGAGCGTTTGTGAAGCCAATCAAAGACATTCAGAGAAGTCGGGATAACGTTAAGGTGGTCTTGTTCAATTCCAAGACAGCGGAAGGAGATGTGAAGGGAGTAGACTTCCACCACGAAGGAAGAATAGACTTGAAGGCTTTAGATCCGACCGCTGAGCTGTTTGTCAATGATGATAGAACGCAATACTACGTCTGTGGACCGACGCAATTCATGACAGACATGGAAGACGCACTGAAAGCGCTTGGAGTTGACGCAGGCAGGATCCACATGGAGCTGTACGGAACTGGGGGAGTCCCAAGGGCGTGATGGGTTTAGGGACAACGGATAGACGGCAGGCAAAAAAGATTTGAGCAGCGTTAGTATATTAATTTGTAGTTAATATAACGGTTCGGTCGATTTCATCTTGATTGATACGACGCTCCGCATTGCAAACCAACACGATGGACGTCGCGAGAGGTCTCTCATCCTTGAGTGTCGCAAATTGTATATTAACGAGGTGACGATTGCATTGCTGGGATTGCGGATCAGTATAGTAAGCCCTATCTGCACATTTCAGGAGTTGTATGTATGGAAGCAGTCTACCGTCCACCGTCAACGTACGTCTTCGTTTAGGGGTAGAGTCCAATGAGCGAGAGCGGTCAAGACGCACAATTTATTACGAAGATTGACTTGCAGGTTGTGTGAGTGCAAACAATCACTGAACCACACTACTTTTCACTAACACACCGCCTTGTACTGTCAAAATGGGGGCTGGTAGACGGAACACGAGTCGTGACGTTGGTGGTCATTGTGTACCGTAACTAGTACGTTCTGAGACAAATGTCAACGCCATTCGCCCCTAATCATACCCATCCACGAGGCTGAAGATCTTATTAGAAAAGAGACTGACCGATATTCGCTACGCTCACGATAAAGGTGATATGGACGAGAGGAAGCTGTCCGAAACTGGACTTCAGCGTTCATGCGACAGCCAAAGGATCCACTTCGCAGATGGTTAAGAGAGTCGACCCGTATTTTTATCTTAGGTGGCGGGTAAATGCTTAGAGTAATGGACACAATACACAAATCATGTGTCTGTCAATCCTCCAGGCGCTACATCCCGACGATGTTAGATCGTAAATCAAAGGGAAGGCAGGGTCGCTTGGCTCAAGGCTACAAAGGGAAATGTTCTCGAAAAACGGACAGGCATTTGCAAAAATCACGGCCTCGGTGGGCCTTCTGGAAGGTTTCCATCCCCGGAGGTTGTTCATGCATTGATCGCGGTCTGCGCCTCGCTGGCCACTGTTTCGTGAGTTTGAACCTCGCGGCAAGCAGGGATTGTAATGCTGGTACCGTAGCGGGATGTTAGGAGAGTCACCACTGTGGGGCGCAGTGCAGCAAGATGTTCATGCAGCCATGATTTGACGATCACCTATTTGAGTTAATTTGATTAACGACTCGCGTCTCGCCGGACTCGTACGACGCTGACGGGCTTGGCTAACAAAGGGAAAGACGAAGGGCAGCAGAGCTGCAATAATCGCTTTCTGAAACATATTGCTGCGTCTCTTAGAATCGGCTGCAGCTCTCCTCCGCAGTACCTCAATTTGGATCTCGCAGGCTGTCTTCAAGCTGGGGTGACGCGAGATGTTCTATCTTTTCGGGGTTCTCTGAGCACGCGGTCGCAAGTGATCAATGGATGCAGTGCGATGCAGAAAGGCTCGAGTGCAGGGAAGGGCTACGTCGCGACTTGGCGGGAGTTGAGTCGACGATTGGTGGGATGGGTGATCCAGCGTGTGCACAGACGGATCTCATGGAAGGCGTGGAAGCGGCCTGGAAGGCTTCTAAAGCGCTTCGAAGCTTGGAACTCAAACGTCCCGAGAAGTCCTTGCTTTTTTGGGGGGATGCGGGTTGACCGGGTTGCGACGGAGCGTCAGCGAGGGCAGGCATCCTACGCCCCTGTTTCGGCGTTATTATTCGCAGACACGAGCGCCAGGAGTGGTGGGTTAATCTGTCCAGCGCAGCAACTCTAGGGTGTCGCTGCTGCGTTGGGAGCGTGTTTTGGGCGGCCTGAAGCAAATCCTACATGTACGGAGTGCGCAATCCAGCCCTTCGAACGGAACTACAGTACGGAGCAATTTCGATGCAATGCGCTTGGCGGCAGAAATCAATTCATCGGTCCATCCTGCACGGAGGCTTTCTCAGCCCTGTTCCGTCTTATTACGGAGCCACCCGAACATGGACTGAACGCCCGAAGCGTCCATATCCAAACAAGTCCAATACTTGGCCTCCATCGACCTGGCTGAGGGCGCTGCTTCGAACATTTGCGTGGTGTAAGGAGCTTGCACCGGGCGACGAGATGCTATTTGTTGATCACGGCCTGCAGTCCCTCACGACACGACAGTACAGAAAACTCGGCGCAAAAAATCGAAAGGCACTGACTGGGTGCTGAGTGGGAAAGGGCATCTCTCCTCAAGACGGGTGCGTGGCACATGCTACGATTGGCTCCGTCGTCCTTGCAACAAGAAGCAGGTTCATCTCCTGGGCTGCGAAAGAACGCTAGCAGTGGCGAACGCCACGTTAATATCGCGTTTTGAACGGAGCAGTTGCAAGAGAGATTGCTACTTCATGACGTGAAAAGGAGAATGGGCGAGGCGAATGAGGTGAGAAATGAAGCCGAATCATCCTCGTGCGCCAAGCTGAACCTGGCTTGCCGTTGGCTCTCTCACGAGTCGACCTGCCACACGACCGACAATCAGACGAAAACGACGAGGTGTCGAGAAGAGGCCCTGGCGCTCACTGCAGGCAGGGCCTCAGCGAAAACATCCGCGTCCGGAGGCAGATGGGCATGCTTCGGTGGAAACCAGGTACCGTACCTTCTGGCGCGCTGCCGTATCCTCCATAACAATTGGCGTCTCGTCTCATCTGGTGGCCCTGGCCTGACCATGGTGTGCCGCGCTTCCATGCTTCTAGCGTGCTTCCATCAAACGTGGCAGCTTGGAGTTGTGTACAGTGCCAACCTGGATCCGCAAGCCGCAAAACGCCCTCGCATTTGCGCTGCCGCCGTGCCCATCTCACCAGTACCAGCCAGTGCTTGGGCCAGCGATGCGATCCCCAAGTTAGCTCGCCTAAGTTAAGTGGCAGGCGCCATGTCCAAAACCAACCGCACTCCGCTCTCCGTACAAGGAGTACTGACGGACAATCAACCACCAACAACCCATAGTGGCTGGCCACATGCGAGGAGGGCGAACTCCTTGGACTTGGAAACCAACCTAACGTCAGCCGACATGTTCTTCCGGCTTACTCCTGCGTGGACGGAGGTTGCTAAGATGGAGATGGCAGAGTTGCCGGGATCACCCCAAGTTTCCATCGTCCGTGGTTTCTTTTGGATAGGTTGTCGCTTTGAGCATATGCGCCATAGAAGCTCAGTGATCTACATAATAGCTGTGTTGCGCCCTGATCAAAGCCTTAGCCCTGCAGCTTCAAACTCTTAAGGAATTTAAGGCTTTGTATTCGAAAGCACATTCTCCGTTTCAACAGTGATTCTCACGGCACTTCACGACACTGCCAACATCATTCGACGGCCTGGAATTGCCATTACAGTGCATCCTCGGCCCAGAATCACATCCTCCAGTCATCGGAGTTCGACTGCAGATAGGCAGCGAAGAGCTCCAAGTGAGACTCCACGACGAAAGACCGAACGAAAACCGCCAGACGCAAAGTACACCAAAATTCACCAGATTCATCAAAATTAGCGCCAAAACGAGTCACCGTATCCAAATTTACCATCAAAATCAACGCAGGACGTGATCGATTCGTTTCAGCATAATTGTTCCTGGAACGGCCGCTCGGGTCTGAGCCTCGGACACCAACACCAACTCGGCACTCGGTACGAGATTTCATATCAGATCTCGTGCAGCTTGCATCATTTGCATCAACAATACTCGGGAGAAACGCAGCCGTTCAACACTTTTCACAAATCCTTTTCCCCGGACCCGGCTACGCTTGCTGAAACGGAGAAAAAGGATCCAGGAACGGTCGCAACCAACATCGCATCACCCGAAGCAACCGCCGAACGATTCGCTCGGGTATTACCGTTGGACTGCATCGGCCGACGATCTGACGACTTAGTTTACGTACAGTAGATTATACTGCATCCAGCCATCCCGGATTCGCAATCGCAGCGCTAGAAAAGGGTATTACATTTACGGCTCTGCAAAGCAGCCGAAAAAAACCCTGTCACCCGACCACTTTGAGCGGCTAGAAATCCCGACGGGCCTGGGTTGTTGGAGCATTAAAGCAAAGGAGCCGCAGCGACGATCGATCGAAGCAGCAAAGACCATCACAATACAATTGGCCTTATTCTGTGTACACAGTTGTCGAGTGTCGAGTGTCGAGCACTGCGCATCGAGCATCGAGCATCCGGCATCGAAATCAAGCAGCGAAGCCAACTGAACCTTACCTGTGCAACTACCGCGGGCTGCCTCCTGGGAACGACACACGGCGGCCGAAGCAGAGGCTAGCGGGAGACTAATCGCAAGCCACCTGCTAATAAACTCTCAATTCACCAACGAAGAGTGACAGGGATAGGGTGCAGCCTGCAGCAGTCGAGCACCATTAATCCCGACCGTCGTGCGCACAGTGAATCCCCCTTCTTCCGCGCCAAACCACCCCCCCCACCCTGCGTGGCCCCCCCCTGCGGGCAATCCAACAACGCACCCACACCACCACACCCACTCAAACACGGCCAACGCCCAAACCTGAGGCTGTAAATCTCACCTGGCCCATCCACGGAAGCCAAAAGGCAGCGCGCGCCCGGCCCATCGACACCCGTCAGCCAGCACCCACCCAGACCAAGCCCAAGCCAGCCCATCCCGCTCAGCAGCAGCCAACTGCCAACAGCCCGAAGCGTGAAAGCCATACAGCCAAAAATCCATCCACCCATACCGCGCCAGGCAGGAAGGCGGTGCTCTGGTTCCTTTCTTCCCTCTCAAAAAGTGCGTGAGGTGCAAAAACGTACCTCAGGTTAAAATCGCATTCTACTTTTCCACCCCTTCCCGCCTCCATCATTCCATCTTCAATAAAACACGCGTCTTATCGACCAAGATCTCATCGACGCCAGAGGTACGTTGCTTTGCCTTTTGCTCTCTTCGTCGTCGGCCCTGTGCCACCTTTTCGCGCGTACCGGCGGCTTCCACGCTGCCACTCTCTGCTTCTGAGCGGGCCGGCTCTCCTTTTTTTTTTCTCCTTCACGCTCCCCTTCCCTTCAACGCAAACTCCCTCCCGTCCACTCACAAACTCTCTCGCGCGCTATCATCCACATCTCATCTCATCCATCTTTTCATCTCATCATCGTCTTGCGTGCTTGCCACTGACACAGGCCGTTCGTAGTGTCACGCAGCTTTGACCCTCGCGTGGCCCCTTCTCATCTGGCAGCCCGTCGAAGGCGCGACCCCGGCTCATCCACCGATTTCGTCGATTGCGTGGAGTTTTCTTGCCTCTCCCTCCGTTTCACGATCGCCGCTCCGAATATTCACTACCGCGGTCCAAACCGATCACAACTCTCCCACCTGAGTACATGCATCTCACCGATTTCACCCAGGTGGCCAACACAGTGGTGCGCTCCTTTCCCTCACAGCACTGGACCCTCCCTCCTACACCACCGCCCGACTCGCTTCATGGTGGTGCTGCTGCTACTCTCCTGTACCAGAAGATGGAACTAGGAAATATACTCAATACTAAATCTTCGGCGAAAGCTGTAGCAGGAACCCTCTTGTCCTTCGATATGCAAGCAATGCAACCAGACATGCAAGCCCCACACCAACCGCAACCGCAATACCCTCCGCCACCGTACCTGAACGGCCGCATCAAGAGCGAAAATAGCTCCGATCGCACCGCCTCTCCTCATCCTGCCGACCCTAGATATCCTCCTCCGCCTCAACAGACCTTGCCGGGCTATCCTCCCATGCCCGGCAGCTACGCGGCCGACATGAGATATCCCTCACCCTCCGCCAACGCAATGGGTGTTCCCATGCCCATGCCGAACGGCTATCCGCCGAACGGCCAGACCGACAACCCATACGCTCAGCAGGCACCGCCCGACCAGAGCGCTCAAGCCGCGGGCGGACGTGTGCCGAATGAAAACGGCCCTGCAAAGGCCTTTGCGTGCTCCACCTGTGGCAAAGGCTTTGCTCGACGCAGTGATTTGGCTCGTCACGGTACGTTCCACGTCGTTTTTTGAAGAACGAGTTGATGCTGACCGCATGCAGAACGGATCCACAGCGGTGTCCGACCGCACGTTTGCGACTATCCAAACTGCGGAAAGCAGTTCATTCAGAGATCGGCTTTAACCGTCCACCAGCGTGTTCACACCGGTGAGAAGCCACACATGTGTGAACGCTGCGGCAAGGTAAGTTTCACCTTCGATTCACTTAGATTCGCTACTAACGCCTTTGTGATTAGCCATTCAGCGACTCCAGCTCCCTCGCCAGACATCGCCGCATCCATTCAGGAAAGAGACCGTACAAGTGCCCATATGCCGACTGCCAGAAGACCTTCACTCGCAGGACAACCTTGACTCGTCATCAGAATCATCACACGGGAACGGTCGAGGAGGCTGCAGCCGCAACCGCTGCCGCACTGGCATCTCGTGCTTCCGTTGTCAGTCGTTCCACCAGATCAGACGCCGATGACTTCTCGGATGCCAACTCTCCAATGCCAACTCCGCCTCCCAACGACCGATCTCTATCCATGTCTCCGGCGGCTGGTCTTGCCGGCGTACCGCAACTGCATCGAACCGGATCTGACTTGGGCTATGGCATTCCGATTCCAAACCACCTCCGCAATGAAATGCAGCACTCACCACGCTCGTCTCCGTCCTTGACATCCCAGCCATACCTGGGAACCGTTGGCCCGCGCACAAATCTTACCTCTCATCCTAGTGGATATGGGCCACCTCCGGTACTTGAGCCACCCACTCAAACCCAAAGCGGCCAATCGACCAGTGCCAATGCCAGTCCGCACATGAGCGCTATGGGATGGCAATCACCGTCACACCAAGGAATGCCATCGCCGGCTCCCGCTGATGGTACTTATGTCTACCCAGAACCACAATACGGTGGACCACAACCAAGCCTGTACTACTCAAATGCCAACATCCGTCGCCCAAACAGCACTGAACCCGATCAGTACGATCCGCGTCAGCAAGCTCACATGTGGGCCGCTCCACCGGTGCAATAAATGCGCAAACCTTTACACCTTCCGGCTCTCTCAAATCTGTATTGTAACTCTAGCTGTAACCTCCACCATTGCTTTTTGGGCGTTGTTCGAAGGGCCTATACCCTGTCTCGTCACGCTTGCTGTCTTTTCCTCAATCCAACGGATATGCATGAAGATGGCTGGCTGGTCAGGGTCACTTTTATCTCTATGGGCTCTTTTCCTTTTACGGGTGCGGAAAAAAACAATCGGTTCCAGTTACGGGTCGTGTTTTTGCTTCGCAGGCGCAGTGGTAATCAAACGGTCGATGGAAGAACAGGCAACGTGTATTTTCTATAATTTGCTCTTCGGCGTGTCTCAAAGGGCCACTGGCTTCTGGCTTCGCTCGGTCGCAAACCTCTCATTGCCATAACTGTAGAAAATCCGCTCAGCGCGAGTGGTGTTAATAGCATATCTATCTGGTCTTCTATGCGGTCTTTGATTGGCTTGATTTGTGGGTGAGCTTGGAAATGCATCCGCGTAAGCTTTTTTTTCTGATCTGTCAGAAATAATCATCGAATACGTGTTTGCCTTCGACCTTTATGACAATTTCGGTTCGTAAGTCGATCCAAGTCAACACGTGCCAGCAAAGGTCGCAGCCACACGCGGCGTTTTGAGCGAAGCCGCCCAAGCCCACCCCCAGCCCACCCATTGACCCCCAGCGTCCAACCCTTCAACCAGCCCGTCCTCGACATGGAACCTCTGAGTCTTCTCTGACCGGATTCAACTGCCCACCGAAACATCCTCCACCTTCCTGGAGAAGGATTAAAAAGTACTCGGCTCTGCGGCCCATCGACGGCGCTCACGTTGCTGCACCAGCAGCTTTCGTTCCGGCCGCGCCAGCCATCCATCAATCGCTCCCGGTGCATCCCAGGCTTTGCATCATCCTACTTCTCGAGCGCCCGAGCCTCATTGCGTTGCGACTGGTCTTGCCACTGCTCCTGCAGACATCAATACCACCTCTCTCAACCATTTATCGTCGGTGACGGCTCGAGTTGTGAGCTCAGACAGTCTTCGCCATGTCCAAAGTAGTGAGAAGCGTCAAGAACGTCACAAAGGGCTACACGACCGCTCAGGTCAAAGTTCGCAATGGTAGGCAATCAACCGGATGGATTGAAAGAGCGCAATCGCTGACTGCTACTCCACAGCTACGAGCAACGATGCCTGGGGACCCGTAGGCTCCGACATGGCTGAAATCGCACAGATGACCTACGAGTGGGTTTCTGGCCGCCTGGAAGAGTGAAAAGTGCTATGCGCTAACTATTACCGAAGCATTTCTACCTTCTACGAGATCATGGACATCCTCGATAAGCGACTCAACGACAAGGGCAAGAATTGGCGCCATGTTTTGAAGTCGTTAAAGGTCTTGGATTACTGCCTTCACGAGGGTTCAGAACATGTGGTTACCTGGTCCAGAAAGAATATCTACATCATTAAAACATTGAGGGAATTCCAGCATATTGACGATGATGGTAGAGACGTTGGACAGAATAGTAAGCGCCTCACCCGTCGGAATGAAAGGCAACTTGACCTAACATCCATTACAGTTCGAGTATCCGCCAAGGAATTGACATCTCTCATCATGGATGAGGAGAGACTACGAGCGGAGAGGCAAGATAGGCGCAACTGGAAATCACGAGTCACTGGTCTCGATGACTTTGGTCCTTCGAGTAACGGCGGCGATCCTCCCACGCGACCACGCAAGAGAGAGCGCAACAACAACAGCAACGATGATGATGACCTCGAATATCGTCTTGCTATCGAAGCGAGTAAAGCCGAGGCTGAAGAAGAGGCGAAGAGGCGTGCCAAAACCCAAAATGATACGGAAGAAGACACGGACCTGGCCAAAGCCATCAAACTCAGCAAGGAAGAGGAAGAACTTCGTCGACGGGAACTGGAAGACGCAAATTCTAATTTGCTCTTCGATGCTACGCCAACACCGACGCAGCCAGCTGTTTCTCAGCCCACTGGCTGGAATCAAGGTTACCAGCAGCAGCCAACCGTGGATTGGTTTGGAAATGTGATTGATCCTCAGCAACAGCAAAATCCAGGATTTGGCCTGCAGACGCAGCCAACCGGCTATCAAAACGGTTTTGGATATGGTGGCTTCCAGCAGCAGCAGCCGCAGCCGCAGCCGCAGCCAACAGGATACAATCCGGGCTTCCAGAGCCTCCAAGGTGCCAGTTTCGGCGGCAACACTCCCTTCGACCAACAGCAGACGAAAGGATTCGGCGCATTCGGCCAGCAGCAGCCGCAGCAGCCGCAGCAGCCGCAAGACGTTCTTCAACCCGGCAGCCATAATCCTTTCGCCACCTCACTGCAAGGCCAGGACGTCAAACCCCAGCCAACCGGCTCCAACAACCCCTTCGCAACCTCGTTCCAGCGACCAGCGAGCGCCCAACCGCGGCTCCAGCCCACGCTCAACACGCTGCAAGAGGCCAAAGCGTCGAGCGCCTTCAACCCTATCACAGCGTACCAAGCGCCGCCGCCGCAGGCACAACCCCGTCCCGAGCCCGCGAAGCCGCAGGACCCGCACATGGCGCGGCTGAACGCGCTGCTGGCGTCGGGCGAAGGCCAAGACACGTTCGGCAACGTCGGCGACCTGCGCATCCCCGCGCAGCACACGGCGCCGGGCACGTTCGTGAACTCCGCCGGCGCGAACCTCGGCCGCTTGACGCAGAACGCCACCGGAAATCCGTTCTTCGCTAACCAGTTCACGGGTGCGCCGCAACCCGCGGGCTTTGGGAGGGGTGGGGTGCTGCCTGCGCAGACGGGCCCCGCCGGCGCGTTTGCCGCGCAGGGGTTTGGGTACGCGGCCCAGCAGAGCTCGAATAATCCGTTTGGTGCTGCTGGGGCTGGGCAGCATGGGCAGCAGGGCGGGAGTCTTATCGACTTGTAGGCGAGAGCAAGGCGTGGCCGAGCGGCGGTTCGGTGGGAGAGTAGCGGGACGAAGCATTGGGCCCGAATACACTGGTTTCTCGCGCTCACGGGAGGGAAAAAGATTGATCGTGCGTCTGATCGACTCTTGTGGATTCCTTTTCGTCTGGCTGCCGACTGGAGGGAAAGAGTTTTCTTTTGGTTGTAATTCTAGTTGCTTTGCTGGTCGGTTGATATATACTCCCTCGCTACGGATCCTATTACCGTTCGTACCATCTCTTCATTGGGACAGTGGGCTTGCTGCCTCTTGGCGGAGCGGCGGATGGAAGCGGCGTTTGAATGGAAGAGAAGTATATTCTGAGCTTTTAGATTGCAAGGACTTTCTATTTCACCGCTGTGTTTCTATCTCATGCTGCAAACATGTACATCGAAAGCTCGCTTTGACGCTGATGGATTTATGCTGCCATCCTCAATACGCATCTAACTCGTTTGAGCAATTTCGAACCGTGACTTTAGAGAAGTGAGAAGGCATCGATTAAATACCTTTTGAATTTTCCCGAGTGGCATTAGAAGCAGGCAACTGAAGGCTAGTAGTTAGTGGCTGCAGCGCTCTGACTCTGACTCTGACCTCATGTTGCTTCGCCTACCAATCGCCCAGCTCGTACAAAGGGTACCCAGAGGCCGTCTTCTCGGTCTGCTTCCTTCAGACTCAGCAACCACATCATGTCTAGTCCACCGCTGAGGGCCTCCGTTACATATAAGAACCAGGATGGCACTCTATCTTTGTCAAAGGACAGACAGACGGTACTGTGGACTCCGGCGACTCCATCTGCGACGTTGCCGTTGAAGATCGCCGTGTCTGATATCTCCAGTACGTGCTCGCCCATGAGCAAACATCACGGCCGAGTTTGCTAGGATAACTAATGTGCAATAATAGACCTCCAGAAATCACCGGCGAAGAGCACCAAAATCTCAGTCCGAATCGTTATCCAAGCCTCCGGATCGTCTGCACCCGAGAATCATGACTTCCGCTTTACATCACCTACGGCAGCCAAGGCAGAACAAGAAGGCATAGTTGATGCTTTGAGCAAGATTATATCGAGGCTAAGAGCTGAATCCAGTCTGGCTTTGGCGATGCCGACGGATACTACGGCAGACAACGCAGGACAATCGGCCGCCATGGCTATTGCACAGGCTGTAACAGCGGGAGCGAGAGCTACGGAAGACGACCAAGTTTCAAATGCCCGTTTGATCGCGGATATCAACCTACAAAAATCTCTTCTAGAATCGAGTCCTGAGTTGCGACAGAGATTCAACGAATCGCTTAAAGCCAAACCAAATACCATCACAATCTCCCAATTCTCAAGCGAATTCTGGTCCAGTCGAGTACACATGCTACGGGCGCATGCGATTGAAAAGAGCCAGCGACAGGGTGCATATAACGTTCTCTCTGAGATCAAGACCAAAGATGGGAAGCTCAACTTGAGTAGAGAGCAGATCCAACTTATATTCAAGCAACATCCTCTCGTTATGCGGGTCTACAATGCGCTCACACCACATCCATTTAACGAAACCGATTTCTGGTCAAAGTTCTTTGCCAGCAAGCTCTTCAAAAAGCTGAAGGGCGAAAAGTTGACGGAAATGGATGCCGACATTCCAGAAATGGACCAATACCTCACGGCAGATGAAGATGCCGGGAGGACTAGGCAGTTCGTGGTGTCTCATATCCCTCGCTTCATTGATATCGAGGGCAATGAGCAGAATCACAGTCAACGAAAAGGCAACGCGCCGGATTTCACCTTGCGACCTAACTCGCTGGATAAAGTTCCCATCTTGCGCGTGCTCAATAACATGAGCGAGCAGATGATGGGTAATGTGGAGCCTGCGGATGAGGAGATGTTTGCACCGGTCGGGCAGCTCGACGAAGAGGAGTTCCGGCAACTACAAGATAAATTCCTACAGAACACCGCCGAGGACAACCGAATAGCGTTGAAAATCAAGGACCAGCAGAGATTCTTCTCGGGAGAGCGGCAACGCGAACGGCGGCCATCCAAAGCCGTCAAGCCCGAAGCGGTATTGCGCGACGTGAATAACGACCTGCGCGCCTCACGGCCCCTGTTCACAGAGTTCGACTCCGACGAAGAGCAGCAAGCCCGCAACGCAACGCAGAACATCATGAAGACGCTGAAGCAGCGCGCCGAAGAGCTAACAACAGGCTCGCAAACCCAGCCAAACCTGTCCGCCGCGAGCACCAGCGCCGCGCTGCTGACGCACAACACGACGATCGAGTTCCTGCACTACTTCTGGGCGGTGTACCAGTCGGGCGACGAGGCGCGCGCCGGCGAGCTGCAGAGCCTGGCGGGCGCGCTGGAGAAGGCTTTGGAGCGGGCCGCCGCGGTCGCCGCCGACGCCGAGGCCGAGCGCCAAGACGCGCTCGCGCGCCTGCGCCAGCGCGCCGACGAGGTCGCCCGCCGCACCGGCAAGCGCCGCCGCCTCGACACCGCGGGCGTTGTCGCGGGCAAGGATGCCGTCGAGGATGTGCTGCGCGCGACGGTGCGCGCGGTGCGCTTTGCTGACGCCGAGTATAAGCGCGTGCTGGGGGAGCAGGTGGCGCTGCAGGGCCTCGCTGGTGGGTGAGGGTCTTTTGGCGCTGCGGTTGGAGGACGGGCCGCGGTTGGTGTTTGCGTGGCATTTGCGTCCGGGCTGGATTGCTACTCGGAGTCTGGATGGCAGGGTCCGAGGAGGGAAATTGTGCTATGATACAATAGGAAATTCGGCGGCCTGGTGTGGTTGAAGGCAATCGCCTTTATACACCGTATGGCAGACCGTAAAGGTACTAAAGATTTCTCTCAAATTGCAGTGAGAGAGAAAAAGAGATGAAGCAATTCATGGTCGTGAGAGCATCGAAGGGTTCCAGAAGACACAAGTGTGCAACAAGATGTCTCTTCCTTAGACGAGCGTGACTTCGTGCAAGCGTGTTCCCATCCAACTTGTAGAGCTGGCTAACACCATAACTCATGGCCTGAGGTAGTAAACATCGCAATTCAACCTGCTATACATATAAGACCACGTAAACACTTTAACATAAGACATTCTGAGGCTGTATGAGTATATAGAGAGTCCTGAAGCTCTCCTTTTCTAGGCAATTGAACAAACTATTGTGTTTTACGAGCCCATCAAGCACGTGAAACCTCAGTCTATTGGCTCAATATCGGCAGCCAGTTAGCCTCAAGGTCGGTGCTGCGCCTCAATCATTCACTCTGCCTCGCACTTAGCTGGTCATTCGGAAACGGCTGCCTACATACGTTCCCTTCAACTTCATCTCTCAGAGCTATTCATCAGTGATTCCATCTAATATACGGTGTCGAGCAAGATTACACTTCATCTAAATGAGGTCTACCGCACAATGGAGCCAGTATCCGCTATTGGACTCGCCGGAAACATCCTCCAATTCGTCGAATTTGGTATTCGGGTTGTATCAAAAGGATACAAAATTTATCGTTCAGTCGATGGCTGTCTCGTAGAGAACCTGGACCTCGAGATCGTGACCAGCGATCTAGTTCTGCTTCAAAAGAAGATTCAGACGTCAAAACCACATATTATCGTCAATGAGGTGGAAGACGATGATCAAAACTTACGAGCACTTACCCAGCGATGTTCAGATCTCGCGGATGAACTTTTAGAGAAGCTAAACAAAGCAAAGGCACAAGGACGTTTCAGGAAGTGGAAAAGCCTGCGACAGGCAATTAAGAGTGTGTGGTCGAAGAAGGATGTCGATGAGATGGCAAATAGACTGCAAAGTTTCAAGAGTGAAATTCAGCTGCACTTGATGATCTCAATGAAGTTCGTAGTTGTTACTGATTCTATTAATGTTTCGATCTATAGTAGTTGACACACTCTAGGGATCAGGTCGATCAAGGAAACGCTGAAATTCGTGAAGTTTCGAATAAGATTGACATTTCAGCCCAGGACGTTTTGCAAGCTCTGGAAAACAGTGACACTACTTTGCTAAATTATCTGGACCAGTTACATGACGATAATAATACCACCGACTTCTCATCAAGACACCGCGGAGGAAAAGTATTTAAAAAGAAGGCCACGACGCTCCAAGAGTACTTCAATCAAGATACCGATGAAATTGACAAGTTCTACATCGAGCCAACAATCCTGCAGGGTCTGGTATATCCTGGAATGGACGGGCGATATGAAAACGTGCCAAAAGCCCACGCGAAAACATATTCTTGGATATTCCGGCACGATTCAGTTGGGCCCTGGGATTCTTTCATTGATTGGCTTCGAGTAGGTGAGCAGATTTACTGGATCAACGGCAAAGCTGCATCCGGAAAATCGACTTTGATGAAATATATTCTGGAAAATGCTCAGCTTCCTATGCATCTGGACGTCTGGTGTGCAGATCTTTCTCTGACGATTGTGCGCTTTTACTTCTGGGCCACTGGTACACAGATGCAGAAATCTCAGATCGGCCTTTTCCGGTCAATGCTCTACCAAATGCTTTCGAGTGACAGCAGTTTGATTCACTACGCATTTCCAGAGCTGGTCGAGGAGTTGCGAGTCATGGAAGCTCGTGCGGTTCTGGGCTTCCGCGCTCGGCCATCTTGGAGACCATGGTCACTTGATGAACTTAAAGAAGGTTTCTACAAACTCCTGAAGAAAACTTCAACCTCGTCAAAATTTTGTTTCTTGATCGACGGTCTTGACGAGTTTGACGGCAATTATCTAGAGCTTACGTCCTACTTCAAAGAGATTGCGGCCATTAGAAACGTCAAATTATGTGTCTCTAGTCGGCCACTCCTGGCATTTGACGACCAGCTAGCCGAGTTCCCTAAGCTGAGACTTCAAGATTTAACTGTGGGAGACATTACTCAATATGTACGTGATAAACTGATGGCTCATCCGAGGTTTCTTAAATTAGCTGAGCAAGAGGCACGAGCTACAGCTGCCTTTGTGGACGAGATCGTTCAAACGTCCGCTGGAGTTTTCCTCTGGGTCAATCTAATCGTGGAATCCATCCTGCAGGGACTCACCAATCACGATGACATCGCGAATCTCCAGCGACGCCTAAGGGCATTGCCACCGGAACTAGATGACTTGTACAGTCATATGCTTGACAGTATTACCCCTCCTTTCTATTTGGTTCAATGTTCGAAGCTTCTTCAATTGATCTACCAATCACCTGAGCCGATCAACGTACTGGAGTTATCACTTGCTGATGATGCAGATGACACAGGTGGTTGGAGAGATACACAGAAGCAGATCGACACCGAGGATATTTTCCAACGATGCAAACAAATGCTGCCCAAGATTAAGAGTCGATGTGCAGGCTTGCTGGAGGTGAATGGGGAAGAAAACATCTCAATCAGCGATGGAAATTATTTGTAGGCTTACCTATTGCTTTACTATCCGTACTAGGATTGTTATTGGAGACTAAATCTGACTCTAACGGAAACTAGACGATTCGGAATAGTGAGGTACCTGCATTTGACAGTTCGCGAGTTCTTGGAGAAACCCACGGTTTGGACACGGCTGCTTGGACTCACCAAGCCTGAAAATTTCGACGCTAATACCTCTCTACTTCGAGCTAAAGTTTTCATGTTAAGGATTATTTCGTTCCACAAGACTGAAGAAGGACTCAAATGGTTTGATTGGATGGACGCGACAAGAATGGCTTCCAATGCTATGAAAATTGCACTCGAAGCGGAAAATTATACGGGAGCGTCACAAACCGCTGTTCTTGACGAACTAGACGATACGTTAACTCAAATGTCTAATTCAAAGCGCATCAAGTGGTCAAATCCGACTACCAAGTTGGATTTCGCCGTATGCGAAAAGCCGGCAGCTTTCCTAAGGTACAAACTAGACCAAACGTTAACTGGTTTCTCTGATTCTGGGTGCACCCACTGGTCAAATTCGACTGCCACGTTGGGTGGTTTCGCAGGCAAACGTCCGATATCTTTCCTAACATATGCAATTCAGTGCGGTCTTACGCTCTATGTGAAATCGAAACTGCATTTTTCTGACGTCGGAAAGAAGGACTTCGGTGCAAGATCACCTCTTGATTACGCGACCTGGTGTCAACCTAATTCCGTACAATTGAATCCGACAGCCAGTTCGGCGATGGTCATGATGCTGTTCGATATGGGTTATGGCCCAAATGATCATATTTCGGACCAAGCAACTCCTTGGTTGTCATTGCTTGGATTCTTCAATGACATGATTGACGCTACCGGACAAGCTTCCACCCGCGTCCAGGGGTTTGATCTTTTGTGGGTTCACATCTGCAAGCTATTTTTGATGGCAGGCGCCGACGTAAACGTAAGCATTCAGGGACGTTCGGTGTGGTACATTCTCAGAATATGCTTCGCACATCTACCCTCTGAAAGCGTCATAGAGTTGAACAAGCTCATTGGCCAAGCTAAGACCCGATCGCGAAATTCCGATTCTATCGGCCACGTTCATCAGCAGGACCGCAAGCAGGGACTTGGTTGTGACGAAGGTAACGAGCCGAAGCGTGGGATTCGGCGTGGTTCGGGGCGAGGTTTCAGCCATGATAGCCGGAGAGCAATACCCAGATATGATAGACTTGAGCGTGGTGGCAACAACAGGGAAGATTACCATCGCCGCGATACCCGTCCCGAGCAGTATGACGGAAAATCAATGAGAAATCAATCTGGCATTCCCGCCAGAAGAGTTTTTAAGCGCCCACCAAATGAGAATGGCCACTCGTACCGAAGTGGACGGTACAGATCAACACATAGCAGTTGGCAAAATAGGCATCGGCACAATGATGGGTGGAGACCATACTAGTATCGAGATCCTACAACTATGTACTCTACTCTATCTGCCTGGATTCCTGTCTAAAGCTAATTCAAGGTGTTGTTTAAACCATTGACTTGCTAGATCGTTCTCTAGTGGTATGGCTAGCTAACAAAACGTGGATCACGGAAGTTGCTGTCAACAACGTAGTAAATAGCTACCGTCAATACAGAAGGTGTTGTCCTTACTAAAGTTGTTGCCAACACGTAAGAAGCTGTCAATACGGGAAAATAATAGGAGCAAGTTGGAGAAAGAGAAGGGTAGCGGGATGATTTGGCAAACGGTGCCATTTACACAAGGTACCGTATATAAAAATGGCGCTGCTAAACTCAAACAAGAAATCAAAGGCCCGGCCAAACCTGAATCGGAGCGCATCGGGGCAGAGATTACTGGCTGCGGATCTTTGCCATAAACTTACGTATACGATTCAGCCCTGCCCGTATTGAAAGAGGGCACGCGATCTCTTGCGCGCCGCATTCGATTCCTTTGGCGCCGAGACCAATAACGACTTCATTGCGTGAATAACGCCAATTAAGCCTTCCGAGTCACTTCAAGGTCGTAAATTCCCTCATGGCCTTCGGTCTGGATACTTAAGGATGGACTCTGCCTCGTGCCATTGTGGCTCTCCGTCGCGGCAGAATATCAGTTGAAGCAAGGCGAACCCCACAGATCCCCCCACAACCATGGCCCCTCCTTCGAACGACAGCAATGATGAGTCTCAGTCAGCATTCCAGGCATACGAACGCCGACGTCCGTTCGCTATCAATCAATTCATACAGTCTGAAGAAGACGAAGCGCCGCACTATGCAGATCTACCTCCACCAGAACCTCCTCCAGACGAAGAGCTACCAGGTTATGAACAGTTGAATCTGCCTACTTACGATGACGACCGACTTCAGACTCCCTCGACTACATGGAAGATATGTCAGACATCAAAGAACCTTCAACACGTTATAGATACCAGTGGCGAGCGGTCATCATACCGAATAATCTTCCGCTCCGCCGTTTTCTCCAGAAAGCCAGAAATTACGATACATAAAATGGCAATTAGGGCGGGTCCGATAAGCGATACGGGCCTTGAAGTTGCAAACACGGGCTTCGACCACCGAAGCAGGCTACCTTGGATGCCACGAGCGATGTTATCATACACTGACTATTCCACCGGCGAACGAATCGAGTCCGAGATGGCGGCGCCCAACTTCGCCGACTGGAAAGTGCGAATTGGGGACAAGCTCTTCTCGTGGAACCTTGCGACGCGGCCGACATCGCTCATCCTGCTGGACCGCACGTCGGAAGCGGTGGCGGCCCGCTTCTTGTACAGCAGATACGGCACAGACGCGATCAAGGGCGCGGAAGTGGGGACGCTGGATGTGTATTCGGGGTACGGCGATGAGGCCGACGGCTCGACCGAGTGGATCCTTGCGACGTGCCAGATCGCCATCCTCCATTGGAAGGGCATGGGCCGCCACTACAGGAACCTGCCCGATCCGAGCGGCAGGTCGGCTAGCATCTCGACTATGAGCAGCTTTTCGCAGTCGCTAAGCTTAGCTAGCACGTACTCTGCTACTTTGAACTCGCTTGGGAGAGTTGGCGCTCGTGGAGGTGGCGCTGGTGCGAGAGTACTATGATTGATGCATCTTATGAATCATTTAGAAGACATGACCGGCCGGTTGGAGCGGAGTTGGCACTGCTTGTTTTGGAGGTTGTGGAGCATAGTCACTCGGATTCTTACATACCCCATGGCGGATGCTTTAGCATTCCTGCATGATAAATGCTGGTGTTTCTGAGTACGAGGCTTGGTTTATTCGTCCATTGGCAGATGTACAGTATCTCTCTATCACGTACTTCAGCAGCGGTGTTTTGTTTCAACGGAATCACTCAGTTATTGATGGAATCGAAAGGCAACATAGTTACAACGCAGGAACATGCTTTTCTTGATAGCAATCAAATACAAAAAAAGATTTGATCTCGCGGGATCCCGTCCTATGCTGTTCAATGCTTCAGTTTCTCGCCCAAAATGAGAGAGCGATGTCTTGAGGCATGGATAGCATTAACGCTACCTCCATCGTAATTCATAAACCCAGCTTCTGCAGACCGATATCAATCGTTTTCTAAGCACGGTCATCATAATCGTGTCTTGTCTTCCAACGGCAGGCACAAAAAGCAAAGCGGAGGATATTGATCGAGAGCGGTGGAAGTGAGGAACCATGGCCCGTGCGTCAAATGCCAAGACGTTGTCCCATCATCGCCCGCCTGCGATAGCTGCTTCACACTGTAGGCTTCAAGCTTCAAGCTTCAACTCCTCTTATCGCCAGTGCTCCAACCGCCCATCATGGCGCCGCACAAGGACACGCTGTTCCGCTCGTCGGACATGTCCTTGACGCAGCTGTACATTGCCAATGAAATTGGTCGCGAGGTCGTCAGTGCCTTGGGAGAGTTGGGAGTGATGGACTTCAGAGATGTACGTCGAGCTCGTCATCGCCCCTCTTGCGAAAGACAAAGCGGTCATTCTTAGACTGAGTAACATCCTACTGACAATACCTTCCACAGCTTAATGAATCCACCTCTGCTTTTCAGCGTACCTTCACCCAAGAGATCCGCAGACTCGATAACGTCGAACGACAGCTACGATACTTTCGTGCGCAGATGGACAAGGCCGAAATCCCCATGAGATCAATCTACGAGTTCAACAACGTCCTTGCCGCCCCAGCTGCCTCGGAGATTGATGAGCTAGCCGATCGTTGCCAAAGCCTAGAACACCGCATTTCCTCGCTAAACGAAAGCTACGAAACACTCAAGAAACGTGAAGTCGAGCTTACAGAGTGGCGCTGGGTACTCAGAGAAGCAGGTGGTTTCTTTGATAGGGTATGTCACGCTTTGTTTTCCCAAAGAAGGCATTGGAATTGACTCTTTACAGGCCAGAGGACAAACCGAAGAGATCCGACAGTCCCTCGATCATGACGATGATGCTCCCCTTCTTCAAGATGTTGAGCAACACGGTCAGGGTGGTGATCAAGCCGATCGATCCTTCTCTACAATGAACATCGGATTTGTAGCAGGTGTCATCCCCAGGGAACGTCTCGCGGCCTTCGAAAGGATCCTTTGGCGAACGCTACGCGGTAACCTTTACATGAATCAGTCAGAAATTCCGGAATCAATCATCAATCCAGAGACGAACGAAGGAATCAGCAAGAATGTTTTTGTGATCTTCGCTCACGGCAAGGAGATTATTGCCAAGATTCGCAAGATCTCGGAATCCCTTGGAGCCGACCTCTACAGTGTCGACGAGAACAGTGAACTCCGCCGTGATCAAATCCGCGAGGTTAACACACGCTTGAGCGACTTGAACAGCGTTCTGAAAAACACGAAGCAGACCTTGGATGCCGAGCTCACCGCCATTGGACGTAGCCTTGCTATGTGGATGGTCATCGTCAAGAAAGAGAAGGCCGTCTACGAAACACTTAACCGCTTTTCTTACGATGCAGCTCGAAAGACACTGATTGCCGAAGCGTGGTGTCCCACGAACTCGCTCGGTTTGATCAAATCTACCCTCCAAGACGTTAATGACCGGCAAGGTCTATCCGTCCCAACCATCGTCAACCAGATCAAGACAAACAAGACTCCTCCCACATACTTCAAGACCAACAAATTTACGCTTGGATTTCAAACTATCGTCAATGCCTATGGAACCGCCAAATATCAAGAAATCAATCCCGGTCTGCCCACCATTGTCACCTTCCCGTTCCTCTTCGCCGTAATGTTTGGTGACGTCGGGCACGGTGCTATATTGACACTTGCCGCCCTCGCTATGATCTACTGGGAACGCCCGCTCCAGCGCAGCAAGCAGGATGAAATGTTTGAAATGATTTTCTATGGTCGCTACATCATGCTCATGTTCGGAATTTTCTCTATCTACACTGGACTGATCTACTGCGACATCTTCTCCAGGGAACTTCCACTCTTTACTTCGATGTTTGAATGGGACTTCCCCAAAGACTTCAAAGCCGGCGACGTAGTTACAGCAAACAGAACAGCAGGGTATACCTACCCTTTCGGCATGGATTGGAGGTGGCATGGTTCTGAGAATGATCTCCTTTTCTCCAACAGCTTCAAGATGAAACTCAGCATTCTACTGGGATGGGCCCACATGACGTTTTCTCTCTGCTGGTCACTTGTTAATGCGAGGCATTTCAAGACTCCGATCGACATTTGGGGTAACTTTGTCCCTGGCATGATCTTCTTCCAATCCATCTTTGGATACCTCGTCTTCTGCATCGTCTACAAGTGGTCGATAGACTGGATTGAGCTTGGAAAAACCGCGCCTGGAACAGAGGCGCCAGGCTTGCTGAACATGCTCATCTACATGTTCTTGTCACCCGGCACAGTTCAAGCTCCGCTATACCCTGGCCAAGGCACGGTCCAGGTTATACTTCTTCTGATGGCTCTCATCTGTGTTCCAATACTCCTCTTCCTGAAGCCATTCTATCTTCGCCACGAGCATAACAAAGCACGAGCCTTGGGATACCGTGGAATCGGAGAGAACACGCGTGTCAGTGCTCTTGACGACGATGATGAGGAAGGCCAGACTTTGAATGGTGGTCGTGATAGCTTCGGCGACGATGAGGATGGTGTTGCTCTGATCACACAAGATATTGGGCATGGTGAGGAAGAAGAGTTCGAATTTTCGGAGATTATGATTCACCAGGTCATCCACACCATCGGTAAGTTGCTTCAGCTTTATCAAATCCATTTCCCAGGACTAACACATTTCCTTTAGAGTTCTGCCTCAATTGCGTCTCCCACACAGCATCTTACCTCCGCCTGTGGGCATTATCGCTTGCTCACCAGCAGCTTTCCATTGTTTTGTGGAAGATGACGTTGCTCATTGCTTTCGGCTTCAAGGGCGCAATCGGCATTATTGCAATAGTTTGCCTCTTCTATCTGTGGTTTGTGCTCACGATCTTCATACTCTGCGTCATGGAAGGCCTCAGCGCCATGTTACACAGTTTACGACTGCACTGGGTTGAGGCAATGAGTAAGCACTTTATAGGAGAGGGAGTGCCATTCCAACCGTTTTCATTTAGGATTCTGTTGGAAGAAGATCCCGTTGAATAGTATAGATTTTTAGATGCGCAGAACTGTAGCGCCATGTAACCGTATTTGCACATTGTGATATCTTAAGTTCAACTTTCAGTGTTTTACTGATCCTTTCTAATGCCGAAGAAGTAATTCCCAAGACCTTCGGCTCCCCAAACTTCCTTCCACCCAAAGCCAGGCACGTACATGACTCCCATAGTCCTCGGACTGCTCCAACCTTCCTTCTTACCAAACCATTCCCTCAGCTCCTCTTCATTCACGTACTTTGCCCACTCGTGCGTCCCGCGCGGCACCATGCGCAGCACATCCTCAGCCACAACCTTAGTGACAACCCAAGACGTCCACGTCCGCGCAATAGTGCTCAGAACGAGCCACCCACCAGGCCGCACATGCTCCATGCACTGCTCGAGAAACCAGCTCGGTCTCGCCACATGCTCGAGGACCTCGAACACGCTCACAACATCGTAGCCGGCGGCCCTGCACTCCGGCGCCTCGCGCAGCTTCTCCACAGCGGTGCACAGGTACGTGAGGCGGCCGGGCCGCAGCAGCAGCGGGTCGCAGCGGGCGTGGCGGCGCGCGACCGCCAGCACGTCGGCGTTGGGGTCGAGCGCGGTGACGGAGGCCGTGCCGCGCAGCCGCGCCGCGCTCTCCGCGAAGATGCCGCCGCCGCAGCCCACGTCCAGGTAGTGCCGCGGGCTCTGCGGCGCCGCCGCGGATGCGCACTGCGCGATGAAGCGGTGCCGCTGCGGGTTCATCAGGTGTAGCAGGCGTGATGGCCCGTGCGGGTCCCACCAGCTTGAGGCCAGGCGCGAGAAGTGTGAGAGCTCGTGAGGGTCGACTGTTGAGGGGGAGGGGGGTGTGGAAGATCGCCTGGGTGTGGTTGAGAACGAGGCGGGAGTTGTGGTTCGGAGCTTTGCTGTTGTGGGCCGGATGGCCAGTGAGAGGCCATTTTGAGCTTGAATTATGCTCCAGAGTTCATCAGGAAGACGCGAGCGAATGCATTGCCGCAGGGTGGCCATTGTGAATGGGCGTACTGGATTGTTGAAGTTCTGATGTTGAAGTTGATGGAAAGCTTCAATCCGGACTTACTTCGGATTCTAATTGTGAAATACCAGACCGATACGACAACCCCATTCCGAATCCGGGCATGACCTGTTCAATTTCAATCTTATTTCTTTTTCCGTCTATCCCAAATGTTCATGACAGAAATATGTGAAGGTGTTTTAAGAATAGAGATAGCGGTGGTGTAAGATGTGAAAAGACGAAGAAAGGGCAAGCTACTCTGCGAACGCAATGCTTGCTCGTGCTTATGGTATAGCCTCGTTCTAGCATATCTCTAATAAGGTAATAAGCAGTATATCTGACTGGTATCTAACTGGTGTAGACAGAGATATCCTTATTCTCGATATAGCCAGTATTCAATCTGATCAATATCTGATCTGACAAAGATTCGTTCGCGGGACGCTGCTCATGTTTACAGGAGAATTACTAGTAACGACAGCTCGTTCATACGATACCCCGAAGCTACATCTGCCTGACGAAGAAAATTAATTTGTTAAAACGACTTGATGGCAGGTGAATCCCCGTTTCCAGCGCCTACAGCCCTAGGCAATCCCCTTGGCCCAGCATGGCGCTCTTAAGTGAGAAACATGTGGCTGATGAGGCACTTTATTTCCTTTAACCAATCTAATGACATCCCTGGGTTACGAGACGCTGTTGATTTGAGACACAGGCTACAGCACTGTAATGAGTATAGGAAAGGCCATAGCCTAGATAGTTGAATTATCATTCCTTCTGCTTCCACTTCTCTACAGACGCCTCTCGTGCCGAGACGGGTGCACTGTTCAACCATCTTCAGTCTCTCCCGTGCGAGTCCGTAAAATTATCAATGTCGCACTATTCTGTAGTTGTTTCTCCCCAAGAAACCAATCTACAATTGCTTCCACGTCGCCCCGCAGGGTCCTGAGTTCGTCCCTTCTACCCGACAGGGCGCAACACGCTAGCCATATCCAGCATATCCATATCAGCAAGATCTTTTGTAACAGAGAGATTGGGCGTGCACGCGCGAGCATTGCAGATGCTGCTCGAAAACCTCTTCGCTGTCGAAGAATCGATCGCAATAGTAGGACGGAGTACGCATTGGCGAGTTGCGCAGGTGCTGCTTCAAGGCCTTCTCACTGACAAACCATCGATCGTAGGGCTTATAGTCGAATGATGGGTAACAAATGGACGAATGCTGTGGGTGCTACTCGAAAGTCTGGCAAGAGGCCTTCATCATTCCTGCACGAACCTTAGCGACGCTTATCCCGGACTTCACACCATACACGCCGCTGCTCTTTCATCACATCTCTGTTGTCCCACGGTTCCCTTGGTCCATAGCACCTTCCATCAGCCGTTTCCTCATCTCGTTTGGGGATGGCTTCTTTTGTGTTATTCTCGGCCCATGTGATCGGTCGTGATTACCAGTTTGGGGCGGAATATCATGGCCACTCTTTTGGCCCTCGAAGACTAAAGGCGAGTTGGGGGCGCCGGCTTCGGTAGGGTCGGAGTTATCGACTAAGGCTCCAAAACGGCTGCTATACCGCTTCTCGGTCAGATACCGAAGATTCTCTTCCGTCATTGACCCAACTAACTGTGCTGAACTATCCTTGGACAGCGCTTTCTTGATATCGAATAGATCCGCTAAAGTAGTTACAACTACTTGATCGCTGTCACCATCGGCAATCACCTCCCCAATTCTGTATACCTTCTGACGTGAAATTTCGCTAGCCATCTTGCAAACGTCCAGGCACTGCTTCGAAATGATAATATCTGACTGTAATCGCAATCTCTCATCGTCGTTGGCAGGATCCTCACCCTTGACAAGGGACTCTAGGCGCTTCCGAAGGTGGTTGATCGTCTCTGCGAAGGCATCTCGGTTTTCGTCCAAAGTTTGACCTGTTCGCAACTGCGCTTCGAAGAACTTTGCTTCAGCAGCGTTTTGGGGCGCCTCTTGGAGTAGATACGATTCTCGCTTTGACAAGGATTCGATATAAGACCTCGCGTCTTCGCAAATACGAAGGCATTGTTTGGTCACTGCTCTTTCATCCTTCAGATCTATGCTTATAACTGAAGAATCAGTGCTCTCGATATTTAATAGGGTCATCTTCTCATCGATTCGCCGTAGATGGAACTCAAGATTATACGCCGTGTCCTGGATCATCTCATTGTACTCCTGGAGGAGTTTGTGGGAGACTTTGGAGGTATGCCTCAACAGATTATGTCAGCAGAGCCCAAAGTAGACATTGGATTGCAACCAACATGGTGATAGTGCCCAGGCCGACTGATATCGTTGATTTATACCCTGCAATTGTGTCTATGAATTCATTGATATCCCCTCTCATGAATTCCATCTTTGTCCAGTCTCGAAAACCCGTCTTTGTTTTTCCACTGAATGCTTCCATCGATCGTTCGAATTCGCGGCATACTTGGCTACATCGTTCAACAGGACCTTGAAGAAGCGTGAGCATTGACTGCTCAGCATGGGTCACCTGTGCCAACGAGTCTAAAATGTTGGTGAGATCCACAAGCTCATCTTGAAGTCTGCGTAAAGTTTTGTTGCGATCGTTGAAGCGTTTGATAGTTTCAAAAAGCGACTTCGTGGACTGAACGGCGGCTGTAGTGACAGCCAACAATGAGGCAGTGATGCTCAAAGGGTCCGTCATTTCTGACGTTCGCTGCGAGATTCACTACAATCTCCTTTGGTGGGTTCGTAGCGGGAAGCAATGCTGATGTAGTTGTCCCTCATTTAAGCGGCCAGCTGAGATCAAATACTTTGCCGCAATCTCTGTTACGGTAGGCATACTCTATTTGATTGGCCGCAATTAGCGCCATGGCTGCCCTTCTTCGGCGCCTGCGGGCGAAGTTCGATTCGTCGCCAGCAAAGTTAGATAGCATCAGCCACAGACCTTGCGCTTTGATACATGTACACGTAAGCTTGGCAAAACCGTCACATAGGTAAAGCCGATTTCATAACAATCTCATGAAATATGCCGGGCTGTCTTGCACTAACCCAGAGTCGTTAGTCGCTTCATTGCTACGAAGTAGGAGGAAGCAATAGTAAAGGGATCTTGGCCAGCCGTGGCAGCAAGGCGGCCATTAGCCAGATACGACTATTCAACTACGTATTCTATGGGCAGATTTACCAACCGAAAGCAGCGTCACAAACCGCCGAAAGCGGAGGTCAACCTGTCATTCAGGCCGTTTAAACTGGTTTTTGGAAAGCGGTTTTGATCATTCCGAGTAGATCAGTATCAAAGGCAGGCAGCCATTTAAACGACAGTCACACGCGAAGGCACACATCGTCCACTTGGCCCAGTCACGCGAAGCTCAAGACTCCAGAGTGTAGCCCTGACCACCCAGCGTGACTGAACTGAAAGAAATCATACGTAAGTAAAATGAGTTTCATCTGATACCTTTTCAGTCCAGTTTTCATTCGAAGATTTGGCACAGCGAAGACAGGCTGTGAGCTGTAGATGTGACATACGCATATTTCCAAGATCTCCTTGCGGAGATAGTTTAGGGAGTCGAATGTGTTCAAAGCGCCCAAGATTAGCAGCTTGCCCACGTTTGGCAATGGTGGCTGAGATTGAAGCACCAATATGAGGTCTGCGCGTGGAGATTCGAAACGGCCGCAACATTTGCGATGAACCACTCGACCTTCTCGTCCCTACTCGCCGCTCACTCGTTGACCTATCTTCGAATTTCCGGTTCAGAGGCCATGCACCAAACAATGAGAACCATAATCCTAGACAACGGTGCATGCACCTATCAACACCTTGTCGTATCTCAGCCACTGTCTCCCACTCTCGCTGCTGTCACAGCCCAGCTACTTTCTTGGGTGCTGAGTGACCCATCCAGATATCCATGGGAGCCGACTTCAGAATCAGGAGAGTAAGCCATGTGCAAACGCGGATCCCGGCCATTATCATTTATGTCACTGTCACTCCTTGTTCTATCATGTCTATTAGCTTATAACTTTGCCGGTATTCTCTTTTCGATTCGCTCATTCCATTGAGAACTGATGCCGGCTATTTGATACACCTTTCTTACCAGTCATTCCTTACGAATGTAAAATGTTCTCTTTCATCTCTACCTTGGTCGGCAGCTTGCTGCTAGTTGCTACTTCTGCCCAATCTGGTGTTTTCTCTCCTGCTCGACCTCCAGCGATCCCATTGGCTGTGAAGTCTCCATATCTGTCAACTTGGCTACATGCTGGATCCGACGGTGGAAATGGGGGCTATCTAGCTGGAGATTGGCCTGTTCATTGGACGTAAGGGACACAAATACGATGATAGGGATATTTTCAACTGACGCCATTAGCGACACCATTACAGGGTGGGCAGGAATGATCAGGGTTGATGGCACAGCTTACACATGGATGGGCGTTCCAGGAGCATCGCAAAATGTGGACCAATCCTCATTCTCCTATACATCAACAATGAGCACCTTTATCACGGATGTCGGTGGTATAGTCCAGATGAATGTCACTTTCCTGTCACCAATCGCTCCAAACGATACCATGCGCCAATCTTTGCCATTTTCTTACGTTAACGTCGCCGTTCAGTCAACAGACGGCCAATCTCACGATGTCGAGCTGTACGCCGATATCTCAGCTGGTATGTAATTTCTGTCTTTTTATTTGATCTATTCTCACAGACGTAAGAATGGTGCGCTGGCGAGCGAAATCCTTCTCCGGTTGCTGCTTGGAAGTACGGTACTATCGGAAGTGTAGCGTACCACCAAGTCTACAGACAACAGCAGATTGTCTACTCCGAAAGCGGTACAGCCGGCAATGGCATGGCCGATTGGGGAAATGTGTATTGGGCGACCGACTCAGTACAAGGCTTGACATGGCAGTCCGGTCAAGATGTCGTTGTTCGCGGTAACTTCATCAACTCTGGTAGCCTTCCAAACATTGCAGACTCAAACTTTCGTCCCATTCAAGAGGATTGGCCAGTCTTTGGCTTCGCTAGGGACTTGGGAAGTCTTGGTGCGACACCGGTTACGACTCTCTTTACAATCGGCTTAATTCAGCAAGAAGCAGTGCAGTTTGTTGGCGCTAATGGTCTAGAACAACTACCTTCATTATGGACGAGCTATTGGGATAACGATGTGGAAGCAATGCAGTTTTTCCATGACGACTTCAGCAACATGAATAGCATATCAACCAGTCTCGACAACCAAATCACCTCGGACGCAACGACGGCTGCTGGTCAAGACTACCTCACTATCGCCTCACTTGCGCTTCGTCAAGCGTATGGTGCTTTGACCTTCGTGGGGACTTCAGACAAGATATATGTCTTTATGAAAGAAATTTCTTCCAACGGTGACACTCAAACGGTCGACGTAATATACCCGCTTCATCCAGCTCTTCTCTACACCAATCCAACAATTTTGAAGATAGCTTTGGACCCGTTATTCGAGAACCAGGAGTCTGGTAATTATCCCAACACATACGCCATGCACGATCTCGGTCAATTTCCAAATGCCACAGGTTATCCTGCTGGTAACGACGAAGAAATGCCCGTCGAAGAGTGTGGGAACATGATCATCATGACGCTTGCCTACGCACAACGCGCAAACGATACCAGTTACCTTTCTCAGCACTATCCTAAAATGCAAGAATGGGTTGGCTACTTGATTGAAGACTCTCTAATCCCGGCAAATCAGCTTTCCACAGACGACTTTGCTGGTACTCTGGCCAACCAAACCAATCTCGCATTGAAAGGAATCATCGGAATTGGTGCTATGGCAGAAATTGCTAAACTAACTGGCAACACGGCTGATGCTCAGAATTACTCCGATATTGCAACGTCGTATATCTCACAATGGCAGAACTTTGGTATCGCTCAAGATGATTCGCCTCCTCACACGACATTGAATTACGGAGCAAACGACACGCATGGGCTTCTTTACAATATTTGGGCAGATCAGGAATTAAATCTCCAGCTGGTACCTGAATCGGTATATACCATGCAGTCCAATTTCTATACAGCGGTAGAAGAGCCATTCGGAGTTCCTCTAGACACAAGACATACTTATACTAAGGGCGATTGGGAACTTATGACTGCCGCAACGTGTTCATCTTCGACAAGAGATATGTTCCTGAGTAAGCTAGCGAACTGGATCAACGTCACACCAACCAATAGGGCATTGACTGATCTGTACGATACTGAATCTGGAGAGTAAGCTTGGCCCAATCAATTCCCTCGAAGGATCTTCTGACGTCCCACAGCTATCCAGGCATCTTTTTCGCAGCACGGCCGGTTATGGGCGCAGCTTTCGCACTTCTTGTTTAAGATTGCAGCAGGATCGGTACAACAACGGATGGCAAGATGTTTATGGACTCAGGACAGTGAAGATACCCTGTATAGAACGAGATGAGCTTTTCATTTAAGATCGCGGTTTAGCATACCTCGTATTGCTTACGTATAATTATCGATTAGATGAGTATGAATGGACGCCTGTACAATTTGTCTAGCAAAAAATATAAAATACTATATTCTAATCGCAATTCTCAACTTCATATCATTTAACTGCTAATTTCCAATTGCTCAACCTTATTCTCCAGTTTCATACCATTGCTGGCATCCATAGATGGTGCATCCTTCAATTTCGCGTCTACATGGCTATTCACACCATCTTCAAACTTGCTCAACGCACTCCGAAGCCTCCTTACACCTTCCCTCACCTCTTCTTCGGTCCTTGCAAAGCAAAGTCTAAAGAAGCCTGGCTCCTCCGCACTCATGTGCACTCCTGGCGTCAAGTACAATCCAGCGTCCTGCATCGCTCTCCTGACCACCTTCTCACCATCCCACCCGCCACCTGCCGCACCAACCCACCTCCTGAGATCAATCCAAAGGAAGAAGCCAGCAGCCGCCTTCTCCGCATTATGCGGAACACCCAAGCCATCGAGCAACCGCACCGCTGTTTCCGCGCAGCTTGCAAGTACGCGCTGCGAGCGTTCATGAAAAGCGGCGCGCCATTCACGGTCACGCAGCAGGGCGGTGGCAAGCGCCTCGCTGGCGTTGGAGGGCCACGAGAAGAAGCCGAAGGCGGAGAGGCTCTGCAGCAGGGGCGCCGAGCGCGTCACGACGCAGCCCAGCCGCAGCCCGCCCGCCGCGAAGTCCTTGCTCAGCCCGTACAGCACGTGCAGGTGCGTCGAGCGCAGGTGCTTGCCTGGCTCGAAGCGCAGCGCCGAGTGGAAGGATATTGCGGTTGGCGAGGCGCCGCTGGTTGCTGCGGCGCAGTTTGGGATCTCGGTGTATGGAGGCTGCGTGCGTGGGAGCGTGGGCGTCTTGTAGCAGGAGACTGCGTATATTTCGTCGACTATGAGGTGAATGTTGTGTTTTGCGCAAAATTCCATGTATGCTTGTAGCACATCTGGTGGGTAAAGTTGACCAAGCGGGTTATGTGGATTGCAGATTAAAAGAGCCCGTATCCTCGTGCCTGATGCGTTTGACTCGTGGAACGTCTTTTCGTAGCATTCGACCGCTTCAATGCTAAATTGATCAACGCCGTTAAAGGGAACAGAAACTGTCCTTACAGCTGCTCGAGCACCGAAATCCCGCTGGAATGAGCCGTAACAGGGACTGGAGACGAGAATACCTTCCTCTGGCTCTGCTATTGTGTATCCGATGAGATCGAACAATCCAGTACATCCGTTGACAAAGAGGATGTTCTCTTTATCAACAGGTGCGAAAGGTTGGAAGTATCTACAAGGAGTTAGTCATGGAAGGACATATCTGGGCATAATTCTGTTGCTTTGGAAATTGAAGTGAAGTGAAGAGCACGTCTTACTCCATGATATGATCGGCCATGGCTTGTCTCAGCCTCTCGCTTCCCCATGGTCCATCTCCATAGTGAATGTCATAGCCACTGAATCGAAGCTTAAAGATAGTGAGTCGTTTGACATCCACTTGTTATGATACCTTTACATTTTCATTCGCAAATTTGGCAACGTCTTCGCTCATCACATACTGTAAGGGTAAATTGTTAGTGTAATTCCTTGAAACATGGGCGATTTTGGCCTAGGTAGGCATTTCCATCACCATAACTGATATCATACGCGCCTGCTTCAGTCGTCTGGAGCGAGTTCAACTTCGAAATCAAAGCCATGCTCCCATACTCTTTACGACTGAATATCATAATCTTACTAGGTATATCGAACAAATTGCTTACATTCTCGGATACACCAAGATTGACCAATCCCGTGGGATTTGTCTTTGGATGGTAGAGATTATTATAAATGGCGTCGTACCTGATCCTCACACTCCCAGGTTCATAGTTGGCGAGACCACGCTCAGAGAGGCCAGCTTCCGTAACAGACATGATTAAAAGGATCTCGAAAAGAGAATAGAGAGGACAGAGCGAGGATGAGATTTGCTATGCCATTTGAAAGGGCAACTCTCTTATATCCAGGCACTGATTCATCAAGGGAATATGGCGCTAATTCGGCCCAAAGGTTTCTCACCTATAAAACGCCTTCCCATGTTACATGCAGATCTTCGTAGGGCGCGGAACGTCGTTTACGAAAGACTTGCCGTCTATCATCAATGTGCTGAACTGGAGTAGAAGTAACTAACATACGATATTCTGTAAAGTTTGCCATTTCGCATGTTGCGAGAATCAGCAGCATAGGTCCGTGCAGAAGGAGCCTATAGAAAAGGCTAGTTTCAGGGCGTACCCACCTAAAAACAGCAGCTCAGCCCAGTGACTTCCGGGGGCATGAGATCGCGCTTTCGCTCGGCTCGCCTCGGCGCAATAATTTTTGGTGGTTGTTAATCGATAGCATCTGAATCGCTGCTGATTGGCTGAGCGCGTCGTCAGTTGTAGCTCTGAATACCATCTCCTCTACTGTCGGTTGCAAGCTTCCAATCTTGCGAGCACCACCACCGAGATCACTCTACGGACGCCCACTATGCTATCATCCCTCACATACTCCTCAGAACACTTCATTTGCCGCCTCATACAGTGACCTTTCTGCGCAGACGCCTGCGCTCCCCCTTCTCTCGGCGCTCCGCTCGACATCCACCGCGAAAACTCTCCTCCACGCGTCAGTGCGATCAACCTTCCTCCCTTCGCTACGATATCATGTCTATTCCGGTACCTGGCAGACGTCAGTCGACGAGACAGGTGCGAACGTCGACCACCAGACCCACAAATTACTATGCTCGCACCTTCAGTGGCAGAATCGCTGGCGCAGGAGACCCGGGTCCCGGCAGCAATGCACAGCCGGGCTTCTTCCCGGCCATCACACACTTTACAGATGCAGTTGACGCGCTTCCGAAAGCAGTTGTGAAGCATTTCTCAATGCTCAAGGAAGTAGAGGCAAAGGTGCATCCACAAGACACTGAGCTCAGGCGCATCGCCGAAGAAATTAAGAAACTCCCTCCACCTCCGCGCTCGAACCTCCACATCCATGAGGGCCATTTCCCAGGACTCAGTCTCTACAATAGTGTCAATGGGAGTCGCAATGCTTCCGTCCAGAGCTTTACACCGCTCCAACTTCCACAGGTTGGCAGTCAAGCCTCTCCAGACGCTCAGCCAGAAGCCGAGCGGCGCAAACTCTTTGCGGCAATGAACCAAACAATTATGGAAATTGCTCCTATGCTGGATGAAAAGATTGCCGTGCTCAATACCGCCAACGAGACTCTCAAGACCCAGCTAAGACGAATGGAGAGCTCTTACGTTCACGTCTCGGATGAGATCAGTCCTGAGGCACGCTGGGGCAGTACAACTCATTGGGCGTACGTAACAGACAAGGAAACGAAAAAGGCTGGCCCGGAACGCTCACGGAGGGATGCTGCTGGCGCAAATAGCCTGGCTGCTGCCGCTGCCCAAGTCGAAGGTGACCTTGCAGCGGCGCGGAGCGAAGCGCGTCGAGAAGCGATGCAAGCCAAAAAGAGCCGAAAGCATGCAATCGATTCGGATTTTGACGATGCTCCAGCGTCGCGCAAAGTTGCCAAGACGAAGAAGACGGCAGCTCCTGGCGAGGACGGTAGATACAAGGTCGGCTTGGGAATCACAAATGGCGTGGGAGGACCGGGAAAGAAACGCAAGAATGCTGCAGCACAACCAATGGAGCGCTCAGTCAGCGCTGTTTTACAAGGTCGAGTTGTGAGTCCAATGGGCACTCCCGGGCCAGAAACCGGCAAAAAGCGAATGAAAGCAGCACCAGGCGCTCCACCGAAGAAAAGGTTCCAGATTTGACTTCTCTCCTCAGCAATCGCGAGCATACTAACAATTGAAGCAGAAACCAAGGACCTGGCGCTGCATCACCTCACCTTGCCTCTTCACCTCTCGTAGGCACATTTGCAGTGAAAGACGCTGGAGGTTCCAGACCGCCAACATCTCGCGGTCGACAGAATTCATACAGCTTAGTCAACGCTCCCACTTCTCAAAATCGACCACCGTCTGCCTCTTCGAATAGACCTACCAATGGCCTCAATTTGGGCACGAGCGACACAATGACTGCTTTGGATGGGGACACTGGTCAAGTACCACAAGCTCGCGAAGAGCAATTGGTGGCCGAAGCAACTACAAACCGATCGAGTGTGCAGCCAGTTGACACAGCACTTAAGCGAGAAGAGGCTGAGAACATTGAAGACGCTGCTTTGCCAGAGCCCGATCAGCTCGTGGTCCGTGAAGTAGTAACGCGTGCAGGACGAACCTCAAAAACAGCAACTCCATTGACTTCTACATTCCCAGAATTTCCCGCCGCACGGAATCGAAATGCGAGAAACAAGGATTCCGGCAATGGAAGCCATGCCTCGAGCGAATCTGGCGATCGAGCATCCATCAAAGAGAAACGTACGGGACGGAGAAACGGCGGCACACCTTCTCTTCTCGCAGAACGCCGTAAAGCAGCCATCGAAGCGGATGCCAAAGACGAAGACGACATCGTTCCAGACGAAGATCAGTCCGAGCTTGACGAGGTGGTTGCTGCCGAGGGCGAAGACGACGATGTCGACGTGGAAGATGTGGACGACAACGAACCGCGTTATTGCTATTGCAACAACGTATCTTACGGCGAAATGGTTGCTTGCGATAATGAGAATTGTCCGAGAGAATGGTTCCACTTGAAATGTGCAGGCCTCAAGGAAGCTCCTGGAGAAAACAGTAAGTGGAATCGCCTCTTCCTCGCGGTCAGAGCTTTATCTAATAAAGCCTTCAGCGAAATGGTATTGCAAGTATTGCAAGGAGGAAATGGAGAAGGCAGCGAAGTGATGATGACGCTCGAGAGAACATCATTCGCAAATAACACCGTTGATGTCTCACAGAAATGGAGATGTAGATTTCGAACGCAGCCACATCTGCGCTGAAAGCTCATTGACGAGTTAATACCTTAGGAATGCAGATTTCCCAGCTCTTCTGCAATCTCGGTTCATAATAGAGATATAATCCACACCAAGAGTCGTCAAGATGTACTCTCCAGGTTACAATGCGTCTCCCGACGATGATGTCCTTCCCTTTCGTTACACAATCCTTATATTGGCGCTCTGAAAATCCATACCCCACATGACCCGATTAAAGCTATTATTCGTAACAACCCGTTTCATAGTAACCTTCTCATTACTGTCATATACTGGCGGAGGGAGCTCAATGAGGGTTGAATCCAGTTCAACGGTGTTCTACACCTGTGTAGGCAGCTCCAGCTTTTCGGACTCCATCGCCTGCAGCTCTGTCTTACTACCATCGCGATTGGTTAACGTTTCGGATAATCACAAAATCCACTTGACAGAACCCTGCCACATGAATACCGGGCATCGAATAAGTAAGCGGATAAGATCTGTGAGCAAGAGTTTGTCAGTTGTGCTGTCAATAGGAGGAGGCATAGGAAGTTGGAGAGCGTGTCTGTCCGGGAGATTGAGTACGAGCGGGTGAACAGCACATGCTATTTGGGAAAGAAGTTCACATTCACGTACAGATTGTGAAAATAGAGTTTATTAGTCTATCTTGCTATGGAAGAACGTAGTTGCTAACACCCTCTAAATGCTATGAAGTAACCGCGCAATGTGGTCTACAATTAGGATAAATCTCAAACAACGCACCATTTGCAATGACACAAACAATAAGACTGCTGAAGATCAAGTCTAGCGAAGACCAGAAAGCTTCCACTTTTATGTTCCATGCTTAATGCCATGCCTTAACGCCCATTTAAATGCAAAACCGTGGTATCACTGGGCGAGCGCGACGCGCCTAAGACCGACCTCCAACCTAGAAATTCGCCGTTGAAATCAAAGTACCGCAGTCTAGGGTATCATCCAAAATTCCCGTGCTGACAAAGTGCCGACAGAAAAGACTCCAAATAGCCTCCCGTAGACGTCGAAGCGTCGTAAACTTCTACACAAGGAAGAAGATATATTGACATGTAACGTAAGATAGCGAGTCTTCGACTAAACAATGCAGCGAGAGTGTGCCGTGTGTCACAGGTCGCTCACGTTTGTTCTCCGACAGATGTCTCATCATCAGTTCCGGGTATCTGTGATGATAATGATATCTTGTTGGGATGTATTACAGCGGAGCCAAGGATGGTTCTCCGGTCGAAGCTGTTCTGGTGTGAAGTGAAGGCTTATTCGATGGCCGCGAACGCTGTCGACCTTGAGATGTCGGTGAACCGGATTGGGGTCGAGAGGCGTGAATCGACATGTCAGTAGAAGATTGTGGGGTAGACCTCGAGCGGGTTCCTGCGCTTCCTGGATCACTAGCTCTGTGTGAGGGCTGCCGTTCGTCGATGTGATCCATCCATTTATTGATCGGACCGAGTAGCATCTTGAGGCCGTCTCCATCTGCAGGCACTGTATCCACAATATCGTACTCCCCAAACCCGAGCCCACGGTCAAGATGCGCTAGGCGTGCTCTAGCATTTTCGTCGTCTCCAAATTGAATGAACTGGACACCGATCTGCTTGGGGTTCCTCTTACACTCTTCGAGAGTTAATGCGAGGCGACGGAGAGATTCTGCGATGGACTTGTCTGAATCCGGCTGCCATCTGCCATCAGTAAGGACTATGATGGCCACTCGTTTCACATCACAATGAAAAATTCCAAAATGGTGCCTTTTGTCACGATCCTCGATTCGACGTCGGTAGTCGTCCAGGAAGCTCCCCAAGCTGGTTTCGATGTCCGTATACCGAACAGGGCTGTTGGGCGGTGTGTGATTTCGCATACTTTTGTGAAGATTCGTTGATCTTCGCGCCGACCTTACTTTTGCTTCGCTATGAGTGAAGAAGAGGTCGAGGCCATTGTGGTCAAACCCTTTCACGAGATAGGCCAAGGTATGCAATACCTTCGTAGCCTGCGGCCAGTGTTTTATCATCGAGGTTGAATCATCTGCAAGGAAGACCTTGATATACATGTGGTTAGCTCAGAACACGAACATAACATATAGTCAGGACTAACAAAATGTCGGTGTTTTAAGTCAGCTATCCACTCATGGGGAAGCTTTTTCCGCTCTCGACGCAGCTTGTGCAATGTCTCGATTGGCCAGTTGGGGGGAGGCGGATGCGGAGGCGATGAGACTGAGGAACTGGCTTGCGCCAGGTTACTTTCTTCTTGAACAGCTGTGATCCTCGTCTGTGTGACAAACATATTTGGGTCCGAGCGCGTGTTCGTAGGCATCCCACACTGACGGGAGGATTCTAGATCTGCGACACTTGGCGATGACGGTGCTCCAATTTGCGTAGGAAGTGATGCTTGGGAGGTATATTGTCGATTAGATGTGACGTCGAGTGCAGGTGCATCCGGTGCGCGATTGTCATGGCCTTCCTCAACAATAGACCCGAATTGTGCTGTCGAGTTGTATTGAGTTGTCATGGAAGACAATCGAGGCAAAGCAGACGAGCTGGCTACATGAGAAGTCTCATTCGTGTCCGAGATATGGGCTGATCGATGCTGTGGGGTCATCTTTGAGTCCACCGAGCGCACTGAACTGCCAACACTATGATCCTGGAAAGTAGAATTTGGAAGTCGAATTTCGAGCTGATCGGATAATTGGCTCTGATCGGTCCTCTCTGCGGTCGATGATGCGTTTCGCGTGATCTTGTCGAACGCGGACGCATCATGTCCAGAACCTGTGGAGGCTGGGGTTGGCGGTGAGTTGAATGATGGTATCCCTGACGATTCCAGAAGTAGCGAAGATTTACCATCTGCTGGGCGCGCCAAATGTCCTATTTCCAAATCAGACATAATCCAAAGATCTCTAGCATTACGCCTTTTTTCCTTGGGCTGGAGCATAGAGGAATCAACAAGGCGTAATATCGCCGGAGTGATCGTGTCACCACCCTCTCGTAGAGATGAGCAGATAGATACATGGTGAGCAGAAACGCAGGGCAAGACGTTAAGTCCGTTGTGAAAGCAGTCAGAGTCCACGAAATTCCGTGCATGCGAATTGATACGCAGATCTCGGTAGTCATCAAGTCTCTGGGAGCCTGATATGTCGCCATGTGCGCTTGCAAACCACGTCGCGATCTCACTCAGCACGCAGCCAAGCGAGAACAGGTCAACTTCGGGACTGACTTGTAGTTTTCCATCAAAATCCGCCGGAGAGAAGCATTCGGGTGCTCCTATGAATCAAGTCAATACTGTTCCCTTCGCGCAGTAGCGCATCCTCACTAACCATAGGTACGGGTTCTGGGTTCTGCTATGCCCTGTGCGTCCCAAAGAATCCGTTGCATTCGTCGGCTGTGCCCAAAATCTGCCAATTTGAACGAGTAGTCATACAGTGAGCAAGATTCCCGAGATGACACCAGAATATTGCGCGGAGTAATATCATGGTGACAGCTGAACGTATTAGTTGCTGGACTCACTCGCGAAGAGGGCTGACTTACATGCCGCCTGGTTCGCAGTTATGAAGGTACGTCAGCACTGCAAGGAGCTTTAAAATATTCCTCCAGAGAATCTTTCTATGTTGCAGATCGGTGGGCGGATCAGTTTCACGAAGGAATTGCTCAAGATTTCCCTTGTTTGCGTACTCCAAGATAACGTTTGATATGTTGTTCTGACTGTAACTGCCATAGAATCGTAACATTGATGTGATTCTGTCATTACTCTCATGCTTGAGACGCAGATAAGTGCTCAACTCTTGCTTGAATTCCTCGTGATTATTGGGATCGAAGGCCTTGATAACGAAATGATCGGCCAGACTGTCGCGGCCCTATGTCAAGGCGTCAATGCATGATCTAGTTTAGAAGAGGCAGATATGGACTAACTTCAGGTTCGGATTCGGATTCGTTTCGCAATTCGTTGTACGCGCGATCGACTTTGACAAGGTAGGTTCTATTTACTCCCCGGCCAAGCTCTCGCAAAACTTCGAATGGTAGTATCCGACGTGGTTCCCACCGCTTGTCGAAGCCCTCGAGTTTTGGCGTACAAAACCTCCATTGGTACTCCGAGAAGTCATTGTACAGGGCGTTATCCCCGGTGAGTTTGGCGAATGCGACCGGATCGTTGAATGGTAGGTGCTGATCAGAAAAATTGTCATTTCCAACGAAGTCCACTATGGCATCCCCTCTCTTGAGACCCAACAGTATAGAGAATACTTTGATGTAGTCTCTTCGGAGTAGCCTTTCATCGAAGGAGAGAAAGAAGGCTGAGGATAGAAGCGCCCTGAGGATGTTCCTCAAGCGAGGAGCGTCTTCAAAGTACTCTCGAAGGCTGTCATACGGATAATAGTAGTCCTCGGAAGGCTCACGAGAGAGAGAGAGGCTACGACTGCCCTGCTTGCGGATTTCATCGAGAGAACGTTGGAACTCGCTGTAGATCTTATGGTGGCTGTAATGGTTATTGGAGAATGGCGAGTCCGACGAGGGTGGGGTCATCGCGAGGATTTGCCACGCTCGGGAGCTACTCACAGCATTCCCGCGCGTCGCACAGTGGACGCAGTGGACGAGGTTGATCTGGCATGTAATATAAAAGCCAGCGGGAGCCTACAGCAACACATAGCGTGCGCAAGCAACGCAACGCGTTGATTGAGCAGCAGGAAGGGGAGGAAAAAGAAGTTTAAGAATGAAACTGGATGCACTCGCTGCCTCAAAAGGGCGGCTTGTGTTTTTTTCTCGGAGACTTGGCTTCGGTGGCTGCGTTGAGCGGACTCATGTCCATTGCAGCCTGTCCTGCTAAGCCTCAAAATCCTGCCCGTCAACGGTTCATCATCCATCAATCACGGGGCAGATACGGGACTGATGCCAAAAGGTGAGAAAGCCTTGCGGGTTATGGGAGGAGGCCGGCTTCACGCAGTCGAGATAAGAAAGTAATGGCATTAATGACAGTTATTTTGTATGCTCAAGGCCTCGTTAAAGAAGGTCGACCTTAAAATATTCTTCAATCAAATCTTCGTCGCGATCAAACTCAACTTCGACGGCGGCATCTTCCCACAATTGGAGCAGGCGTCGTCGCGATGTCAATAGTGGAGCTCTGCCACATGCCGCTAGCTACTTGCGGAAGAAAAGCTTGACCGAAGTGCATCTTACCTTTGATTAACCGCAGCATTGTTTTGTTCACATCATGATCCACCCATCCCATCCCTCCGCAATAAAAAGAAAAGAAAAATGAAAAGAAAAGAAACTTGCGGTCAAACCTCCGCTTCGTGCGAGTCGAAGTCGAGCTTCAGTCTCTTTGTGTGCGCGGTTGCGTTCTCCCTCCACTTGAAGAGTAACGCCCCTAAAAACGTGAAGAACATCAATGGCGCCGTAACGGCGATCCAAATCTTCAAAGCCGCAGGTGAAAAGGCCCGTATAGGTTTGCCGTCATTGCCCAGCGGGTACTGGATGATAGGTGTAGACATGACCGTCTGTGTTAACGTCAGCAGCCACTAACATGATCGGTTTGATGCTCTCCGCAAGGCTTACAGATGCGAATGTGCCAGGTAGAAAAAAGAGCGTGACGATTGTTACTACACGCATCGAAATTGTCTCCTCCTCGGTTTTGAGCGCTATCTCACGCATTTCATGCGTCAATTTCTCCATGTTCGTAGCCGAAGCATGTTGTTTATCTGCATTCTCAAGGTTCATTCTCACGCTTTTGTAGTCCAATATGGCGATAAGCTGAGGCATGATGTCAATGGCACTGGCACCAAACCGTCATCATTGGAGCGCTACTCACCAACGCCTTCCGATCCGCGATGTTATTGTGTAAATTCTCCAAACGAGATCGTTGCATTTTCATGTCGCTAACAGCCTCCAAAGCTGTGTGACAGAAGTGCTGAACCGCGTCATATGTTTCGTTTTTAAATTTTTCCGACCAATGCGGCAGAGATCTCAAGTTCTCATGGTACTCACTAAGCTCGCGCATTACATTCATGTTCATAACTAGAATAAGCCGCGTTTCATCCACCTTTTCTAGAAGATTCTGAATGTTTTGAAGTTTGCTAAAGGAGAAGTCCGCATGCCTTCCCAGCTCTTGCTCGTTGATAACTACTGTCAGCTCATGCCCCTCATCTGCCGGCGGTGTATTTGATGGCCATATCTCTCTGAAAGTCTTCACTCTGCGAGCTTGCTTTCCTCGCGGTATTCCTGACCAAGAAAATGTTCGCCGAGACCTTAATGGATTGGGGGTAGTCACAGCCCGCGCCAGAGATTTCACCTCGGTAGGTGGTGGCGGTGGTGGTTGGTCGACGGAAGTGTGTAGTGCGGTGCCTGTTATTTTCTGGAACTCGTCATCTAAGAAGTTGATATACGACCGCCACTTTTCTCTTGTCCAATCACAGATGATCAAAAGTACCTCCAAAGAGGCGCAAAATGAATTCTCAAGTGATCCGAAGGCTTGATTACCTTCGCCTTCTCTTTTATTGGTAGTCAAAGCAATTTGTACGCGGTCACGCATCAAAGTATTACCCTTGACCACGATCCAGACAGTGCGACCGGAAACAACGTCGAAAGAATGGTACACTGCTGTTTGTCTAATAGACCATGGCCACTCTGGTGTTCCGGTGGCAGGCTCCACAGATCGTAGGTTTAAGCACATTTCAAATTGCTTCCCAGATCTACCAATCTCCGGAATTTTGGCCGTGGAATTCACATCGCTGAATCGATTGTTCACCCTTAGAGCACTGAAATGGACATCTTTAGAAACAATTCTTTCGCCAAAGGGAAAAATAAAGTCCAAGAACTGAGCCATGACTTGGTGCCATGATAGAATCGCCGAAAACATGTTGCGTGTGGTCCTTAGCCTTGCTCGCGAATTCTGGCCTACGGCGTGGATGAAACTAATTCAGATAAGTGCTCACTTTAAGCCAATTCGCCTGCATAGAAGGTTTACATGAAACGGCAGAGTGGATCATTGCGTCGTGTTTGATCTCCCGGTATTCCGGTACCCATGTGAAGCTCAAGTTGAGCGAATTTCTTCATTCTCTTCCGCACCCATTCTAGGTCAAAAATTCAGTATATTGTTGCAAGAGTAGAAGTTTGTCAGTCCCTACCTTTCCCGGCCTCATTGTATTCTAGGAAGTCCAAGGCCGCGTCCGATTCGCCAGAGAACAGTCGAGGAGCATCCTTATCCAACTCATCGTGATATTCTTCCAATCGATGCCGATATATTCCAGGCGAAGTAAGATTGATAGGGAAATTGTCTTTGTCCTTATATGATTTATCGAGATCATCCATTACGGACTGTATTTTGTTCCAGCACTGACCGCAGATACTACAACGATAATAACATGATGAAGATGGAGAAATTGCTTGATTGAGATGATATGTGATCAAATTGTGAGAAACATTCGATGAATGCGAACGCAATGCTTTCATTCAGCCGCTTCTTTATCAATAAATATAATTGTAAATTCACCGGTTCGAGGCAGTGGTCAGCCCTGCAATCATGGGACGAAACACAGCCACCACCATCCACGACACCACAAACCTGTAGGGCGTGAAAGATGCCTGTGAAACCGTACGCCCGAGACAGGCTGACTTGCGAAAAATCAAGAAATACGAAATAATTCGTAGCCAGATCGAGGTGTTTCATCCCACGTGTTGCTTGCATTCGCGGTTTGCTAACACGAGGGCCGGACGCGGATAACCTCTACCAACCATCGTCATCGTCAGTCGACAGGCTCACTCGTAAGCTAAATAGCTTCGCTTTTTGTTCCTATAAGGCGAGGAGTTAGCTAAGAGGCGGTAAGAGAAAATGTATGCGTTCAGAGTCCCTACGTCGCTCAAGGTCTGAGGCACTTTAAATCGATACTGGTCATTGGCGAACTAAGGTGGAGTCATGAGTTTAGGCGGCCTCAGCATGACTAGGTTTCTTCTTACTTTAACATCAAAATCGCTCTCCTGGCCCTGCGGAAACTGATCTCTGAGAAAATTCAGGACTATGGCGCCGGTGAGACGATATGCCTCTATCCTGTCATCCACCCAGCTTTCTGGCATTGTGATCGTCTTTTGGGCTTCTCCAACAGAGACCCTGCTACTTTGCGAGGCGCAGTAGTACGGCCACCGTCGTTTGGGAAGGGTGGGAAGATTTAAGAGAAGAATAGGCTGAGGCCACCACAGCGCCGGTCTGTGCGAACGGCGAAGCTGATGTTTATCAGCCGAACGGGGCTATCAGTGTTGCAGCTCGCTCGCACATCAGGCTCGACTGTTTTATCTCTGGATGCGCCAGTATGTTTTGCCTACCTTACATGCGTTTGCCTTAACCAAGCATGAAGCAGGCGGGGTTTGCAGCGTGGATCGAAAGGATTGGCCCAGACTCTCCCTGCTTGACGAGCGCCTCACTCCTGAAGGCGAAGGCGGCAAGGGCTGTGGCATGCAATTGAAAAGAGGCAAATGAAATCTCCCCAATTGTGAATAATATACTGGACAATATCTCTGAAAAGCTGTATGCGGGGCACCCATTGCCAATCTGCAAGGCAGGATTTTTGGATCGTACACCGCCTGCAAGTCGAGATTCGGTCAGCAATTTCGTTGACAACTATGATCAGAAATCACTTTGAAGGTCAACGAGGCAGAGTAGACAAGTTCCATAGAATACCCTTAATTGTGTCCAACATCAGCCGTCTCCTGCCATTCCTCGCGGAAGCGATTAGGCTGGATGCATCCTCTTGCAACATTTTGAAAGGCGTTTAAAATATATGGGTAGAATCCTTGTGTCTTAGATCTCGACGTGCTAATAGACGCAGATATATGTTGGTAAGAGAGAATAGAAGACCAGGAATAATACTAAGTGACAGTAATGGAGCTGAGAGGATTGGACAGGACTACGACTTTTGAAGAAAGTTCAGCGGCGAAACCTACTGGTAGACAGCCGGGAAGGCTGCGAGACGCTAAGGGATCGATTTGGGCACCCAGCACCCTGGTAACCATCTCATATTTACTTCGTCCTTAAATGCGGAGAAGACCGTAGTGTGGTCACAGGAAAGTAGTAGCCGAGGCGGCCGAAAGCGGCGTCAAAAACCGCCAGATCGGCGCTGTGAAGCCACGAAAACTCAGCTTGATTCTATAATTTCAATAGTTTTCGGGGAGCTGACCAGTATCAGCTCTCTTCCTCTTCCTTCTCCTTCTCAGCCTTCGCTTTCAACCTTTCCTCCCGTGCCTTCTTCCTCTCTAACAACTTGTTCAACAGCTTTGCTGAATTGAACACGCCATTAGTACCCTCCCCACATGCAGCACAATCCGGTTTCTTTCTATATCTCTGCAGCGCGCATGCTTCGCAAAAGTAATGGCCACACTGCGTGACGATGGGATTGGTGTAAGGCTTTTTGCAGATGATGCAAGCGAACGGAATCTTCTCTAGTATCGCGGCATCCGCCTCATCCTCATCGTCGTCGTCCTTGCGCAGGTCTGCCTTGTTGGCGGACGCAACGATAGTGCCTTCCAGCTTTTTGCCCTTGGTCTTGGCCTCCCACTCTTGGTCTATGGCCCAGCCTTGTTTGTAGTCCTCTCGCGCGTGCAGAAACTTGCAGCTGTCTCCGAAGCCGCAGAACCCGGTCTGCTTGTAGTCTTTGCACACGTCAGGCGCATAGTCGGTAACTGTGATTGTTCGGATATTCGTCGCCGCCTTCATAGGTCCAAACTTTCGATCCGGCGCATTCGCGCTCTTTTGGATGAAGCTTTTGTAGTTGCTGGCCCCTTTATACGTTCTGTCATTGGCCTCGGGTTCTTCCACGGGTTTCTGTCGTGTTGATCCCAACAAGTTCTTCGCATCAAGGGTAACTTCTGGTTTCTCGTCGTACCAGTTAGACTGTTTGGTAGCGTCGTTCGAGGTATCTATTGTCTTTGATCGGTCTGCGTCGAACTTAGAGGCTTGAATATCTTCTCCGGCGGTACGGCTTGAGACTTTCGACGAAGCAGCAACTCCTCCAACTTTCTTTCTTCGCTTCACTCGTTGTCCTTGCTCATCTTCTGAGGAATATTCCGAGTAGTCAGAGTCTTCGGGAGGTGTAGCAGCACGCTTGCGAATGTTCGGATTAGGACCGCGTCTCTTGAAGATCACCGGTCTCGATACCGCAGACGGCGCTGCAACCGTATCTGAGTCCGCCATTCTCTTGTGAAGCAAAGAGACTTGAGGATGAAGCGCGAGCTTGTGGGCGAGGTTAACAGAAAAAGTCTCCAGGCATGGTCGGTACGAAGTTGGGATTATTAACGAATGGTGGCGAGTGGAACGCCACCGAAAGTTGAAACACTTGCCCAATGGCGTGCGTACATTTAGCGGGGTTACGCTAGGGTCATCGTGTGTATCTCTTTGATAAGTCGCTGCAGACGTGAACAGTGGACTTTCGCTGCCATACTTTATGGACTACTCCGTACAAGATGATATACTCTCTCTATAGCTCAGTTACCCTGTTGCATCCTTCTGATCCTCTCTTCTGCAGCCCTTGCTCTCCTCTCCCTCTCTAACCGCGCTCTCATCTCAGGAGTCATTCCTCTGGCCTCCTCCTCCCTCTTCTCCGCTCCAGTTTTCTCCAATACGCTCAATGTTTTACCCGGGCCATGTTTCTTCTCAGTCCTCTCGTCAGCTTTCTCCTGATCCTCCTTCCTCAGCCGTTCGGTAGCTTGCTTACGCCGCTCGGCTTCCTTTGCATCTTCCGCGGCCTTGTCTTGCTTCTCTTGCCTCTCACGAGCTTCCGCCTCTACCGGAGAAAGCGCCGGTGGTACACCGGTCTGTGCCCACTGCCATGCAGACTCACCGAGCTGATGTCGTGCGAGTCTAAACGCATCGCGCGTTGCACGGTCGCCAGCAAGGTCGTACGCAGTTTTCCCTTCGGAACTACGGATGGTTGGGTTGGCTTTCGCCTTTAGCAGAAGCGACGTCACCAAAGCAGGGCTTGATGACGATGCGGCTTGATGCAGTGGAGTTGGTGCGTGATGATATGCGGACTCCGGGAAATAGCGGAAGTCTGGCGAAATGGAGTTTGACAGAATATAGCTGAGTAGAGCTGGTGCTTTGGATCTTCGTATCAATGATTGCAACTGTCCAGTATGTAGAAGCGCCGTCTCTTCTTCTGCAGAAGGCTTCGCTGGCTTGTCAGGTTTCACAGTTGGAGTTCGAACTTTCTCTGCGCTTTCTTCCTCCTTAGCTGCGGCCGCTGCTAGTGTCGCTTCGTCAATCTGGCTGACTTTCACGCGAGTGAGCTCAACGAAAGAGCGCATGAGCTCGGACTGCGTCGCCCTTCGAGTATTAAACGGGAAGCCTCTGACTCGAGGGTCCTTTTGGCGTAGAACTTGATTGTCGTATGGTCCAAAAATCGTCTGTCGGTTTGTATTTCCTGTTGCTCTAATGAACAAAAGTTCTGAGGAGTCTATCATGCTCTTCCATTCCGAAAGCAATGTACGCACTTCCGCAGCAAGTGCAGCTTCATTGTATCGTCGTAAATTAGCACCGGCGGAATGAGCGTTGCCGGTTGCACTATCGTTTGCAGACTGAGAGCCTCCCTGCTTTCGGCGAGTGGTATAGCGGTGAAAGGTCTTGTGAGCGATCACAGTAGCTTGCCGTTCAACAACACCATATCTCTTTGATATCTTGGGAATAAGAGACACAATCATTCCAGCGAAGTGTCCACCTCCAATCATACACAAGAAATAGTGCGGGCTCTTCATCGTCATATTGATGTCGTTCTTTTGATTTTGTCCGGAGGGCGGCTTCGCTGGTGTAGGTGAGAGCTGTTTACGTTGAATCGTATCCACAATATGCGAAACCTCATCCTGCTCATCTTTTGAGAATATTGCACGGTAGAATCCCAAAGAAGTGTTCGCAGGGAGAGCGGAGGATGAGAACCACAGGAAGGGTGACTTTCCAGATCCGCCTTTCTTAGGATTGAGTGTGGGATCATTTTCTAACCCTTGATCCGATATTCGAGCTTGTTTTCTGAGAAGTGTGTTGAGAGTGTCTTCTTTAGCGGTCCTGCCTAAGCCATCGCTTTCGTCTTCATTCTCTGAACCGGAAGATTCTGACCCAGATATACTCTCGTCTAGTTCACCTATCAGCCGTTCGAAATCCGCCTCGTTAACTGGATCCACGCCACGCATCTTCTGTTTGAGATTGTAATTGTGTAAGTCCGACTTGACATGTTGACGTTGCTCTTGAAGATTGGTGAAGGTGAGACCACAGAGATTACAAGTTGTCGCCTTCGCAGGGCCGTCTTCTGGCGCTGGAGAGCTTCTTCGCTCTGGTGTCCGTTGAATTTGAGGCGTTAATTGAGAAGTAGTGTGAGGAATCTCGGATTTGAGCGTCAAGGACAGTAGAAGCTCTTTTGGGAGGTCAAAGACTATAGGTATGTTACTACAAGATCAGTGTCCCACAGGTCGAAGAACATACCGTATAATGGGCGCTCTATGAGCGCAGATTTGCTCTCTGGCATGTTCTTATCGAAGCCAAACCAGTTCTATGTGGAGAGAAGCTCAAAGGAGTGTGTTTGCCTCTTATATCTGTGGGAGCGGGCTGAGTCAAGAGTGCGTTGAACGTTTGAAGACACCGCGAGCGTGCATCCCACAACAAAAGCTCAAGGTTCATACACAGTACGATAAGTGGAGCCACTTCAGTAATACCAAACTATTTTATTCTTAAATTTGACTAGTTAAACTCCCATGGAGATTTTCGTATTGGTACAAATACATGAGAAGGAAACCGCTAGAACCCGGCTACTCGCAAATGACTGCGAAGTTGTACTCTAATAATCTCAGAGTAGTGGGGCACGTTTGGTGAATCGCGCCCAGTCTGACCCTTTGTCCCACTCTCGACACTTGAACACCAACATACGAAGCTCCATTTGCCCACTACAGCTCATACCTGGCGTAATTATTTGACACAATAGTATCAAGAATGCTCTTATCGGTGTCGAGGTTCCAGGCTAATCCAACGGATTCGAGAAGTCTTCGCTAGGACGGATAAAGGGGCTTCGTGACGGATAAGATGGACCTTCAAGTAGGATCCTCGACAGTCGCTAGCCAGAGCCATGGAAGGTAGAGTAACGGAGGCGAGACGTGGAATCAGAAGGTCGTAGAGGGGAAATTACTCGCGGTACGAACTCTCATCAGCAATGCTCTCTTACGTAGATGGTGGACGGTGTACGAAGTCTTCTGCATGCTAATTTGTACTTAAAAGCTCCGGCCGATTCTGTCGATATCATCGTCTATATTCATATTTCAACTCAGGTTGACGAAATTGCTGTCGAATCTGGACTTTGGTTGAAGGTAAGCAGTTCCTTGCATGGCTCATTCATCTTTCGCCTTCAGTAACTTACCTGAACGTAGCAATGTATTAGCAGAGCGAACGTCAATAGATTTCACCTGTCAATTTCGACTGACGGAGATGTCCCAGAGCCTACCTACCTTTGCGATATTACTTTCGAAATTATTCTTGGATCTCAAAATAGTGCGGTATCTGATTATTCCGAGAGAAATACGAAGAGATTGTACTTCCAAAATTCCGTTGGCTAAAAACAAAGCGATCCAACAACAATATCCTGGCACAGGGAACACTTCGCCGAAGTCTTCTACCATTGAACATGTGCAGTTGATGCACATGAGTCGATCATTTCTATGTTGAAGTCCCGGCACAGGCGGTTAAAAGCGACGTTTTGAGACTAGTGGTTCGGATTGAATGCATCCGGCTTTGAAGACACTCAGCCTCTCGGCTCGCTTCCACACTCTCGCCCCTAGATAGAATGCCACAGCTGAAGGCAAACTGCAGAACAGAGACATGGCAAAGAATTAATTTATTCGGGTTCAAAGAGGGAGAACAGAAGACGACTCGTGAACCAACGACATGCTCATAAAAGATTTGCGTTTCGAAACGGAGAGTCCCATATCCGAGATGCAAATTCGACTGCTGCTCCGCAGTTGGAGCAGACATTCTCACAACTCATCGTTCTTCTTCTGTTTTGTAATTCATGGCTCACTCCACTGAGCATACGTGTAAATCTCCGCCACATCAGGAATTACCAGCAATATGCCGAATGGCTTCGTACATGTATGACGACAAAGAGCCAGATTATCTTCCGCCAAGTGGCGCTTGTCACTGCGCGGTTGTTGTTCATGCCGAAACTAACAGCGGCTACAGGCTGTCAGCAACCGAAGGATAGCACATCAAGGACTATCCGGACGAACTGGATACAAACGATGAGGGAGTCTCGACCTAAAAAGCATTTAAAGAGCGCCTTATTCAATCATCTAGCACTGCATCATCATCAACGACATCGTTAAGATCGTTGCCATCGTTGATATCTTCTTGTTTATTATCTTCTTCTCCAGTACAACTTCTACACATCGTATTGCATTCTTAGCTTTTCAATCCTTCACGAAACATACAAGTATCAATCCGAATACACAATCACTCAATCACAGCGAAAATACCGCAGAAATGAAGGCTTCCGCAGTTATAGCAGCCTCTTTTGGCCTCGCCTGCTTCGCAGCTCCCACCAAGAAGGCAGTATATAACGATGCCGACATTCTCAACTATGCCTTGACTTTGGAGCATCTCGAAGACAAATTCTATCGTGAGGGTCTCGCCAACTTCACTCAGGCAGATTTTGCTGCTCATGGCTATGACGAGACTTTCTATCAGAACCTGCAGGAAATTTCCTTCGACGAGGGTACACACGTCGCTTTCTTGACCAGCGCCTTGGAAGGTTTGCGATAACCCCCAATTCCTGTTCCTGTTCTTGCTGACTCTCCTAGCTGCCGGCGCTCCTGCTGTGCAAGAATGCACCTACTCATTCGGCGTCACAGATGTTCCCTCCTTCATAGCAACCGCCGCCGTTCTTGAAGGAGTTGGCGTCACCGCTTATCTTGGTGCTGCCGATTTCATCTCTTCCAGGGCGTACCTCACCGCCGCAGGTAGCATTCTAACCATCGAGGCCCGTCATAACGCTTACTTGCGATCGGTCATGAACCAACGGCCGGCACCTCAAACTTTCGACGTCCCGCAGACTTTCAATGAAGTCTTTACTCTTGCCGCACCAATGATCGTATCCTGCCCGAGCTCAAACCCGACGTTCCTCCCACTCAAAGCATTCCCAGCTCTCACCGTAACGAACAGCGGTAATGGCACTATCTTGACAGGCAGCAAGATTACCGTTCAGGCCAAACTTGACTGGACTGGCCCAGTGTATGCTGCTTTCGTTGGCTCAACCGGGCCTGTCTTTGCTGAGATCGAAAGCAACAATGGAAGCTATACGATTACCATCCCGGCTAATGTTCACGGTCAAAGCTATCTACTTTTGACCAAACACCAAAAGAGGGTTAATGATGATACGATCGTTGCTGGTCCTGCTATTGTGATGATTAGCGGCACTGACGGCGCTCCAACTACGCCGTGAAGAGGATCACAGTCAAGCAGGATGATTGCAACAGGATTGAAATGACGTACGCATGCTCGCTCTTTTGATTTGATAGACTAAATCTTATTTAATCTTAATTCTATTCTCTTTGGCAGTGCTGTTGAAGCGGAATCTAATAGCAAAATGGCTTCAGAAGATCGCAGGAAATAATTTGAAATATCCTCACGCATTGCACTCGTTCTGAACTATAAGTCAATGTGAACCCCATTTCAGCCTCAGCGCTCCTGGCAATGTGAACTGCGGTTCTTCATACATCCTATCTAGCGCTTCGCCTTTCCTAACCAAAAACACGCAGTGCCTCAGAAAGCCCTGCATCAATTCCCTGGACTGATCAGATAGTGCCGCGATTTCGTTGATGGGCTTGTCTTCCACATCAACCGAGGACATTTTAAACCTCGCCAGCTCCTTGGCAATGAGTTCCCTAGTCTCCACGTCAAGTGGTTCATTGTTAGCCAGCTTTCCACGAACTGGTGCAAGTGCGTCGCGTGAGAAGCTGAGATCTCTTTCCGATGCTTGGCCAAGAAGAAGTGCAGAAACTTGACCAAGTGAAACGGCGTCTCCATTAATTTGGAAAGCTTGAGTATTCTCCAAAAGGCCAGCCATGAGTGTCCATGAAGACATTTCATACTCTTCAAGAAACATGATACTACTGGCCGACGTCGAGTGTTCCGTGAGATGCAAGAGCAGATTACACCGATAAGGTACGTCAAACAGCTCATGGCAAAGCGGTCCAGAAATCCAGGGTCGCTCCAGTATCTTTTGGCGGCCAGAAGCCAAACTGTCCGTAATTCGAGAATCGGTACCATCCTTTAGGTACTTGAGAATTGCTTCCTGGTCATCTACTACTGCTGTTTTCAGACCAGCCAACGTATAAAGCTTTGATCGATCCACTGGATCCTTGAGATTTTGCATGAAGAGTTCGACAACGTGTATTATTGTGTCTGCCATTTCAGCTGCAAGCTCCTCGTCATCCGGACTCTCAACTCCAGAAACTGAAGAATATTCGCGATTTGCCGCGTTTTTCCAGTGATTCATCAAATATGTCCTCGTAAATGTCTTTCGTTCTGAGACTGCTCGGAGCAGATACTTATTGTAATTATCGGCAATACTCGCGATTGAGTAGAACATAAATCGATTTCCGACGCCAAAAGATTCGAAATACGTATCTAGCTTCTCTAGCTGACTCTCAGAGACCTTTTCAAGAATATAGTGACCTCTTCTTGTAACTTTGCGCCGATAATCTGTTAGAATGTGTTGCTCGTAACTTTCGGGACGTGGTGCAACAGCGTGCAAAAAGCTCAGATAGAATTCGTTTGCTTCATCTCTGCCGCCGAAGAGAACCTCATTCAAAAACACGCTCGAGTTGGCGAGAACGTTGGACGGAATGGCAATCTTGTCGGCGAACAATATGGCGCGGTGCAGAAGAGCACGTAGGAACAGCGCTGGCGGGACTCCGTATAAATTGGCCTTCGCGCTCACGTTGTCCAAAGAAGGAATGAAGGCAATGACAGGTGAAGTGTCGTCATGTTCCGGCACGGGTAACTGACTTGAGTTTCTCGTTATGCCTAACTTGCCCATCAGGTCTTCGATCATGAAGTATGGCTGCAAGTCGCCGACTAGGTAAGCAGCATTTTGAGCAAAAGAGAGAGCTTCACCAGCGGCCTGTTGCTGTTTGCCACAGAACAACAAAAGACCATACAGCGCACTGATTACCCACGATTGTGCGTGTGGCTGATCAGTACTCAAGCTGTTTGCCAAACCCAGATGCCACTGCTTGATCTTTAAGCACTGATCATAAACCAAATTGCAAGAGGAGGCGCGTTGTTCTTCGTTTAGATCGCTTTCGAGGAGATATTGCACCAATTCAGCAGCATTTTTGCATTCCTCAGCCACTGCGAACTGTATATCATCAGCGCCTCCATTGCTGTTGCTGGGTTTACCTATAATCACCTGTTCCTGATCTCCTGATTGGCTCAACTCTTCGATAACGCAGTTCCAGTCTTATCGCTTGCTGCTAGAGAAGCCCAATGTTTCGAGAGCGGATGATTGAGATTCAGTTCCTCCGCACAAGGCTATCAAATCAAGAACAGTAAGTTTACACCAGTGAGATCCAAGGCCCTTGCACCAGTCAACAATAACCTCCGTAAAGTCGGAAGGCTCCTCGTCCCAGTTTATTTGTGCCCCACGCATTGACCCATGCAAGAGACAAAGACCTTCAGAAGCATGGCTATCAGTCTGTAGCGAATCACAAAGCCCTCGCAGTCCACGCTCGATTTTATCAAAGTCTGTCTGTAGCCATACGAGTCGTACATCCCTTTTGTTGTGAACCATCCGGAGATAATCCGTGTTGTCGTTCAAATCTGAGCCGCTGAAACAGGCAACAAAAAAAACACTCCGAACCAGAAGCGTATCCAAGATATCGATTGCATATGAAGGAAGGCCTTGCTGCCTCTGTAATCGAGTGTCGATGCAAGTCTCCGGAACGTAGCAAGAACCGTGGAGCTTGAAAAGCAGAGACACAGATTTTCCGAGCTGAGGAAGCAAAGTCTGTGCGAACCGGCATGCCTCAGGGCCATTCACTATGAGAATTAACTTACCAGAGGACTTCTGTGTACGGTTTGTGATCTCGACGCCATCGATATGAGGGTTCCCAGTGAGAAGATAGGTGTTTGCTTGTGCGTTGCAGAGCGCCTTTTCAATGCAATCGTCAAAGTTTGTCGTGACAACTGCTGAGACACTCCTATCCATAAGACACGTAGCTGCCCACTCATGCACTTCATTGACCACCCACTGGTCATCATTTTTTTGCGTCCCAAAGGCTCTTAGAAGACGCAAATAATCCTTTCCAAGGCGACGAGCAATAACTTCTGTGAACCTGTAGTTGGGTACTCTTCGAGGATTGTTCCAGTCGAGAGCTCCTGCGATACATTGCTTGAGAGAGTCGCTAATTTCTAGACTTCTACTTAGCGTCAACGTTCGGAGAGTGGCCAGAAATGCTAACCAAGTTGGTTTCTTCCGATTTCGGACGTAGCTTCATCAATCAGAGAGCTATACACAATTTCAATGAACTTTTCCCAAGCCGGGAAAGAAGTTGGTATGAAAGATGAAGCCGCAGCACCGAGAAAGAGAGTAGTTGCGTTGTTGACCTTCTCTAGCATGCTCTCCACTCGAGGACGGACATCATTCCAGCCACATCCTCGCGAGGCATCCTCTTCAACGAGTCCAGTTCGAAAAGCGGAGGAGATAGCGTTCATTGGTGGCTATGTTTAACTATCGTAACAATATGGAAGAGCGAGGTGTGGAATGGGTTCTAGTTCAGTAAGGCGCCGTAAAACTTTTCGGTGTAGGGAGCAGCCGTACAGCTGTCGTGACCTCCAACGTCTGATACGGGTATTACTCGTGGCCGCCAGCTCAACAGCTCTTACCAGCTCAACAGCACCTTTTCAAATAACTCCACAACGGTTAGCTTTTAAGTTATTATAATAGTATAGACACGTGAATTGCCTTTAAGCCTAGCTCTCTACTTGATATCTATTTACTACCATTTGTGGGTGGACCTAGAGAGTACGAAAAGCGATTTTAGGCAATAAGGCACAAGTTTGTCTATTTTCGTCGATAGAACGTACAAAAATAGCTATTTTCCAGAGATTTAAGCGTCTGCTAGACCGAATAAGGTACTTTCCTCTTTTATTGCCTTTTATAGTCATTAAAAGCGATACGTTGTGGAGTTATATTGAAAAAGGGAGATATCACATACTCTAATGATACCGCGATCGCAAATGTAGGGATTGCATTTGAATGGTATTCGTATTAAACTATGCCACCCAATAGTTCACTTAAACCTGTTCCAGTTCTCTTTGGTTGCCTCGCCCCCATAACTACGCTCCTCATTCTGTGAAAATATACCCAACTCATACAGCACATGCCCAGTGTTGCTGCAGCTACGCAGACCCAGAAAATCCAAAACTGGTGACTTACTAGAAGATCAGATGCCGATTGCGAAACACTACCGTTGCCGCTCGTCGGATTCTGTTGCTGCTGTTGATTGAACGCGAAAAACTGCGTGCCGAAGATTGACGCGATGGTGGAAGTAGGCAGGAACATCAACGTCAACACTGCTATCAGCATCATGAGTTTGTTGTCTATTTTGAAACTTCGGCTATCCTGCTGCGCGACAAGGTTAAAGCTTAGCTGAATGAGGTTCGCCATTCGTTTCTCCATGCTCGTGAGACGCAGGTAGGTTGAGTGGAAAGCGCTCTGTCTGTAGGTAAGGGCGCTACGCCTTGTGCTTGATATTTCTCTTGGGGTAACTTGCGGATGCCCTGCGGACTGGGATGAGAAAATGCAATCAACCGTTGCCATCATAGCTTCGCAGGATTCTTTCAAATATATGATGTGCTTAGCGACGTTGTGAAGGCCTACAAAATCGATTCTCTCCGCAGCGACACCAGGGAGGATCGCGCTGTCAAGGATTCGCTGAGATGTAAAGTCAGCAGTTTACTTTGCAAGAGTCAAACATACTCGTGTGTCGATTCGTGAGAACTAAACAAGAGCAAGGTAAAGGGGTCGTACTCGCTCCATATCTCCATAAACTTCATTCAAATTCCATGAGACTCCATCAAGCTGAAGGTATAATTCGTCCAAGACTATGTCGAACAAGACAATGGGGTCCTGAAGAGCTTCATTCCACTCAGCTCTCTCTCGAAGCCTACTGAAACGTTCGAAAAGTGATTCAGAAGCGCCAAAGCAAATGAGCGTAATTGATTTCTTCACGCTAGGGTCTTCATCGTCCGTTTTTGCATTTTCAAATTTCAAGAAGAATGCTGCACGTATCCAGCTAAAGTCGGCCTGGCTCTGGCCTTTGAAGTTGGGCTTGTATACGGGATTCTTGATGGTAACATACTGCGGCTTGAGTGGATCTTGTTCGGTGTTTATATTCTTGCATAGAAAGTGATACCACAAACATTCTGATCCGTCTGAATAGGTTTTAGAGCCGAAAGAGCGCGCAACTGATTGTAGTCTTTCGGATATGAAGTTACTAGGGATGTAGTATTTGTTGAAAAGATATAAGAGGCTTCGCATAGTCGTGCTTTCAGGGAGATCAAGAGGCGCGAAGATAATTCTCAACGCGCAGTCCGGCCGATGCTCGAGATCGGTTGCCCGTTCGATAGTGATACTCTCTCCATGTGAGGTCCGTTCTTTCCATTCTAGCAACCGTAGAGGCGCGTCATCCTCCGGTAGTGGGAAATCAGCGTACTTTTCAAAGAGCTGTATGCGCGACGGATCATCGCTCAGAGAGAACATATTAGGGTGGTACCTACATAATGTTATTATTGGATAAGAAAATACTTCTGTAAGTGCCAATCTGAAACTAAAAGGCAAAGAGAGAAGGCACCTACATCTAGCTTATGCGGTAAATTTCTTAGAACGTCAGAAACTCTATCAGTCGTAGTGCTTCCGCTCCTTGCGTATCGCCTATGTCTCCGCCTCGAACACCCGTGTTAGCAACAGAAATGCGATCATGAACACCCAGGAGATTCCATTGAGCAAAAAAGAATCGATTTGTGGCGCGACGCGCCCAAGGTAGGTATGGACAATAATCGCCTTGAGAATGTGTAGGGGGAATCGCCAAGGTCTTTGAGCGAACCTCTCGAGTTGAAACTGAGAATATTGGGCATAGGTTCGCCAGACGTCGCCGACATGAAATTACTTTTGGCTGGAAATGATGCAATTGAAAAACAGAGCTGAACACACCTCCTAGTAATTTGCGCAGCGATTGGTACTGCGGTTCTCTAGGTTGTCAAGCCTCTCACGGTCTCGAATTCTGAAGGAGAACAGGATACGATAAATGACGCGGCTTGAGAAACGACATGGATTCTTGAAAAGTTGAGCCTCAGCTAGACGTGACTACGGAGCAACAAATACTAGTTCTTCCCATATTGACTCCTTGTCCAGCTTGGCATTGAACAATTCTGCATGTGAAGTGCCCCCTTTCCACGCATGCAAAGCATAGAGTATTGATGGCCAGCGGTGACTCGAGATAACAACGAATTGGGACGGCAAAAAGCAATATTGGGCACAAGGCAGGATGAAGCGCGAGGGTTTTCGCCCCGCTACTATGGCTGTGGGTGCGAAAGTCTCCCAAAGCTCACCGAGACCCGGTGTGATAAAAGCCTCATCCGCAATGACACCAATCCGGTATCGTGGAGTACGATACTGTACTCTAATTGCCTTGCGGATGTGACGCACTGAGAGGTGCTGAACTTGTATGTGGATAAGGAGAAGCAGTATTCGTTGAGGTGATCGGTTTTCGATCACTTGTGTGTGTTGTGTGTGTGTTCCCTGTCTGTTCTAGGAGGCTGGGCTCTAGTGCCCGTTTTATCAACTGGATCACGTGAAGAGCTGCTCTACACAGCTGATCTACTTCGGCCTGCGTCAGGATGCTTTGCCAAGACACCCAAGGCTGCCACTCTCCTTACGCTACATGCTCAAATCTCGCTAAAAGTCGCACTTCCATAACAACGTCAATCTTGTTTAACAGCATTGGTGCTCGACAGGGACATGAATGGAGTGCCGAGCCTGCAAAGCGGTCATAGATATCGTCTGCGCTTTTGCCGCTTTGATGGCTTCCCGATTCAAGGCTGTCTAAGCGCCATCCTCGACACCATGATTTGGTGCCACAATATTCGAAGGTGCAAGCCCTTGCATAACCTCAGAGTCACCGTATTCTTGGAATGGCAGCTAGTTGGCTAGGCGTATGTTACATGTCTATCCTGAGTCTTGGGCTTTTCCAACTTTCAGCCTTGAAGATGGCCGTGGCTTACGTCGACATTCGTGTGTTGTTTCCCCCTAAATTTGATAGCGTCCGGAAAGGTGAAGAGCGGTATAAAGTCACCTCCCGCGAGTTTCCGTGTCGCGATAAATCTGAGATTTCGCTTGGTCTAATCAACACAAAAAGACAAACACGAATCGCAAACGGACTGAGACAATGGTAATATCCTCTCCACTTGAACGAGACATGTGAGACTGAAAAGAATAGGCATATCAACAAGGAGCGCATGGTGGAGGGTTCAACCCGTCCGCAGGAAACGACCAGAATCCCCCGATTGTGAGTTCGAAACGTTAATGACGTGGCCAAAAGCTAACAGCAAGATACAAAGGCAGCAGGCAAGCATGGAGGAGCATTCATTCCCGGTTCTTCCTCGAGTGGAAGTAAGCCTAGTTATCATCCGCAACCTACGGCTCCAGTACGTACCAGTAGCATAACCATTTTCGCTTATATCACTAACTCCTGGAAGGAAGGCATTTCTCCTGTCCCACCTCGATCCTATCAAAGCACAGGTGCTCAGCTTGGCTCTAACAACATCGAGTTAAATTCTCGTCAGAGAAATGTTTCGGTATTTCAACATCTCTGTTGCTGTTGTTTCGGTTGATGATGAAGTAACACAGTACGTAGAAAGGGGAAATGACCGATAAAGAAGTCATCGTAGACTGGGCAAATGTACAAGAATATGATAACCGAAACGTAAGACTTTAGCCTAAGAAAATGTTTTAATCGAACTGTATTTCTGACCGCGTTAAAAGATTGTGCGTCGCCCGACACATTTCAAAGGATCCGGACACCGCTGGCAAGGCTACATGACTTTCCGTTGGTTTCAAAAGCCGCACTGGGTTCGTAGATCTGGATTGATGTACGATTCCAATACGGTGAGTCGCTACAGAGATATACTGGACCGGGAATACAAAGGTCAAAATGACTGCCGGTACATTAGCCCCAAAGACGGAAAAATCAAAGCACTTGTGGTGCAGTGCGTCGATGATATCTTAACCGGAGAAGCAAACGGCACTTGGAAGCGAACTTACATTAGAAATGTTGCTCCACGCTTTTATAGGCTGGCCTTGTGGCCCTTTAGCCATGTTGACATGAGAGAAGGAAAGCTGGAGACCCAAGACGACTGGATTCAGCTGATCTTGAAATGGATTCCAACGTCCACTTTATTAATTGTTGGGGTAAGCATATAACAGAAGCACAAGTACCACGTCCAGTTCTAACATGCGAATAGATTGCCTTGGTTGGAGAGGCTGAATATGAAAAGCGCCCCGGCTACGAGAGCTTCAATTATCGATATCATGCCTACCCAAAGGTGGCGCGTAACGTGATTGAAGAAGATCCTGTCGTGCGAAGAAAACTCTTGGTGGCAGGAATGGAAGTTCAGGCAGTATCGAACCGGTTATTAGGACCTCGTTACCTCTGCATTCTGAACAATCCTGAAAGCTTAGAGATGCGTGGTTGGAACCTCGAGCAGTGCGCACAGCGTTATCAGCCCGGAAACCCGCGAAGCTACATATTTGTCGCCTACACCGCGGAGCAGTTCAAGACAAGAGAAGACTTGACGATATTGCTTGGCGTGGCTGAAGAGGCTGCTCGAAATGCTGGCGTCGCAGGCTTTTGGATTGGTTGTTCTTGTATGCCAGATGCCAACCAGATCGAGGAAGATGTCTACCGAATCTGCGACGTGATCCGTGGCTGCACCCAACTCGTCATCGCCATAGGACCATCGGCTTCCAACCCATCCATTGCGACTTCCGATGATATGTTGCAACAGTGGGGCGCTCGAATTTGGACCTTCCCGGAAGTTCTACTTGCTCCGGCAGGGAAGCCAATCTTAATTTCCTGCTCTTCCAATGCTTTTGCTTCGTTTCAGCTGGAGAAGAATCAGTTCGCTGCCAAAGTGTGGGATGACTCAGAAGTATCACGACAGTTGATCGATCACTATGAAGGCAACTTGATTCTCAGTCGTTTGGAACTTGTTACGTTGGCTTTGGAGTGTCTCCAAACGCGCCAAACGACGCAATACCTCCCAGGAGACCATTCATACGCCCTCATGGGCCTATTGCGCACAAGACCCGTCATTGATAGAACAGATTCTGCTTTCCAGGCTTTCTCTCGACTCTCACTTGCAAACGATAGCGACCGTCTTCTTGAACGTCTGATTGCAACAGTTCCCGTTCATCCATCTCAACCTTGGCATAACATGAAGGATGCTTATGGCGTGAAACTGTGGGATATTGAGCCCAATGTGGGAATTGCCGGCATTGGCGAAGACGACACCGTCATCATTGACGGTGCTCGAGGAGCCTTTGTACGGTGGAAGTCGTTCAAACGCGTCGCTTCGGCAAAGAGGCGGAGCTGGAAAAGATTTGCGGCGGCAATACTTCTCCAAGTTAGCGGAATAGTGTGGCTCGTAAGTATAGCCTTTCTGTCCCTTGGTACCAGCTTCATTGCTCCTGGAGTATTCCTTTTCTTGATTTCGACACCGGCGATCATCGCCGCGCCATACTTGACTAGAGTCATCTTCTCAGGTAAAGTTTGGGGCTCTCAGCCTTGGCTGTTCGCGTTCGAAGGGTATCTTCCAATCGAGGATATCGAAAAGCATATCTTCGGTGGCATGTTGTACAGACTAGAATGGTCACCGTATGGGAGTCCCTTCAGCCGCCACAACAAAAACGAGCACGGCGAGTGCTGTGGAATTGACCCAACCACAAATCCGCAAGTAGCAAGTCTGGTGGAAAGAGCTAAGACAGCACGGTTTGGTGAGCCGAAGGTAAGTTATCTCACGGAGGATGTCTAAATCGATTCCATTGCTGACCGTGTCGACGCAGGTATTCACTCTCATCGATACATACACTATGACAGTCACTCTCTTTACTGCTGCAAATCCACCCATCGGATTTTTGATGGTAGGAGCTGAAGGTGGCATGCAACGTGCTGTAGGTGTCAGTCTAGATTGGACAACAGGTACTCTCTACCGTGAAACTGTATTGAGGATGGAAACACGCTGCCTTACTTACATGGATCGTGTGGCGAGAGTGAAGATTGGCCTACGACGACCCACAGAACGTGTTCGTCTACGGCCATAAGGACACTGATGTTTATATAACGTCCGTGGTACGGTGAAGGGGAATTTCAAACGAGGTCTTGTTTGCTCTAATTAGCGGAAAGCCATGAGAGGAAGTTTTTCTTTATCTTATGACTGCGCAATATAATCTATTTCGTAATTAAATGTTCAGTAAACCCGCAATTCCAGCGCATTCCGCCGTGGATCCCGCTCCCAGGTATCATTTTGTTGATGTGAGGGGTAGCAGTCATGACGCGAGAGAGAACCTTACCAATCGATCTTCGTTGCTCCTCTTACATTGTTCGCATCGTTCTAAAATTGTGCTCGTTAGAGTAGCGGGTTTCTTGAACACATGCACAAAGCCGACCTAACTCGAGAAACTTCATGCCAAGGCATATGATGACTACAGGGAAGTTGAGGGACAGGATACGGCATCATGGAGAGCCGTCCAAGAAGTTCTGTGTTTGCTGTACGTTGGCTGTCAATTAACGCCCTGGGCTGGTGCTGATGCAAGACCAAGTGTGATTTCTGTCGAGAGAAAAAATACAAATGTTCTAAAGAGAAGCCTAGCTGTCAGGTATGCACTCGGCAGAACAGAAATTGCCATTATAGCCCTCTAGTGGTTCGATCTCCATTGACGCGCGCGTAAGTGGAATGGGAGCTTCTTGAAATCGTGTTACTAACATCGGAAAGATATTTAACCTCTGTGGAGAACCGACTTCGTAGACTGGAAGCTCTGTTCGGTGAACTTCTACCCGATGTTGATATTGAAGCCGCATTGGCCTCCCACAAGAAGAGTTCGTCCGTTACTGCAGTTAAGACTCAGGACATCGCAGTTGGCGTGGCCGAGAGCCAAACTAACCTTCAGTACGAAGCTCTACCTCTGGTTGCTGCTGGTTTCGAATGGAAAGAATCCAGCACTGATATCGATGAACTAGCTGATGGTAAGAGAACAGTTATTTCTGCACCGGACCTTAGAATTCATGTATCCAAATAGGCATGGCGAGTCTATCTGTAGACCCATCCGGAAAAGGCTATCTTGGTAGGTTGCTGTGTTTCATATTTAGACATTCCTTTTACCGTGTTACAGGATCAACTTCTGGTGTAGTTCTTTTGCGCTCTTTGTTGCCAGACGAGTCTAAAGAGCCCATATCAGATGCGCTTTCGAATTCGTCCATTTACAGTACTGAGGACCTCAATCTGACAACCCGGATTACCGCAGAGGTCCTCTCATATGAGGTTACAAATTTTCTTCTCAATTGCTATTTCTCCAACTATCACACCTCATATCCGTTCATCCATGAGGCAAGTTTTCGGGCCGCCTACAGCGAGATACTGCCTCGACCTCCTGAGCCCACTTGGCAGATTCTTTTCTATACGGTTCTGGCAATCGGTGCTTGGACATCGAGCAACGATGATGAAGGCCTGGACAATTTTTGCTATCGGAAAGTTGTAGCTTACATTCAACAACAATCCATATTTGAGATGGGGAGTTTGGCCCTTGTCCAGGCTCTAATATTGCTGTCCAACTATGTACAAAAGCGCAACATGCCGAATACCGGCTCAAATCTACTTGGTCTTGCCGCTCGAATGGCACTTAGCCTGGGCCTCCATAGGGAACTCCCGGAGTGGGATATCACCCTCTTGGAACGAGAGATGAGGCGAAGGGTCTGGTGGGGTCTATTCATCTTCGATTCCGGAGCCCAAATGACATTTGGTCGGCCGATACTTCTTCCAGATGACGTTGACGTCAAGCCGGTGCGGAACATTTCAGATGAGGTGATTGTAAAAAGTATCGGCTTAAATTCAAGTACTAAGATACAATAGACATTGACTCCTTCTTCACTGGTGCTACCGCCGGAGCAGCCCGACGCGACGATATACTCCAGTCTGATCTACCAATCCCAATTTCATGTAGTCTCCAATCACATGTCCAATCGGCTACAAATTAGGAGGCCTCTTTCTGCAACTGAAACAATGAAAATGAATGCCACTCTCGAAGATTGGCGAAATTCATTGCCGGACTTCTTCAAAATTGACCTTCCGCCTGCGAGTTCATCTGATTGGTACCTCTTCGCCCGATCGAAGTTGTCATGGCGGTGTTGGAATCTGCAAATTCTTTTGATGAGGCCATGTATCTTGCGATGGGCTACTCAAAAAGCAAGGAATTTTGACTTCACGGAAGAAACGACGGAAGAAGTCGAATGCAGGAGGATTTGTGTAGAGTGTGCGCATCAAACCATCTTATCCGTACAGGACTACGTTCTCACAAACCAACTTTCGAGGCTATCGGCGTGGTATGCACTGTAAGTGTCTCATATAGAGTGCTTGGCTTTTGCTTACCAGCTAATGAAATAGGTATTTCCTATTCCACGCGGCTCTGATTCCTTTATTATGTCTCCGTGCTTCACAACATTCTCCCGACGCAGTTGTTTGGGCGGAGGATACCAAAATGGCAAAGGTGCTACTGGAGTTCTCATTCGTAGACTACGCCCTCGCGAAAAGGTGCTTGGAAGTTATGGAAAAGCTTCTTCCCACTGACATGGCAGACGGTGCGTCGTCTTTGCCAGCCACGGATATTACCTTTGATGCCTCTGGGTGGTGGGAACCGGAGTTGTTGTTCCAATGGCCCGAATTAGGCGAAGATTTTACTCCAAGCTGACTTTCGATATCCAAGGTGTATCAAATCGATCATATTTGCGATCGAAGCTCATCTCTCAGTTTTGAATTATGAGATCAGGTTTGATCCGGTTTTTTCTGATAAGCCTTCCGTTCAGCATATCATTGCTTTCGACTCTCGCCTCCGCGGCCTCTCTCGTGGACTCGATACCAGCAGCCAAATGCCTTTTTACCACCCTCTCCTTGGCAACGGCATCTGAAGCATCAACGAACCATCTGAATCCAATACCATTAGCAACTTTCGTTGACAAGAGATGGTCGCATACTAACTTCTCGTCCACGAGCTCAGAAATCTCTCTCCATGGCGGCTCGCTCAACAAAAGATAATTTCCTTCGAGAATAATGATGCTTTCTGCGGAAGAAATGCAAATATCATTTTCCATAGGATCCTTGGCTGCGTGATCGAAACTTGGGGCGAGGATCATCGACGCCGGATCACACACCTTAGTAACCGATGTCTTTCTTAGCTGGCGCACCAGTTTCAGGAAGGCATCGGCATCGAAAGTGAATGCAGCTCCTCGTCGACGAAAAGCCAGTTCCGGATCTGGGAATGTTTGAAGCTTGGATCTTGAATAGTGGAAACCGTCCTTCAGTCATGTAAGCCAGCGCCTTCATCCGGAGTGTGGAGAAGAAGAAGTGCACCATAGGAAAAATGGCTAGCCGTTGTTTCTGCTTTCGCAAATACACTTCTGCCAATGCAGCAGTGATGGTTGATTTGCCTGAGCCTGGTACTCCTGCAACTGCGACAAGTATTCTGTGAGACTCGTCTTTGGCATGTCGTTCACGGACAGCCATCAATCGTTCATAGAGGCGGTTTGCTATTTCATCAATGCCCAAGGCTCCTTCGAAGTGCGGCATTTCACAAGATATGAAGAGAAATGCAAGTGATTGACGTGGAATCCATCGCGACCAGCGAGAAGTATTCATATGATAGACAGCTTCTATCCACCATATCTTTTTTCCCGCCAGACGCGCACACTACACACTCGGAGCACCCTACTCCGAGTGAAGTTGGCCCGCCGCGGGAGCTCGGAGCGAAGACGGCCAAAGCCGTGAGCCATGATTTCTTGTCCTCACCAACCGCCGATTGGTCCAGTTTTCGCCACAGGTGTGTAGTTGGACCCATGCATCCCCATACCGTGGCCGATGACGAGATCCGACGATCGGGCTTCGCTCGTCCGAGTGATAGTTTATTCATATGGGACAATTGGGTTTATTTAAAGACTTGGTCCCCGTGGGGAACAAAAAAGATCATTGCTTCGAAGCGATTCCCTATATTGCTCTGCCTTCATTCTCTGGTACATGTACCACCAATCTTTCATACTGATTTCGCTTCTTATAACTGAAAATGGCGATCGAGAAGGACGAATTCAAACCGGACACAAACAGGCTCGAGGATAAGGAATTAGCAGGGAATCTGTTGTTCGAGAGCGAACAGAAGCCAGTTTTCCAAATCCTTCGTGAGAACCCATACCTCCTGGGTCTAGCATGCGTATGTCACCCATTTTTCGTCACCACTCGTACCAGTCTCTAAAAGCTTCGCAGTTCGCGTCTCTTGGTGGTTTCCTCTTCGGTTATGACCAAGGCGTCATTTCCGGTATCCTCACCATGGAGTCCTTTGGGGCCAAGTTCCCCCGGATCTATATGGATAGTGGGTTCAAAGGGTGGTTTACCAGCACCCTCTTGCTAAGTATGTTTTATAGTTGGCGTCTATTTCACCACAAAGTGTCTTTGCTGACGACGTCAAGCTGCCTGGCTCGGCTCTCTACTCAATGGCCCGATCTCCGATACTTTTGGCCGTAAGCACTCAATGCTCGTCGCGGTGGTGATCTTTGTCATTGGCTCGTCGATCCAGGCCAGCGCCGTCTCCATTGCTATGCTTTTTGTCGGTCGAGCTATTACTGGTCTGCCGATAGGTCAGTTGACTATGGTTGTTCCTCAATACCTGTCAGAGGTTAGCATACCTCGCATTCGCGGCACTCTTGTTGTTATGCAACAATTAAGCATCACACTTGGCATATTGGTCTCGTACTGGCTCGAATACGGAACGCACTATATCGGAGGTACACGATGCGCACCTTCGATTCCCTACACAGGCGGTACTCCGGACGCTCGTACGTTCAACGCGTATACAGATGTGGGCCCCAATGGATGTACTGGCCAATCTGACGCTTCGTGGCGGGTGCCTTTCGCTCTCCAGATCTTCCCAGCCTTGATACTCGGTATTGGAATGATTTTCTATCCAGAATCTCCAAGATGGTGGCTCATGACCGGTAAAGAAGAACGTGCCTTTCAGTCCTTGGCTCGAATCCGCCGTCTGCCAACAGATGACGAGCACCTCGGGCAGGAATTTCTTGCAATCAAAGCTGATGTCATGTTCGAAGATGCCATTATCAAGGATCGATTCCACGGTTGGTCTGGCCTGCGCCTCTTTATTGCTCAATATATCGATCTTTTTTCGACTTGGCCGAACTTCAAGCGATTGATTATCGGATCCGCGATCATGTTTTTCCAGCAATTTATGGGCTGCAACGCAATGATCTACTATGGTTAATTCTGTCCTTCATTCGATGACGAACCTACGTTACTAACGTGATATAGCTCCCACCATATTTTCACAGCTTGGTCTATCTGGAAATACCACGTCCCTCCTGGCCAGTAAGTCGTAAACTGCCGTTCCGTTATATGAAACGACTAACTCAAGACTCAAGCCGGTGTGTATGGAATTGTCAACACGCTTAGCACCTTACCGGCTGTTTTTCTCATCGACAAAGTCGGCAGGAGACCTCTTCTCATGTGTGGTGCCTTGGGAACATTCATCTCGCTTGTCATTGTCGGTGGCATCATTGGAGGCTATTCCGACCTTCAGACCCACAAGGCTGCAGGGTGGGCAGGCATTGCATTCATTTATATCTACGACATCAACTTTTCCTACTCATTTGCACCCATTGGCTGGGTCCTACCAGGTTCGTCGCGCATAGCAATCTGATTCTCCAAAAGGCTCACATTAGGAACAGCGGAAATATTCAATCTCGGCAACCGCTCTAAGGCCATGGCTATCACAACCTCCGCGACGTGGTAAGTAATTCCCAAATGTCATCGAGTGGTTCCATACTAAGCTCTTTCAAGGATGTGCAATTTCATCATTGGCCTCGTCACTCCTGACATGTTGAGTACTATTAAATGGGGCACTTACATCTTCTTTGCCGCCTTCTGTTTATTGGCCTTTGCTTTCACGTATTTCTTTGTCCCAGAGACCAAGGGCAAGAGTTTGGAGGATATGGATCTGGTGTTTGGCGACAACGCGGCTCACATAGAGAAGGCACAGCTGGTCCGCATCGCAAAAAGCTTGAGGCTTGAGGCTCAAGACGTGAGCACTCCTGCTCAGGTCTAAACCAGTGTGGTTTTATATAAGGCACCCTGGAATCTGTTTGCTTCTACGAGAACTTTTATCCCCCTGAACACGTTCAAAACGGGGCCGGTCAGTCAGAACTTTTACGCATCCCTGTAATCCGTCTTAAGTCCAATTTCAGGATGTCTTCACAGTGCTCAGGAATAAAATTAGACACAATGAAAGGAACTCAGGCTTTAGTCAGGACGAACTCAGTCCTGCTCAGTGACCGCTCAAGCTGCTCATAGTACTCATTGCTCACGTTACACTCGTGCGTTTTCACGCTCAAGATCAGAAATAATCTGATGGCAAGTGAACCCCGATTCCACCGGTTGCCTCTCTCTGTGATCCGCTCTCGCTCTCACTGTCCCGAAGCCCCTTTCACATATTTGTGCCATTAATATGATGATATTCCCTTCTTTGGGTGCTCAGCGTGAAGTGAGGTCTCGTGAGAGGGAGAGTTCAGCTCCTAAGGGAAATGAAGAGCTGATTCGTTGGATCGGACTGCTCCATTAATATCCGCTCGGCTCAGGGGCTAATCGACTCACCAGCGATTAGAGGCTCTTCTATCCAACCACGCTTCCAAATATCTAAGGGTCAGAGCTTCATGCTCATCAAATTCTTAAAGCTAGACCATCATACGACTTCCTTCGCCCGCTGCGGCTTCTTTAAATAATGCGCCAAGTCTATTCAACCCATGTCAACAGTCTTGATGAATCTTAGCGGACCTCTTCAATAGGATCTTTGAATGCTCATGCCTTCGAGTAGCCTTCACGCCACCGTGATGAATGCCACAGTGCGGACTGAGCCTCAGCATAAGGTAACTGATGAAAACACGACGCCTGTCTTTACAGGGATTTCCTTCACTTGAGGAGTTTGTGGCTATGTAATAACTGTGCGGTGCCGCTTCCTCGCAGGCTATGCTATTGAGGCTATTTAGATCCCGAACATCCTAGCGGTCCTAGAGAATCGCGAAAACCGATATTCGACATCCGTCTTTTCATGATAAGTTTAATTCAGCGATAACTATGCACGTCTTCATCTTCACTGTACTTAGCTCCATACTATCTTTCACCGCAGCTCTCGAAGAACGAGCATTAAATGCGGCTGGAGGTTGGGGCCTGCTCACCACAGATGCATCTCTATGCCCGCCTGGAACTCAAGGCCACATTGATATCGATGTGACCATTTGTTGTCAGACTGGTTACATCTCTGTTGACACATCGGGCCAAGGATCTAGAGTCTGCTGTCCGCCAGGTTAGTGAAGCGTTTTGACTTTGACTGCCAAATTCTAACTCTCTTAGGAACAAATTGCTTGGACACCTTCTTAAATCAGCCCTCCTGCGCAGATCCTACCTGGTCCTTATGGAATGCAACACTCGAGTCTCCAGGCTTATACTTCTGCTGCTTGGCTGGCCAACAAGGAGAGCAAACTGAGGATGGGCTGGGTTGTACCAACGGGACATTAGACACCGGCTTCGTCACTGCACAAAGTGTATGTTGCCCATGCTAAGATGGGCTCAATATCCTAATTACTAACGTCGTCTATCGCAGGTCGGCCAGTCTACACCGACTGGAACCACAGCTGCTACCACTTCTAAGAGCACCGGATCCAGCAGCACTGGAACCTCCCAATCGACAGGGACCGGTTCAGGAATCTCTCAACTACAACCGACTACTTCTGTTACTTCTACAACATCCCACAGTGGTTCCCGCAGGATTGAACCTAGCAAGTTCACTCTCTCATTTTTGAGCGTTTTCGGGTGGAGTTTCATAGCTTTTGCCTTCTTTGGAGACTATGGTCTTGTTGTGCGTGAATATGCTTAGGCTCTGTCTCTCTGCTCCTGATACACAAGATTCATTTGGTAGCTTGATCGCGTTAAGATAGAAAATGGCTGGATCCTCTACTTCTATCTCCGTTGCCTGTTTGTCAATCATATGTGCAAGACAAATCAATGCGCAAGGCTATTTCTGACAGATATAATCCACGTGATGGGGCTAGTACCCCCATTGAGCGGGTACTCGGACTTCGCATCACCACTTAATTGTATCTTAAAGACGGCTGTGGCACGTCTGTGCTGTGAATGGACTAACGTATGCCTACACACAGTTACGCTCCTCATCTTTCCATTAGACGCTGACAGAGATTATAGTAAGCCATTGAAATGTCTCGTAAACGAATTGTCTGTTTGGTAGCCTGAAACTTGGACACCAGATACTCCGAGCAGGCAACGGCCTTAATATCAGTAACAGATTTGATGCGGGAAGAACACTGGAAGAACGTCGGCGGTTCACGAATGAATATCTCTTCGAATGTGAGATCTCCAAGAAGTATGTTCACAAAGTGTCCGTCAAAACATTGCTGGAAGATGGATTGGGCATGGAAAAGCATGCGGGAGTATCAGCGGAGAGTATCGAGGCGATGGACGAGCAACCTTCCCGCACTTGTGACGAAGTCTCTCCTTCGAAAAGTCGCCGATCGTCCTGGTGTTCTTCGAGCGGGGCGTAAGCACCGACCGCTTTCATCAAAAGTATCAGCCCGAATATGACAGAGTTGGCGGTGGCTGTTGTGCTTGTGCGTGGGAGTCACAAGTACGGGAGTAGCCGGCGGAGAATCCTTGTCTGATATGATACTTGGGTGCTGGTCTTTGGGCTGAGGCTAAGCTCGCACTTACAGTTTGGCACTTCGGCGACATCCATTCTTTCAAATATATACTTCCAACTTACGTCCTTCTTGTAAAGGATGACTCTAATGTAAGATGACACTACAGTACTTACCTTTGGAAGAAATTCGCAACCAAGTTCTTTAGGATATGGAGAAAGGACGTAGCATGTTCTGTACCGATTTGTATCCCTTCCTGCATCCTGTTCTTGATGCATTTGGCATCCGGGAAGGTCGCTCACGTTCGGGATGTCCTTTCAGCCATTAGAGAAGACAACGTCATCGATGAAATAGGCCCGAGCCCTTCTGTCTGTTCGTCTTCATAATGTGAGCCTTCGAGCAGTGTATTCATCGGCTTCGCTCTTTTAGACCTTCGTTCCAGTTGTGCAATAAGGTCTTCTTTGCCATTTTGATGTTCCAAGAGGCGGGTCAACTGGTATCAGTGTAGGATGGCATTGGTGGATGCTGCAGTCTCTACTCCGTTTAATAAATTCAGATGGCAATTGCATTTACGTTTTGGGGGATTAACCTCTTAGGCGATCATCCCGCACGCCTATCAGTTAGTCATTGGCTCGGTCTCCTGCGAAAGCTCCAAGAACTACCTTAGCCGTCGCCAAGGGGAGTATGACGCGATTTAACAAATCAACAAGTAAGCATCGCAAGATTTAATTGCCCCTCGTCTTGGCTACTCTATAAGCTGGATTTTCTTTTTGGAATTCCCTCTGACTAGCAGCTATAAATATAACGTTACTTCCATCTACTCTCAAATGGAGCCCAATTCCATGTCATCAACTTCCTAGCGACCATGTTATCATTCCTTAAAGCTAAAGACCGTCCACGAACCAAAGTCTCCCATCTTACAACCTTTAAGACCGAAAATGGCCGGTCTAACGTATCCTTCAATAGTGACCCTCACCTCTCGTCTAATAAAACATCGATCGCATTCAAGCTGCCGCCTTGTCTTTCAGGGCCAAACCCGAAAGACAATAGTATCATGATCCCGCCTTTCCATACGCATCCAAGACAAGTAGAATACTTCCTCGTGACCGCTGGTACTGCCCTATTCCACATCAACTGGAAGAAGATTCCAATCACCGCGGGTAACGAGATGAAAATTCCACGAGGAGACTATCACAAATTCACAAACGCGAGCACGGAAGAGTCAATGACACTTGAAGCGTGGTATGACCCTCCAGATCTAAAGCGGGAGGAACGCTTCTTCAGAAATCTCTGTGGGTACTTATCAGATGTCATGGCGAACGGGACCGGCATGCTCGAAAGTGCTAGTACGCCGCAGTTAGCACTGTTTGCTTGGGAAGCGGATATCCTAATATGCGAGCCGAGTAAGTTGCTATAATAGACGCTGTGATTGTGTGTGCTAATTCGTAAAAGTGGTTGCGCTTGGAGTGCCAAAGATCATTGGCGGGCCGCTGTCTGCCGCTCTAACGTGGTTCTTGGGCGTATTTATTGGGAAGTGGATGCTGGGATATAAAGGGAGTTATGAGGAATATTATCATGAGAGCTCTGAATAAAGGCCACGAGAAATTGACTGTTATTTCAAACGCTGGATATCCTCGTAATCCCATACTTTCACATGTTCGGAGGAAAGTATTGAGAACTGGCTCTTCTCCTAGACGTAAGTTATTTCCTTTTGACCTATTAGAAGGAGTGGTTGAGTACCCAATGATGCGAGACCTTGAAAGAGGTTCGTTGCCGCCGGATTTCTAGAGCATAGGTCGAGACGATGTTTCGTGAGTTTGTGGTAAATTTTAGTACCTACCAACTAAACCAAAGGAAAGTCCTTAAAGGCCCACTAAACACGTAGAGGCAGCGCGCCGGGACACAGTTTCTTTACATTAGTAGATGTTCTCTTGGTAAATATCCACTCCCGCTCTCATTAGTAGCCTACAAGTCCATCTAACGGTGTTTCCGTCCAACAGTGTGACCCATCCGTTACAAATAAACAGATCCACCGTTCCCTCTTCCCTCAGTCTCGCGTTTATTTCAACCCACTTCGTTCCACGACCTTCAGAATATATCACTCAATTGCGTAGCATGGAAACTATGGGATCCCATCCTCTACAGGATCTGTTGCTTCAGCCTTTGGTTCCTCATAAGAGACCAAATCTATCTTACGAGGGTCGAAGTCCCACGCGCCCGACGTTCCCTTTCGCCAAATATCTTGTAAAGCATCGCGGACTTCGTTCGCTGAAGGACGCAAATCCGGATCTTCGCTCTTCAGCCTCATTACTAGGTCTCGCAATGTCCAGGATATTAGTCTTCTGTGATCTCCAACTCTCTTGGAGGCTTCCCAGTATTCGGTGACTATGTCTTCGGCGAGCCGGCCCATGGCGTACATATCAGAGGCGGTTGTGTACGCCAAAGGCCCAAATTTCTGGACTTCAGGCGCTCGAAATTCAGTATTGCCGTACTGTCTGCCTAGTGTGCTTGCTTTGCCAACGATCTTGCCTTCTCCCAGGTCCGCAATGAGCAGCTCGACAGATGTCTCAGCATCGTCTCTAACCTGACCATCTCGGATCATTGGGAGGAGCTGGCGATCGAAACGCTTTGTTGTCCCAAGGATATTGCCCCAGTGCAAATCTCGATGCAGAACACCACGCGAATGTATGTCATTTAGGCCCGAAGCGATATCACCTGCGAATCTCAGGATCATGTCCCAGTCCTGAGGCGTTCCATTCAGACACCTCCTGACTAGCTCTCGTCCATCTCCTTCCAACGCAAACTCAGATACGAGGAATAAAGTGTCCGGAGGCAGTTTTGAGTTCTTCAAACCCGCAGGTGACCTAGTGATTCCTAGGAACTTGACCATTCGGACACTGAATCCTCTCAAAGCCTCGAACGTGACATCAAGCTATATCGTGTTAGTGATTTTCTACTTGGATTGACATGATTAGAGCAGTAGGTTTCACATAAGACCTACCTCTTTAATAAGATCTTCCGTTTCTTCTTTAGATAGTTTTGCAAGGACTTCAAAGCGACGGTTTGCTGCCCAGCCTCAGGTCTTTCAATCTTCTGGGGATAATGCCATTTCGCTTTGTACACAGTACCTCTGCTCCCCTTCAAAGGGTCAACGTTGAGGATTTCCAACTCTTCGAAGGGCACTGCTTCAAGTAAATTGTTGAACTCGGATCGGAAAGCTGGACCAATGTAGTCTTGAAGCTGAGGTCGATTTGCGAAGCGCTCAGTGTCCACGATGTTGCGAAAATATCTCAGCGCCGTTAGATGATCGTCCTTGGTCCAGATGTCGCGAAATTTGCGCCCAGGATGCGTCTCGAGGAGGATCCAGTCGCCCGATTCGGGAATCCTGGTAACAGCGCAGTCGCTCTATTACCACCGTTAGTCCCCGTTCTCGTCGCCTGCAAGACATGCATTCACCAATTTTGGCCAAAATAACTGCAGCTCGCGCACAAAGTCCGTTTCCATCAGAGGGGTCATGACAAAGGCAATTTTATCACCTTCGAGATGGCCTGGAAAGTGAAAGTCATTCAGCACACAATAGCGGAATACCACTTCTTCTGTTACCAGATGATGTTCCATCGAAGGCACCTGCATCTCAGGACACCATAACACGCAGTTATCTTCTGCATTATCCGAATCTTTGATGTCACGAAGCTCGCTAAAGGGGATGTACTCGATAAATGTCCGAGGATCATCCATGACGAGCTTGCATATTGTTAGTCAAGACACAACAAAGGCAGGCGCATGCCTACAAATCCTTGATCTCCCCAGATCCTCAAGTGGTTTACCATCCCAAGATGCGTCGTCATCGCTGACAGTCCTGTTCGAAGAGTTTCTGGTCTAGGATCTGCAACGAAGACGCCTTCCGCGGCTTTGACGTAGTACTTTCCAAACTCGCCATCATTGATGCATTCGAAAGCTGAATCGGCATTTCTTTGCCGCCTGTGCAGGATGCTGACCTTTCTCAGTAGTGCATACACCTCAAAAGGGACGACGATGCCGTCATTATCGTCTGCAGCGTCGTTGGTGTCTTGAACCAGCGAATCGTTGGCCTCTGGCTTCTCGTCAGTTCTATTGCGATGGACATCTCCACCCATAGGTTCCAGATTTTCTGTTGGCTCCTCCTCCAATCTGTCCCTATCACACTCTTCTCCATCAGCTTCTGGTTTCCTTCGAGCTCTGTACTCGTTGATCGATCGAGCAATGCTGGTATCTCCACCGGTGTTGCCCTCGAGCTCGCCATCTTCTGAATCATCCGTCGTCTCCCACTCTTCCGAACTGGCAGAAGATTGTTGCTCTTCAACTGTTCTAAGGGGTGGGCGTATCGAGCGTGCTAGCTCTTCGAAATTCATGTCTTTCTAGTTGATGACTCCCATCTCATTGTCACCTGACAACTCGGCGATGAGTATCCAATAACGGAGGTCATCCTCTGCGGGCTTGGTGTCGAGGTCCAGTGGCTGCTCAAACTTCGCATTTTTGATCCTTTCGATGATGTCAGAATTATCGGCCTTCAACGCGTCAGTTCGGAAATAGAGAAAGTTGTAAATATAGTAATGCAGGAAATGAAGGTATGCGAGCCAGATGGCTTCCACATTGCCTGACATATCCCTCACAAGGAACTCTTGGTGCGTTAAGTCGTGGAAGTTGTCGAAGACTTTTCTGCGCCATAACCATCTCGAAAACACCTCCTGGATCTCAATCGTACATTCTTCGGTGACATCATCCACCTGTCTTTCGTAGAGCTTCGCAAACTCGTCCAGTAGCTTCCTTTCGTAAGGATCTAGACTGAGGATTATCGGGATACTGGCGAACGCCATGATGAGTCAAGCGACAAGAACTTCTGCAAGAAATTAGGAGAAAACGGTTCTGGGCTTAGAGTATTGAATTCCTCGTAGACCTGGTGTGACACTTGTACTTTGCGTGCGCTCAATCTATCACGCGTTACATACCTGATGCTGATGCTTCCAACTTCGCCGTAGAAGAGCAGCTGGCGCTAAGAAAACGTTCAAAGATTCTGAATACAGTACAAGAACATGGACTGCCTGTTGAGTGGCTTGCGCTCGCGTCGTACAATTGGTTGCAGGCCTTTATGAGTCTTTTGATTCACAGAGCTCAGGTCAACCGACAAGGATCTCCTTTCAGCTCTCCACCGCAAGCTTACATCTACGATACACTCCCGCAGTTTTTAAACGGGTGCCAGCCGCGAGCGAGCCACGCTCGAGACAAGATGGGCCCTGAACTTGTCTTAGCCATTGACGCAGCTATCAATGAGAACGGCGCTCTCGTTGTCGCAATTATTCGCAAAGCTAAAGAGGCATATCAATTCCGCAGCAAGTGCAAAGCCCTTGCGAAGGAGGCAGCAACCTTGCAAAATGTTTTGAAGAAAAACAGGGATGCCGCTCTCTCTTTCGATACATTGGCTGACGTAGAAGACTGTCTCAAGAGCATTCACACGTTCGTCACCAAGGTCAATGATTGGAATGCATTCGAAGTGGCACTAGAGCTGTTTGTGAAGAGAAGATTTCCGGAGCTAAAGTTGAGGATCAAGGCTGTACTGGAGAAGTTCTCGTTCGAAGTTGATGTAAGTACCTTAAGCCACCCATGCTTATATGCCTTGCCGTCCTGATGATTTTGTAGGTTGAGACCCTGGCCCGGCAAGATGCGGGTTTTGCAGACCTCGAGAAGGACGTGAGAGAGGGCGGTGCCAATCTCATGCAGAGCCAGAATGATATGAAGGCCGTCCTTGATGATATCAAAGAGCTACTAGTTGAGGAGAAACGGAGGAAAAAGGAAGCATTCTCTTCGGCGGGCGGTGGAATTAAGATTAAAGCTGAATTTGCGGAGGACGATAGCAGATTGTCATTGGAGTTCGCTGAAGGGCAGGACATATTTGGCCGGCAAGGTCTGATCGGCAATGGAACCTTGCAAGGAGTTGGCCAGGTCACTTGCGTGATAGTCGAGGCTTCAGAGTACACCTCACAGTACCTTCGGATATACCGGGGCATTCAGTACGGAGCAAGCGTGCAGAAGTGTTACGGACTAGTGCGAAAAGGTGATGGGTACTATGCTGTACTGCAGTCTATCGATGGCAGGTCCCACGCTGAGCCAGGCCATCAGTGAAGGGACGATTACCAAGATGTCGTATGCTGAGCGACTCGGTCTCGCATACGAGCTTGCGAAAAGCGTGGCTTGGTTGCATAAGGCTGAGATCGTCCTCAGGCCAATCACTGACCAGCAGATCTATCTTAGTCGCAACGAAGACGGAATCTGGAGTCCAATTATCACTGGCTTAGAGCGGGCCCGCGAAGTATGAAAGATTTGGTAATTACGTGCATGTCAGTGACTGATTGCTTCATAGTTTCTTATGCAGACGACACACCTCGATTGCGATAGCCGCTATGAAGCCCCCGAATTCCAGATTATACGTCAGCACACCTACTATTCAGACATCTGGAGCCTCGGCATCGTGATCTGGCAATGCCTTTCCGGAAGGCTTCCTTTTAACTTAGCTGACTTCGTTGGGCCTAAATCAGATGGCGCAAAGAATATACGAGGGATTCTGCAGCGCGGGGTGATCCCTGGGAATCCAAGAATGAGTGGTGGTGTTGGCGTGATAGTCCGGCAGTGCTGGAACTCAAGAGCTGATTTGCGTCCACCGGCGGCAGAACTAGTTCGAATGCTCCAGCAGTTTTACATACAAGTGTCGGAAATCACTCCGAATGAAGTTGAGCAGCCAGATTTGAAAGTGGCAGACATTCAGAGAAGGCTAGCAGATGACATCGAAAGAGTGCGTGCACTCAATCCACTCGGGAAAGTCACGGAGTTGATCATGCCTCCTGATTTGAAGGTGTCTCAGAGAGAATTTGAGGTACTGTTCGCGGAGGACAGCTGGGACTCTGTCAAGTCATATATCGTTGGGGCGGCGCTGTTCTGGAAAATTGTCGATCCTCCGCTTCCGATCGAGAGTTTGGTTGATGTTTTAGCATCGCCGCAACTGCTAAGCGATGACATCGGTGAGTAGTGCACCACCATATGCGTATTTCACTCCTAATGGTCGGTCAGAACGAAGGCAGCAGTTGGCTCTGAAGCATCTTTATTCGGCTGCGAGAGGAGGTTATTCCGAAGCATACTATGAGATATGGAGATCGCAAGCCGCCTTGGCCAGATATTACAAGGCCAAATACGACGAGAGATTGCGGAGTTGATGATCGTATCCTACTCCTAACACTCTCTCTTGTTCAACATAGTGCGGCGTCGGCCCGTGTACGTGCCATAGATTGCTTCATTCGCCTCTGGTAGGATTGAAAAGCGACAAGCCCGAGAATCACCGGTAAGTGATTCGTATTAAATAGCGATTGATTGATCGAAGAATAGATGGATCATAACGCAGATCAAAGGTGAAAGTCAGTTTCACGTAAGGGATACATAGACTGTAGTGAGCCGCCCTGCGCGGACCTTTCCGTCGCCATAACTACTTCATATGGGAATCTCTACTGGACAGTAACACTAGAACTATTTCGGTGCCTTTCGAATTTGGAGGAGGGTTGAAACTTAGAATTTCGGAACTGCAAATCGCGAAACCGAAACTGCACCGCACGGTAAGGTGAAGAGTGGGTGGCAAGGCAACGCTGGTTATGTGGCCCGGCGGCGATAGACAACCTACGATTGGGGAATCAGCTGGCAGATTTACCGCCAGAAAACAGATTAACAAACCACTGAAACGGGAATCAATCTACCATCAGGTGGTTTAAAGTAGTATTTTATGCGTTGCGTGTGGCAGGTCTACCGCAGTAAAACAACGTCACAAACTTCCACAAACGGAGGTCGACTTGCTTTCAGATCTTTTAAAGGAGTGACACTCAGCACGTACTTACTGTGCGATAAATAATGTGGGTATCAGTGTGCTCCCAACGCTACAAATGCCCATGTCTCCATTCTATCATAAATCCGTAACCCTCAAGCCTGTCCGCTGATGCTAGGCTTCCGACTTCCCGGGATCGTGTGAGCTGATCCTCGGTGCGACATACTTGAGCGACGGCCGCCATCAAAACCCTCCATACCATGAGGAAGACCGTCGTGAGTTCCACCGAAGAAACCAGCCGAACCAGGCAGCGAGGCCGAGACAGGAGCCGGCGTTGAAAATAGGTTTGCGCCACGTGCTCCGCCGAGTGTGTGTTGCAGCATTTCCTTGACTCTCACATAATTGTACTTCCTGCGAGTGGAGACGAGAGTCGAAGTTGACATTGGTTTGCCACCAAGCCTGGCTCCAGTGAGCGGATTGTGGACGAAGCTTCTGTTGATACTGGCTAAAACCGTATCGCGCTCCTCGTCCGAGTCAATGTTGCCAGGCTGCTCAAAGTCGTCTGCTAGCGGAGCGTTGGCATCTATGGCAGCACCTGATATGAAATGTTAGCATTCTATGGGCTAGAATGAGGGAATGGATGAACTTACGTTGTTGTTTTGCCTGGTTCTTCTTCTGGTACTGCGCCAGCAGCATATCGTAAGGCAAGCTGCGTCCTGGTACCGCTCTCTTCGCGCCCATACTGTGGCTCTTACAAGTCAAGCTCCTCGCGCACTGCTTCCCATCGGGCAACAGTACACCGCACTGCTTCTCCACATCAACGGGACCCTTTGGTTTGCCGCTCTTAGCCTTGACTTCCTCTTTCTTCTTCTTCTTTGCCGATGGACCCTTGCCGTCGTCCTCCAACTTACGTTTCTTGCCAGGCTTCTTTCCACCTCCATCAACGTCGAGAGCACTCTTCCGAGCAGAGACACTGCCGCGTTTGCCACTCTCTTCGTCGACGGAAGGGTCAGGCGATACGCCACCGTTACGCTCCTTTCTCAGTGCAGCATCTTTGGCTTCTTTTGCCTCCTTTTTCTTCTGTGCCTTCTCCTGCTTCTTCTTGAGACAGTCTTTGACGTGGGCGGTTGCCGCGTGCTTCAACACTGGTTTCTTGCAAAGCTTGCACTGTACGATCTCTGGCTTATCGTGGAGTGGTCGGCCGGTCGGGAAAGCGGCAGCAATCATGGGATCGATGGGATTTACAATCGGTGACGAGGGTGCCGAGTCCTTCTTCTTCTCTGGTGCGCCTTCGATATTGCCATCTTGCCAGTTTCCAGGATTGTTCTGCTTCGGCAGTGGAGCTTTGAGCTTGAGTTTGACGATCTTAGGCACGCCTGCGAGATACTTTTCGTATCTCCTAGGGTCCACAAGTTGCATTTTCGCCTTCGTCGACGAAGAAGTAGAATTTGAAGCCGGTGCTGGGGCGGGTAAGTTGATGGAAATCTTAAGCTCAGTAGGAACACCAATACCTTTCCTAGCCCCGTTCACTGAAGCCATGCTAGATTGGTGCCTTGCGTGAATACGAGAAAGGTGAATAGGGTTGTGGGTTTTCGTGTTATCGGTATTGTCGGTGACGGAGCAACTCAGGCTGAACCGATGTCACCACGAGCGAGTTTAACACCCACGAACTTCGTGCGTTCCAGAGTGGGTCAAAGTATGGCTAGAGGATTTCTGCACGGCCACAAAGCCGTATCCTTCATCACGTGTGGAGCTTTTGCTGTATACAACTCGCAAAGAATGGTATTTATTGTCTATTTTATTTATGAAAGTTACTCCATTTGCTCCGAGAAGAAGAATTTCACTTCATTCAATGCAATGACCGGAACCTTTTTAACCACCTTGTTATGCCGCCCCCTCTCCACTGCTTTCTACCGTTTAAGCAGCTGTCGCCGGATCCGTGATGAGCTTTGTAATCTTTGAGTTTGTCAGTAAGCGTCCATGATAAGGCAATTTTACGCATCGTACCTTTCCAATAGCAATAGTCTGACCTTGGTCTCGCAGTGTAAAGCGTCCCAGTTGAGGGTAGTCTTGGAATCTCTCTACGCAAATTGAACCAGCACCACCAATAACCTCCAAGCGAGCGATGATAGACATGCCTTTTGTTGCAAAGCCTGGTGCTTTCTTGCTTTTCCGGTTGGTACCCTTCTCTAATTTGTGCAACAATGCCGCGAAGGTGACTTCTTCGGTTGCCGAATGCACATGCAGCACGCAGTTGAAGCCAGCACTAAGGATGGACCTCAAATCGAGTAGCACGATCTGTGCCTCAAATGATGTAACGCAGTGTACTGGTCGTGACGGCGAACAAAGCACAAAGCCTGGTAGAATATCTTCTTCCTCTATGCCTCTCAACCTGATGCGAACCTGCTCTCCGGCAATCGCCGACTGGATTTCGTCTTCAGTCTCGCCGTACAGTGTGGCGATGGTGACTTTCTCACGATTTGGCATCATGAGATAAGTCTCATCCTTTTTGATAATTCCGGCTTCCAGTTTTCCTTCAATCATTGTGCCCATGTCTCGATATTTCGCCGCAATAGGCATCATCAATGGTGCATTGATCTTTCGCTCGAGCGATTGCATAGAGTCAAGGTATTCTAGCAATGAGGGTCCACTGTACCACGGACATATGGACGTGGGAATTCTCTCCTTGATACCGAGCGTGTTCTGTGCGCTGATTGGCATGAAGAAGAGGTCTGTCTTCGGGTTGTAACCCAAGCCTTTCAAGAACACAGTCAGCCTGGAAGTACATTCTGTAAATCGTGCTTCGCTCCATTCAACAGTTGGATCATCCATCTTATTCACGACAACGATCAATTTGTTGACTCCCTGTCTGTTGGAAATTGTTAGAATTAGTCGATTAGATAGCATAGCTGGCTCTTACGTTTTGGCAAGCATTGCATGCTCACGTGTTTGGCCTCCCTTCTCTGTACATGGTAAATGTTTGGTCCTTTTGGTAATCCCACGCATTACTTACCAAAACCAGTCTCATACTCTCCTTTCCGTGCACTAATGACCAGAATACCAACATCCGCTTGACTGGCACCTCCAATCATATTCGGTACAAAAGTCTTGTGGCCCGGTGCATCAAGAATAGAGTACCGTCTCTTATCAGTCTCAAAGAAACCTCGTCCAACTTCGACCGTCTTACCCTTTGCACGCTCTTCCTTTGTGAGATCCAAGGCCCACGAAAGCCACCACGACTCTCGTCCTGCTTCTTTTGCTTCGCGCTTGTACTTCTCCATCGTCCGATCGTCAACCATTCCGGTGGCGTAGAGGATGCTTCCACCGAGCGTGGACTTGCCGGCATCGACATGGCCCAGGAAGATGACGTTGACGTGCTCCTTGCCATACATTTCCTGCAATGTAGCCTCGTCGACGGCCTCCGCCTGCTCTTTAGCCACGGCATCCGCTTCTCTTGCTGCGGCGCGCTGCTCCGCACGGCTCGGGGAGTTTCGACCGGAGGATGGAGTCGGGGAAGTCTTTCCAGACTGCGTCTCTGTCTTCGTCTTTTCGATGGCAACTTTGGCTGTAACCTTGGATCCTGCTTCAGGTGCTTCTTTGCCCTTCTCCGCCTCTTTCTTTGCTTGTGACGGCGCCGGAGCCGGCGCCGTCGACCCAATGCTTAGGACCTTTGTTTGCCCGGCCTTCTCTACTTTCGGAGTAGCTGTATCGGTTCCTAGGGACAGCACTTTAGCCTTGGCAGGGGTTTGCGACGAAGATGAATCTGATGTTGCAGATTTTGAGGGTGGTGCATTGGCATCGGGAGCGTTGTTGGTGCCTCCGGTTGGCCGTTTCGCAATGGTTACGGGCTGTTGCTGCTGTTGTTGTTGCTGTTGCGGCTGAACCGGCATCGACTGTTGTTGATTCTGGTATCCTTGTTGTCCGTACGGCTGCTGGTATCCGTAATTATATTGCGGATAGCCCTGCTGGCCGTATATCTGACCATAGTTGTTGTATCCGCCATATTGCTGGTTGTAACCTCCGTATTGGGGATACTGCTGATATTGAGGTTGGAAGGAGCCTGCGCCTGGATTGAATGATGGCGCCGATGCTTGAAAGTTCGAGTTCTGAGGGTTCCGTATGTTCAAATTCTGCTGCGCTTGTTGGGACAAGTTCTCATCGTCTGCAAAGCTTCCATTAGTTTGGTCATAACGAAGCGTCTAGCTTTTCTTGAACTTACCCTCCCATGAATTCGGGGGTTCCGCCATCGCTTACAGGTATTACAGACTATAGGCACAAGTGGCGGTGGAAAGAAATGGGAATTGAAAAGCTTTGAACAGCCTCAGAATCAATTTGGAGTCTGTTTAGACTGCGACTGTCAGTGACGTGGGGTTCGAAACTCTTGGCAGCGAAATTCTAGTCTACTTTGCCCTCCATTTTATCCACTTCTCAACGATCCCAGAGCCAGAAGTGACTCAAGCAGCGCATAACATAATTGGAGCTTTCAACTCTGCACAACACGTCTCATTCGTTGGGCATTTAAAGGTGATTCATCTGCTATCCGATGATTCGCTACAAGTCTTCAGCCATTCGGTCTCGGCCAATGGCAACAGAAACAGCACTGAACTTGAGTCCAAGTCCGGGCTGGGAGCAATCACCCTTAGAATGTTTGCATTCGCTTTGAAGCAACATCCACTAATATACATCGGCCGTCGCAGTGCCACGTTCAAACGCTTGCATCGTCTGATACTCACGTGCCTCATGCTTTCGTAAAATGCATGAAATGCTGAACTCGCGGATGGCTTCCCATGCTCAGAACTGGCCATGCTTCCTGAAAATTTGCGTCTTTCCTCAAGGCAGTTTACTTCGTAGCAACGTAGCAATCAACGACGCTTGTAGGTGGTGCCCGATCGCGTCGCCAGATTCGCAGCTTTACCCGTGATCTTCTTGACTTCTGCCACTCCTTTCTTCCTTCGCTCCTTCTTATTGCCTTCATAATGCAGATGGCCCATTGCATCCATGGCCGACGAGTTGTGCCAATGCAGACACTGCCATTGTGTCGTGTCCAAGTCGACATACGTCTTGGTGCGAGTGCTGACCCTGGTCGCTTGCTCTTCTTGGCCCGCTGCCTTTCTTGCCTCTACCTCGTCAAGGTGGCTCCTCATCTTCTTCATATACTCCACAATGACATCTCGCCACAGCTGCAACTCTTTCTTCAGTCCTCTCTCACGGTTACCACGATCGTCAAGCCATGCGATAAGCTTGTCAAGGTCATCCGGGTCGTCGAAATATCCCCATTCATGAGCGTCGTAAAGGTGCGTAGGTCCCTCTTCCGTCTCCTTGCGCTCCACGACCGTCATCCCGTGCTCTTGTGCATACATTCCCTGGTCTCGGTCGTTGAGATCAATAAATCCATTGCGTTCCATCTCATCTGGACCTTGGATCCATAGCCTTGCGTTCGCATAACCGTAGTGAGCGGTAGAGGTATTAGGAACGCCTCCGAACGGCATGCCATTTCGCTCAAACCAATAGTATCGATTGCAGAAGCGATCGCGCCCTAAGCATTTCGTGCGCTGACAATCGGCTTCTCGAAGATCGTTGTTGAAATCTGCAATTGTATCTTCGCAATCCTTGATGTCGTTCTTCTTTTGTTCGATTTGCTCCATAACCTTCTTGAGCTTCATTTCTTCCTTGGTAAGCTTTGGTTGCTTCTCTTTCTTTTCTCTCCGTGCGGCTTCCTCTTCGCGCTTGCGCTTGCGGTCCATCGCTCTATCTGCACCGCGCCTCAAAACCCGTGGTGCTTCGTCCTCGGTGTTCTCGCTTGTTTCACCTTTGCCGTTAGGTTCGATGACTTCTTCAACTTGCTCCTCCGTGGCACCGTTGAGATTCTGCATGGAACCGGAAGCTTCAGCTTCGGTTATAAGGGCTTTTCGTTCCTGATCAAGCTGATGAAGCTCGTCAATGCTGCAGAAAGAGTTAGTTTGTGGTTCTCAATTTCCGGGATTGATAAGAACTTACTATTCTTTTCGTAGCCGCTGCTGTTCAATCTTCTTCTTGCGAATGTCCGTCATGTGGTAGCTCATCTGCTCGAGGTAATCGCGAATGGCCTTAGTGCCGATCGTAAGCTTCACCACCACCTCCAACGCTGCGAGACGTAGATTAATGCCCAGAGTGTAGTACTGACGAAGGGCAGTCGCTTGTGTTGGATCTTCATCCATTGGTGCCAGGTGAGACAAAATCGCGTTGCATCGTGCCTTCACTCTCTCCTCGAGAGACATTTGATAAAGTAGCCCAACCAAGATCGTCTGCCAGCCGCCGTCTTTGAAGTCCCTCTGTTTTAGCCGATCCACCCAAGGGCGATCTGCAAGCATTGCGGCGGCCTGATGTACTTGCTTATTTTCTTCTGGTGTTGCTTCCTTCGCTTTTGCCGCCTCTTCCTTGGCAAAACTACTTCTCGTTCTCCGTCGAGGGACTTCTTCCTCCTCTTCCTCCTCTTCTTCCTCGGACTCTTCCTCTTCGTCCTCGGATTCGTCCTCATCCTCTTCTTCGAATTCGGGCAAGGAAACTTGCATGCTTCCGGTCTGATCGACAATTTGCTTGAGCACTGCACAATGGATCTCATTTAGAAGTTCGCACTCAATGTCCGGTGCTTCGAAACTTAACGCGTTGACGAAATCATCGAATGTGAAAGAATCCAGTACAAAGACTTCGTTTAGCACGTTAAGAGTGTTCCAAACATCAAGTAGCGGCCCCATGGCGCCCATGTTGAGACCGTTCTGATTGGCTTCAACGTCTTCAGCACCATCAGGAAGCTCCTCAGCGAAGAATTTCAGAGCTGGTCGGTGGACATCGTCCTTTCGTGGTGGTACGTCGAGGTCTTCGGTGGGGAATTTCAATGGTGGAGGAGGAGGTAGGATTTCTGGTCTGGCTTGCAATACGCTAGGAAGAGGTTGGAAAATAGCCGGATGCTGTTGAGGTTGAAAGGTGTAAGCATATTGTCCATTGCTCATTTGCTGGGCTGATTGTCTGCCGACCGGGTACTGAAGATGACCATCAGGCCCGATAACGGTTTGTTCCATATTGGGCGGGGCTTGTTGGCCGTTCGAGAAATGTAAGCGATGACCACCGTGCTGAAAACTTCCAAAGTCAGTAGATTGGTTTAGTTTTCCTTTTTGATTCTTCGGTACGGGACGGATATCCAGTGGTCGTTTGGCTTGAAGGTAGTTGAAGAAGGTCCCAGGCGCCTCCTCCTGTGCCTTCTTCTGTTGCTGGGCTAAAGCTTTTCTCTCTGCAATCCGTGCGGTCTGTTGTAAGTGTACCGGAACTTCAGTGGAGATGTGAAACTGTTGAGCAAGTTTGTCCTTGACCGTCCAAGGTGCGCCGTGCCACGATTCCTTCGTCAAGCTACCCTTGAGGAAGGAGCGTAAAATCTGCTTGGAGAAATTCCGTCGATCTCTGAACATGTATTCAGGCTCAAGTATAGCTTCGTTGTGGTTGTGCCGGTTACGCATCTCATCTTCAAGGACCACAAAGTACTGAGAGAAACCTTCCCGCTCAAGAGATCCATCAGGCCGATAGCGGTTGGGAAAGGTGATCTTGTCCCGTAGAATTCCTTCAACCTTCTCACCAGTCGGTACAGTCGCCATGACATACTCTCCCGGAAAGAAATCTTGTTTGAACTCATCGTAGACCCAGTTTACAAGCTGCTCCAATCTGGATATGGTAGAAAACTGTACTTTACGAAGGACAGGTCCACGGAGCGGCTCCGGGAAGGTGCTGTCAAGCTCACGGGAGCCTTGCATTTCGCTTTCGAGGGCATCGAAGAAAGTCAGCCCGCTATGGCCGGTAATTTCACAGGTGAAAACTTTCTGGTGGTAGAAGTCGCGGCGTTTGAGGTAGGACTCGTAGCTGTCAAAAATCTCACCGGTTTGTGGAATCTCCCACACCTGAACATTGTTAGCATCTTGCCATGGGTACGCGAACATGAAGGGGGTTACTCACATCCATAGACGGAGTCCAATGCGTACTAGCAGGAGGATCGAGAAACTCGACATGTTTGCGCTTGTAGTAGACCTAGAGCATGTTAGTACTATTGCGTACAGAAGTGACGTCGTCAGCCTTACCATCTCTACAGGTTATGCAGTGGATGCGCCTGCGCGTGCTCCAACGCAGTCTATCCGCGGGTCAACAAGCGCAGCGCCCGAACGGGCGATCCACCATTAACAGAGCTCAGTTCGACGTGTAGGCTGCCTGTGACAGCGTATAACGTGGCTGGGACAATCGGTGGTCGAGATTCTCGCGACTCGAGGCAATCCGTACACGTCGACGACGGGAAGATCGTAAGAAGGAGGTCTTCAGGAACGATCGAGCGGGATGTGGTACGCGTCGGGGAGCAAAAGACGCGTCGCGAGGCTGGTTCAGGGTGGTTTGTGTGGAGTGGCGATGTTTGCCAGTGTCATGAACCTTAACAAGAGATAAAAGTTCGCATCTCAGAGACTTCTTTCACAAAATTTCTATACTAGGAAGTTGGAGGTTTTCGACCATCTGCCACTGCTTGCCTTGACGTCTCAGGCATACATCATGTGACAACTGCGAACCCTAAAGATTTTTATTGCTGCTTTCTGCTTGAAACAAAAAGATAGATTAATCTCTTCGACTTCTCATTCAGTCGCAAAGAAGTCGTCTCTCGGCGTAACATAGTCCGGAGGAGTATCGTCGCCTTGATTTGGATACGAGCGTTAAGCCCACAGGAATTCATTTAAGGGGAGTATGTTATGGAACGAGTTCGAACATAATCTTGTTACCATGCATGTGTTCATAGATCTTCTGGCCACTAAAAGTACAGTCCGCTAGCTTATTCCCGATTCGTCTCCATAGAAGCACATGTGTTGTGAATAGGATGAAGTTTATAAGGTGGTCCACTGGCCTTGCCAGTGAAACCTAAGCCCGAGCGCCGGCGACTCCTCCGATGCTAGGGAACGTAAGAGCCTATCCATTACTCAAGCCATCGTACAAGTCCCGCCAAAACAAACGAACAGCAATAAAAGATTGTAAAGTGCGTAGGGTTTGATTCGAGTAGGCCCGCCTCAAGCACATCGTGCCGGCGATGGAGTTGGATCGTCACTCTTAAGCAACAGCTTCAGCCGTACCATTCTCGCCTTCACCCTCAAGTGGTGCGTTGATGTCCTCATCCTCCTTGCCAGGGCTGTCGATGGCAACCTTGACAGCAATTTCACGGCCCTCGATCTCCTTGCCATTCATTTCTTCACAGGCCTTCTTCTGCATATCCTCGGAGGCCAGAGTGACGAAGCCGAAACCACGACCCTTACGGGCCTCACCACGCGCTTGAAGTTTCTTGACCATGAAGCGAGGGATGGGACGAAGGGCAATCTTGGCGCTGCTAGGCGAGTAGTCCTTGAAGATTTCGAGTAGCTATGACGAAACGTTAGCGCAGTGGCAATCGGGATTTGACAATTCTCAGCTTACCTTCTCTTCACCAAGGTCATAGGGTAGGTTCGCAACCATGACCTTGGTTTTGGATGGTACACCATCTTCAGGAGGACCACGCTGCTTACGCTCGCGTGGAGAACGAGGTTTGGCTATCTTTGCAGCATCAGCACTGACCGCAGCTTCAGGTTCCTTTTCATCAGTGAGTGATTTGTTCGTGGTCTCCACTAGAGGATTGACTTGACCCGGTACATTCGTTGGTGCTTCAGTGGTCTCTTCGGCGGCAGTACCATTAGTCTGCTTTCGTGGCTGTCGCAAGTTAGTAAAATTCTGTTCAAACAAGCCTTCACGGAGTGTACTTACAGCACGACCACCGCGAACAGTCCGGCCGCCACGTCCCCGGCCACGGCCACGGCCTCGCTGAGACGGGCGTCGACGGTTGGTATTGCCATTACCCTCACCACCGCTTGTAGCGCCCTCACCGTGTGTTTCCGGCTTCCGTGCAAGCTGGATGGAAACTTTCCGATCGAGAATGGTCTGACCGTTGAGTTCGGTGATGGCACGTTCAGCCTCGGACGGAGCTGAGAGATCGACAAAGGCATATCCAACTGGGCGAGAGGTTCGCGGGTTAACCGGGATTGAGACAGACTCGCTGATGATACGTTAGTAACTGTATTGCGACGCGTGTAGAGAGAAGAAATAACGTACACGAGAAACTCCTTGAAGAAGGTCTTCAACTCTCCCTCCGTGGTCGCGTAGGCGAGGTTCCCGATGTATAGGCGTCTACCTACAAAGGAGTTAGCCGGGTCAATCTTGACAACAGCAGTCATCGACACACCCTCAGCGGCGCTCGCGATGACTTCGGGGTTTTGAGCAGCGTTGGTCTCTGCAGGGGTGGCGGCGCCTTCGGCAGGTTGTTGGGCGGTTTCGACAGCGGCGGACATTTTGACTTGAGTTTATTGTATTGATGACACGAGAAGCAAATTTACTGGAATGAGAGAGCTTGAGACAGAAGCTCGTCGAGGCACGTGTGGCTGTTGAGGAAACTGGTGTCCAGAACTTGGCGTGTTGGAAAAGTGTCTTGACGAAAAGTGTTGTCGTCGAGACCGCCTGATTGATGGGGAGATTGACGAGAGGGAGAAGATTGGAGCGGGTAGCTTCGTGCCCGAGATTCGGCGTGTGTTCAAGCAAGCTTTGAAGTAGTTGTTGATGTTCAGTGTTGTTGGAAGAAAGAAGAGAAGAAAGGGATACTCTGTTGCGAAGGCAATAATTTTTCTTAGCGTGCGCACTGTCGAAGCAGCTGCGAATGGTCTAGCGCCGCCGCAGGGTAAGGTAAGAACGCCACCGAAGCGCCCATCGCAACGCTCATCTTCGCTCCATGTTAATTGTCCACATACATACCGCCTTCTGCTTTTCCTCCGACAATTCCCCTGTGCTTTCCAACTCCTGTCGGTCATCCTTCACTTTACTTGGTGTCCGCGTATACCACTTCTGCGAACCGCAGAGACGGTTGCCGATCAACCAGCGCTGGAGGTACGTCTGTGTTTATCCTGCCGTGCAACTCGCGTTGGCATGCAGAGTCTATTTTGAGAAATTATACCCCACCATCGGATCTGCGCAAGTACATTGCAGCAGGAGGATTTGCTCCTCCTTCTTATTTATGCCAAGACAAATGATATCTCCTCTGCATTCTTCTTGTGCTTGTCTGAAGCCGAATATCGGACGGTATATGATGTCACGTGCGCAAAAAACTTCGACGCTGCGAATCGCTATCACTGCCAGCCTTCTGTAACAGCGAGCGTTGGCTTAAATCTTCTTTGATTACTCAGTAACTGACGTCTATCTTCCATTAGACGCTATCTCAACTCTGCTGTATCTTCGTGCGCTGCAGCTCTTGACCGTCATCTTTCTGCCAGGCCTGTTCCATGAGTAGTGGTCGGTAAATTGCACTCGACTCAGCTTACTCTGTTAGACGAAGTCTGAGTCGATAGTAAAATATTTCTCCTCCGATGATATTGCATGGCCGATTCGCAAGGGGAGCCTTTTGGGCGGACCGCTCTCATTATCTATGGCTCAGAAACAGGCAATGCCCAAGATGTCGCGGAGGAGCTTGGTCGAACGTGTGAGCGACTACGGTTTGAAACACAAGTCCTTGAAATGAATAGTACAGACATTGTATGTGAAAAAGTGCTCTTCTCTTCGATGCTTCGTTGCTCCTGTCTTCAGCTGCTGACCGCCGACTTATTTCAGAGACAACTGCTTCGTCATGATATTACAATTATAGTAATTTCGACAACCGGTCAGGGCGATCTACCTGCAAATTCTCAGACTTTCTGGAGGGCATTAAAGAGTGTTCGATTGCCTCCTACGTGTCTCAAAACGGTCAGATTCGCGTCATTTGGCCTTGGAGATACATCGTACCCAAAGTATGACAGGATCTCTCCCTTGGTTTCTTCTACTTATGGCGTGCAGATTCAACTGGGCGCATAGAAAACTACACAATCGCTTGTTACAGCTTGGAGCTGTCTCATTCTATGAGCGCGGCGAATCAGATGAGCAGCATCCTGAAGGAATTGATGGCACATTCCTTCCCTGGTCTCTTGGTTTGCGCCAACGTCTGATCGACTTATTTCCGCTGCCTGACGGTCAGATTGCTATTGCTGACGATGTTCCTCTGGAACCGAAATGGATACTTGAACACGTCGCGAACGTGAAGGCGTTCTCTGAAGCGGCAGCGGAGCATCCATTGCCAACAACTGTTCCAGAGGAGGTATCAGCGAAGGACTCCCCTCCAGATGATCTTCTTGACATCTTAAATGGCACTGTTGCTACGGTGGAGTCGAACAATCGTTTAACGCCAAATAAGCACTGGCAAGACGTGCGACATCTAATTTTGCGACTCGACGAGACACAACCATACGTTCCCGGTGATGTTCTTGCTCTCTACCCGAAGAACTTTCCTTCTGATGTTGATCACTTTCTGAATCTGATGAATTGGGCTTCAATGGCCGACATACCGATCTGTTTCGTGCCAAATTCTCCAAATAGTCTGGATGCAAAGCGTAGTTCAATGTACTCTCCACCAGTCCGCTTTTCCAATCCTAACCACATCTTTACACTCCGCGAACTATTAACAAATCACCTCGATATCATGTCTATTCCGCGCCGGTCATTCTTCGCTCAGCTTCTCCACTATACAGACGACGAATTTCACCGAGAGCGATTGCAGGAGTTCACAAATCCAGAATACCTCGATGAGCTCTTTGACTACACTACGAGACCTCGGCGATCGATTTTGGAAGTCCTCGACGAATTCACCAGTGTCAAAATCCCTTGGCAAAGAGTCTGCTCCGTGATACCACTGATGAGAGCAAGGCAGTTCAGCATTGCCAGTGGAGGCTCACTGAAAGTAGCCGCGCCCTCAAATCCTGCAAGCGAAACAGTAACTAAAGTAGAGCTACTGGTTGCAATTGTCAAGTATCGCACGGTCATTAAGCGAATCCGGCAAGGTGTTGCGACCAGGTACATCGCAAGTCTTCGGCCAGGGCAGCAGATCATAGTCACATTTGTAAAAGGTAGTTTTGGTTTCAACTCCGAAAACCTGAAAAAGCCAGTGATCATGGTTGGCCCTGGTACGGGAGTTGCGCCCATGAGAAGCCTCATATACGAAAGAATTGCGATTCGCGAAAAGCTGGTATTACCTCTCACAGCCGCAAAAGAAGACGATGTACTTTTCTTTGGCTGCAGAAATCGAGAATCGGACTACTTTTTTGAGAACGAGTGGATAGAGCTAGCTGAACAAACGGGACTTACGGTGTTTCCGGCGTTTTCGAGAGACCAAGTGAGTTTGATGCGAATTGCATGAGCGCAGTTCTAACCTTGTGCAACAGAGAAGTAAAGTATATGTGCAAGATTTGATTCGCGACCAGGCGAAGCGTGTATTCGACACACTTTCGGATCGCCAAGGATTATTCTATGTCTGTGGGTATGGGTTCCTTTACGACTCCAACTCGCAGCTCGTGAAACTGAAATCTCCATTAGATCTTCTGGAAAGATGCCGCAAGCGGTTCGAGAGGCCCTCATTACAGTTTTCCAACAGGAAGGAAAAATGACTAGAGAAGAAGCAGAGACTTCTCTCGCAAAGATGGAGAAGGACTCCAGGTATAAGCAAGAGACATGGTGAAAAATTAATCGCGGCTTCCGTAGGTGTGAGCCAAAGACGTGGTAATCGGGCCACTGCAATCAATGTGCATAGATTTTCGCTCTCTGCTTTACCCCCTTCCTGCATACGGGACACTTTGCGTGCCTATTCCTTGGTCTAGTCCTATCGTATTCCCGCACCGGTATTGCTTGGTCAGCACACCAACCGCACATGCTCAAGTGACCGCACGGTAGACACGCAGTATCGGCTAGCTGGGACAAGCATATCTTGCACTCTAGCTTAACAGTAAGCTGGCTGTCATCCAGAGGTTCGGGTCTGTCGTCTCCGTCGAGGCCTGGAAACTCTGGGCCTTCATCGACGATCCGTTGACGTAAAATGGCAGCCATGTCGGCTTGCCGCATGAAGGTTGTCACAAATCGTGGTGTATTTGTGGCATCTTCGTTGCCTACTGCCTCTTGCCCAAACCCTGTATGTGCCGAATTGCTTTCCTGGGCTTGTCGTAATGGATGGCTGGCGTCAGTTTGCGTATTGGATGCACTAGCGGGAGTTGGTCGATCTGAGTGTCTTTCTCTCGGCCCAAGAAGGCTCTCGTAAAGCGATGGGTTAACATTTCCCTGGCCTTCTCTCGCCGCCAGATGACGATACATCTCCAGCCTTCTTGCCTCGATGAGCGCCTCCTCTTCGCTCATCGGTCTCCTAGGAAAGTTTTCGTTGTCCAAAACCCACCATGTCGAGATAGGTGGTCCGCCAGTATCTTCCTGAGCACGGCGTAACTCTTGAAATCTACGGTGTCGCTCCCAGGCCCGGTTGAACATTCCAGCAATCGGGGAGACGTATTCATCGCTTTGGATTTCTTCAGGTGTTCCGAATATACGTGCTAATCGATCTCTCATCCTTGATGATGCATGAGCATTACTTGGTCGAATTATTGTTGGGATTTCAGATGGTAGTCGTCGTCGACTAGGGTTTGTGCGGGCAGATGGTGCCGTAAGTAGCGGTTGGGTCTCTGGCTCTTGTGCACGAGTCTCTTCCTCCTCTTCCGCAATCGCTTCTCGTAGCAACTCACCCAAAGTGTCCTCCAGCGACTGAACAGGCCGTAAACTTTCACTCTGCCGTGCTGTCGTCTGCTGGGCAGTACTACCAAGTCGAATTTCGGCTGAGGATAGAGAAGCTCCACGCCGTAGCTCTTCAACAGTCCTGGGTAGATGTCCTGGGGAAACCTCTTTAAAAGGTTCACCAACTACTGCAACTCTATCCTCTCGCCCGTCAACATGTTTCACCAGACGGTAGCCTTGGTAGAACTCAAACCATCTCTCTATGAACTCAGTCTGATCAGGATCCTCCGGAATGCGAGTCTCAGTGGTTGGAATATCGGCAGCGGCGACTCGATTCTCCCAAAATGTTTTACAGAACCAGCAATAATTTTGCCATCTTGTTCCTCTTTGGACGAATCCCACACCATCCACGTAGACTGAATATGTAGTCGAATGCGGTCTTCGGTCATAGCAGGCACAACACAACGGTGTCGCGGTCAGGCGACAAGACGATGGAAGCTTGTGCTGACAGTGCTCTGCGAGCCGTGGAACATCGGCAGTAAGTGTCCCCATACCTTGAGCCTTGCAAGAGTTGGAGTTTGTTCGAGAAAGCACAGCCTTCAGACGGGGAGCCTGAAGAAAAGAAAGCGCCTCGGAGATAAATGTGACAGGCATTTAAAATCCGAATTTTTGTTGCGGAGCGACTCATCGAGTGTTGACAGTTTAATTATATCCCACCTCGTCTTCGTGATCTTCTTAATATTCCCTCCATTGAAACAGATCCTAGCTTTGCCTCAGTACGCATATCTTATCCTTGAATCGTATATTACAGTTCATCAAAATGCCACTTGGTGCTGTGTCCGACATCTACAGCTCTACTTCGAAGCCACGAATACAGCGAAATGCGGATCCCTGAAAGCAGTCATCCCAGAATGTCTCGCCGTATTTCTCTTTAAGCTCCTTTGTCGCGAAAACTCTCTTCCATTCACAATTGTGGAGGCTATTCCTCGCGGCGGCGCTTTCATAGACGTCTGGCCTCAGATAGAAGTCGTCCATCTCCGCTATGGGCTTCCCTTCCATACCTAATACATTGTGCACTCCAAATCCGATCTCCATCTCCTTGGTGATTCGTCCCGAGCATCCATACTTTATACTATTTCTCAGATTTGCCTCCAGGTCCACCTTCGTTCCTCTTTGCGGTGGTGTTGTCAAACCCACAAACTCTCCACCGGTCTTCAGTTTCGCTTCTATATTGCGGAACATGTTGTCCATAGTCTCCCGGTCTGGTGCATAGTTCAGAAGCCATGAAGCGAGTATGACATCGAACTCTCCATCGACATCAATGCTCTTTGACACGTCGCTCTGAATAAGCCTCAACCTTCCTCTACTTATCTGTTCCTTGGACAAATTTGCAGCCTGTTCAAGCATTCCCCGAGAAATATCGACACCTATAACCTCCTTTGCACCCCATTCGAGAAGTAGTCTAGAGAAGTGTCCATCTCCACAGGCTAAGTCAAGGCATCGTGTCCCGTCGAGAGAACCTATCGCCCCCTGTACATTAATTTCTTCTATGGCCGCGCCCGGTAGATTCTGAACATCAGGATAGTCGGCAGCGAGACTGTCGTATTGCGTAGACATTTTGTGATCAGTTATTAAGAGAGCTATCTCGAAGAGATGTCGTTAATTAGAGTCTGTTTAGCTTATCGTGGGCTTTTAATCGCCGTCATTCGCCCCCAAGATATGCCTCTACCATTTTCGCCAAGTCCACTTAGCGCATAGAATAGTAGGTCAAATTAGGAAATTTTGTATGAAGTTATCGAACATACTGCAAAGAAAGCCGCTAAAAGTGCTTCAAAAAGGTTGTATTAGCATTGGTTCTTGTAGCTAGTCCGAATATGCTCAATGTCGTCACCTTTCCATTCGATCCTGATCAATCTGCAACGTGAGGAATTTCTTTTCATCCACTTCGTAACTTAGGCTGTCAATCTTCTTCACTATGTCTTGATCTCTCGATGCCACACAGAGTGCTTTCACCTTGGCGTCAGTCTGCGCAAGCACAACGTTCTTGAGAAAGTCCTTAATAAAATCCCCTGAAATTCTGTCCACCCTGTCGATGATAAAGTAGACCACATCAAACTTCTTAATGACTTCAACCAGCAATCCACAAACGTGACGAAAATCCGACTCTGATTTGCTATCGAGTTTGGTGAGACGAGTGCGTATGTCTTCAAACCTTTCTGCATCCCTGAGAATAGTCGAATCCGTCTCGAGGAGCTGAATGAGCAGGCACACGATAGCAGACATCCGCTTAATGTTACCAGGCATGAAGTCTGTTTTCTGACAGTAAAGCTCTACCACGCCGATCCTGGAACCAGCTGCGCTGTCACTAGCCTCTTGCTTTAGAGCAGAAGCGGTTTCCACCGACGCGGGCGAGAGCCAACAGCAAGAAGTCTGATCGGCCTTGGTTCGGCCATTCAGAACGAGCATACAGTCACGGTTGCTATTCTTCCAGGCTAAATATTGTTCCTTTGTTTTCAGGATGTCATAGCAAAATCGAGCGAGACCTGGTGGACGATCAAACGAAACGTTCAACAGTGCCGAATACTGCCCTATGGTCTTGTCCGGCTGGATGTCATAGTGTGAGAGGTCGCTGCTTAAGATACCGAGTCTTTCCTTTTGATGATTGATATGCAATTCTAGATTTTGTCAGGGACGTATTCGAGATCTTCACCATAGCGGATCGTACCGGTTACTTCCATCTTCACTTGTTGGACATCCTGTGAAAGCTCACCAACTCGTTTGTTGAGTAGTGTATCCCGTTCCTTTACTATTTGAACCATAGCGGCGGATATTTCATTGACTTTTCGATTTAGCATGAATGGCGGTCTTGCGATGGAATCCCAAAGACGTCCTATGTGGTGATGTCAATGTCAATCTGCATCGAAACTTGGTACCGAGCTCACTCCAAGTTGGTCTTGAATAGTACGCTGCGGCATCCTGCACGAATTCAATGCCCAGCTTGTACACCGTGGTGATGTAAGTCCTCATTTGCGGTGTTGGATATATTTCCGAGATTAGAACCATTCGCGAGTATTCGTTCTTCAAGTTGAGCATAGCTTCAGCGACAAGGTTGTCTTTTCGCTTCGTATTCACGGCCACCTAATGCCAGTGTCAGAGTACAATGTGGGTAAAAAGTCGTGCTGAATATGTACCCCTAGTAAGAAGGACAATGCCGCGTACCCAGCACCTCCGTAACCCTGATCAACCCCCTTCATGATCTCGATAATCCCAGAGAATTCTCCTACGAACTCAACAAAATCATTTATGAACGAAATGACAGTGTTACTCGTGCTGTTCTTGTACTCCCATTGGCGCTGTTGAGACTCAGCGAGATCCATTTCTTCTTTTATTTGACGCTGAAGCATTTCGTCATCTACCTCCTCAATCTCCGTTGCCGATAATATTTTAGTAGTTTCACGAATCTTCTTCCGATTTATCAGTCGACTCAACTTTGATCCCTTTTGAAGACTGATATCTGTTACAATCAGGTCTCGAGCTTCGTTGGCTGGAGCTAGTGTCTTTCTACACACGCCGTTGGCATCAGAATGTATCACAAAGTTGAATGGGGCGCCTGACTCACGCCTTTTCTTCCTTTGTCCATACGGCAGTCTCCCAGAAGCGTACCGAATGAGCCCGTTGTTCTGCGGCCTTGGCCCGACCTTGCCGGGCAGCCTCACTACCGAAAGTGGTTTCTGTTTCCGGCTTTGATGCCATTCGTGCAAGTTGCAAATTGTCCGGTATCAGGCTCAAGTTGATCAGAACTTCGTAGCTGGCCCTGGAGCTTCAATATTTCCCGCACTTATTTTGCTCCAACTCTCGGAGAAAAGATGAAATGATTATCGGCAGAGCGTTGCCGTTCAGCTCCGAAGACCAATCCACAATCCAGGCCAATGGTAATGGGCTACATTATCATCGGGCGCAACACAGCCTCAAGGGTTGATCCACCATGGGGTTGTTATTCGTTTCTGGATGAAGCGAGGGCATGTTGTCATCTCCTCTTCCATTCATAGGACAATTCCAGAACGCCTCGCAGCTGCTTGCTGCCAATATGATCCCATTTTGACCGAAAATCGCTTATGCGGTGCCAAAAGGGACGAACCAGTACTGCACGGCGTTTTGACAGTGCGGGTATCTCCAAGGGTTTGCATGACGAGAGTTCGGTGTTGTCCAGTCGCAACGCCGAAAGAGCGCCTTCACGAACCCGGGGTAGTGGTACCAGCTGAAGAATGCACGCGGCTTCCCGCTCCGTAAATACCATATGGCATTCGATAATGAAGTCCGAGAGCCCCACTGCCAGAATATTCACCTGGAGCTTCAAGGCTTCCTCACACTCGTCTTTGTCCTTGCTCTTCCCGTTTACCGGTTTACAGCATAATCATGGCGACTTCGACAAGTCACGAAGCCGAGCACGTGAAGGAAGAGGCACTGGAGAAGAAGTACATTACGCTGCTTGAGCGGCAGGTCCGCATCCTAGAAGAAAGGCTGGCAGTAAGTGATTTAGAAAGAAGAGTAGACGGGCGCTGACGTGGTGTAAGGTTACGAGTGGTGCTGTTCCTCCACCTCCACCAGGAGCCTCTACCAGGATCCCGCTGCACAGATTGAGCATTAGCGCACAGGCCGGAGCAGACCTGGAATCAATTAACGGCGAAGTAAACGGTGATGATTCGGAAACACCAAGCACAGACAAGATTCAATATCGTATGAAACGATACAATACAGAGGGTTTCCAGATCGAAGAAGCATATGATCCGAAGAAATTGGAAGGCGCCAACCCACCCAAAGCCAATTCAGCGGCCACTTTCATGCTCTACTTTGATCTGAAGAAGAACCATACCGACACAGAAATGAAGATTGAAAGCGCCGCCGTGCGATCAATTCTTCAGCAAAAGCTCAAACACTACCCTGGATACCATTGGGAAAATCCTCGCCTGAGCATCTATGCGCCATTTATGCCTCTAATCCATAATTGGGACACTTTGGTCAAGGCTACCGAAGAGAAACCTGATGATGAAGGCTACAAAGAGTTGAAAGAAATTCTGGATGCTGTTAAGGCGTCCAAAGAAGTCAAGGAATACTTCGAGACTCGAGATTCGATGGGTGATTCAGTCTCGTTCGATTTCCTCTGGACCATCTTTCCTCCTGGAGAATTTATCATTCTTCCTAACTCTTTCATGAAACAGAAGCAGGTTTTCATTGTCCGCGAGGCCTCCGAGCGCATCAACGCTCGTGGAGATCGGAAGAGGTACATGGCCATTGAATGCTGGGCCTACGACTGGGACGGGGCACGCCGGAATTTCAACAGAGTCGCCGTCGAGCTTAAAATCGACTTTTACAAGGGCCAGCGACTGATCACCAGTCTGCCTTGCTATCCTCTCAAGAAATACCCCGGCGATGTCGAAAAACTTACAGAATCATTGGTGAAGCGAGGCAAGCGATTTCGAGATCTCTGCATGCGTCCGGCTGGGAAGCAAATGTTCGAATACGATGGACTTGTTTACTTCCGAGGAACTGGAGTTCGCCATATTCAAGGAAGTAGGTCGGGCGGTCCGGTGAGTGATCGCAGTGTCTCCATTGCCTGTCGCTTTCACAGCTTACACGCCAGTAGCCCGATGACGGTGCAAGTTTCATACATCACCTCGCGCGCCTTAGCCGTCTTGGACGCTCTGCAACTTCCGAGTTGACAAGCAAAAGCGGTCGCCAACTGAACGTGAGAAATACAATCAGAGTAAACTTGGAGTAGATGCTCACTCGATATAGATGAAAGGTAGGGTTATGATCGACTTTGAGTCATACATCCGACACGGTCCCAATGAGCCAATACCTATGGGCGAATTAACGCTGGCCGACGAAGATGAAGATGATGAGTGCCGTTGTTCTCTGTGTACGGCAGATGGTGGGCCAAAGGACAATCAGAAGTACGATTGGGATGCACACGACGGCATTAAGGCTGAATTCAGTAAAGAACAGTATATGATCTGTCCTCCGCGTGTGCTGGGATACCACTTGATGGAGAAGAAGTGGGTTGAGCTTTTGATCAACGACGTTCAAGACATCGAAACACCGCAGATTACCAACGCCTTCGAGAAACTTCAGCTCAATCCGAAGAAAAAGGATTTAATCCAAGAACTCGTTCGAAGTCATACGAATGACAGGATTAGAGACAAGAACAACCCAAGAAGTCAAATGAACGACCTGACGAAAGGTAAGGGAGAGGGACTAGTGATCTTACTGCACGGTACGTGTCTTTATGGATGCTACAACTATGAAATCTGCTAACATGGCCTGTAGGGCCTCCTGGAGTTGGAAAGACGTTGACTGCTGGTAAGCAGGAGTATGGTGTACTTCAGCATTTGCTAGTCGCTCATCTCGATTAGAAAGCGTTGCCCAGACGACAGGGAAACCGCTGTTTCCGATCGGCGTTGGAGATGTCACAACCGATCCCTCTTTGGTAGAGAAACGACTTGAGCAGCTGTTTGAGCTAGCGGAGGTTTGGCAGGCCGTAATGCTATTGTAAGCGAATTCCACTTGTCATGGATCGATACATGCAGTCTCACACAAGTGTAGCGATGAAGCAGATGTTTTCCTTGAGAGTCGAGCCGCAGCCACCGATGTGACTAGGGTTGGATTGGTATCAGGTAACGCCCCAAGACTAAACCACCGCTACGTTGATCGCTCACCCATGACAGTTTTGCTTCGAGTGCTGGAATATTATCAGGGTATCCTCATCCTCACGACCAACCGAATAAGATCCTTCGACATTGCTGTTCAATCTCGCATCAATCTCGCCATTCAGTTCGGAGATCTCAACGAGAGGCAAAAAATCGGCATTTTCCAGAATCTCGTCGAACAACTCGATGACGACTTTGTGCAGAATAAGAAAGCTATGATCAGATGGATGAAAGACGATGAAGAGGCGACGAGCGCATTCTCGGGTCTCAATGGCAGACAGGTTCGAAATGTCGTCTTTTCGGCAGCTTCCTTGGCTGGAAATAGAGACAACGTTCTGAAAGTCGAGGATATACAGAGAATGCTTGAAGAGACAGTCAACTTCCAGCGACATTTGCAGGAACTGACAAAAGCGGCGAGAGAGAAGAA
>Ga0335072_10000145_pt1 | contig 149822 bp, 142 predicted proteins | sample Lox_Sample_21_FD_206725 | JGI IMG/M metagenome (GOLD analysis project Ga0335072, IMG submission 206725) | Soil microbial communities from Loxahatchee National Wildlife Refuge, Florida, United States - Lox_Sample_2.1 | ecosystem: Environmental > Terrestrial > Soil > Wetlands | place: USA...
CGTGCCCCTTCCCTGCAGCCCACAACAGCGGCGTCCGACTGTACTTATCCTTAGCCTCCAGCTGAGCGCCCTTCTCCAGCAGCAGCTTCACCACCGCCTCGTGCCCCTTCTTTGCGGCCCATGACAGCGGCGTCTGACCATTGTTGTCTTTAGCCTCCATCTCCGCGCCTTTCTCCACCAGCAGCTTCACCACCGCCTCGTGCCCCTTCTCTGCAGCCCATGACAGCAGCGTCCGACCATTGCTGTCTTTAGCCTCCGCCTCGTGCTCCTCATCTGCAGGCCACAACAGCGGCCTCCGACCATCCTTATCCTTCGAGTCGATATTAGCGCCTTTCTCAAGCAGTAGCTTGACAACGGCCTCGTGCCTGTTCATGGCGGCCCACAACAGCGGCGTCCGACCGACCTCATCCTTCGAGTCGATATCGGCACCTTTTTCGAGCAGTAGCTTAACGACGGCCTCGTGCCCTTTCATAGCGGCCCCCGATAGCGGTGTCTGACCGTTCTTATCCTTCGAGTCGATATCGGCGCCCGTGTCGAGAAGATGCTTAACGATGCCTCTGTCACCATTCACGGCGGCCCAGCCGAGCGGCGTATGATAAAGCTTTGCCTCTGGCTTGAGCACATCGGACTTTGAGTCCCAGTGCCTATCCAGGTGTATTTGTGTCCGTAGCCGCTGTTTTGACACGTTCTCCTGTCGCCCCTTGATCTCCTTTAAGCTCGACTTCAGCTGATCCATCTCCAGAGTCCCATTTCGTAGCTCTTCAGTCAGAAGCCTCCTTTTTTCTTCAAGCATCCTCAACCCATCCTCTACCACCTGCAAATCTCCCTTCATCCGTTCTAAGATAGCGCTTTTCTCTTCGGCTTTTTGATTTAGTCCCTCCTCTTCTAGAGCGTTCTGGCGTTCTTCTTCCAGCATGCTAACAAATTCAAGCTTCATATTGAATTGTTGCAACTCCCTGGTCAAATCGACAGTAACCTCTGGTGGGTGCAGCACTGCAGCTAGTCTGATGATAAACATTTGATGTGTCGTATCAGGTTCCAAAGTTGCCTGCAGGTTGAGCACGCCATTGCTAGCACTCTGCTTCCCAAAAGCTTGCGTGATATATATGAATTTTTCTGCCAATTCCTCTAAGCGAGTGTCCCTAGAGCATATCATAACATGGTATCGAGGCCGCACTCCCGATTCTTGTAACTTGAATTCGAGTACTATCACGAAATCGCGAGACTCTTCTTTATGACGGAATCGAACCAAAGTTGGATCTATAGCATCACCGCTAGGTTCGGTTGACATCTCAATCAGAGCCCGTTCTTTATGCCAGCGAAATTGAGGCTCAACGTCAATCAGTTCCAGATCGATTTCACCAGTATCAACATTAAGCCAATGCCGTCGATCCTCAATCCTGCTTTGATGTTCATTTCGGATATGAATAACCTTGACTAAAACATCAGATGAAGCATTAGGAAGCAGGGTTGAACAGCGTCCTTGAGGTCTAATGTACTCGTCGGATGGCTCGTTGGAAGTAGCAGCAATGAGAGGAATTCCTACCACCTTTTGTGTGTCGTGCTCGGGACCACATTTGAGCAGACCAATTGTCTCGCCAGTAGAAGTTGTCAGCAAGGATAGGTAGACTCGAAGACTGCCACCAGAGATGTCTAGTGAGTTTGAGGGCGTGGCAAAATTTTTTCGTGATACAATATGCCCGCAATTCACAAAATCCGATGGAGCAGCAGCCAAAATTCTCCCGGGCGTGATCTGGGTCGAGCCACTGGAAGATGGTCCTTCCAAGCTAAGGCCCCATGCCAGGATTGAATCGTCTCTCGTTGTCCTCATAATCTGCTCCTGCAAGCGGAGGAAAGCCTGGCTACCACCCTCGCCATAGATCATCGGCATTGTTACATCAAATATTCCCAGTAGACAGTATGCAAGATCTTCCTTCCGCGTTGTGTCTCTTTGCGCAGCCCAGGACAGACGTTGCGCCACGCTCGCATTACGCAGTTCCGCTATGCCTAGGAGAAATTGACGGCGTATGCCGGTAATCTTCTCGATGATGGCGCACATATCTCCTTTAGTTCCCAGGCGGTGCCATTCTGAATTATAGAACCGTAAATTCGCAGGCGCCAGGAGCTCTTGCAAGGTCCATCCTCTCTTGAACCACCGACTTGACTGAAACTTGGATCCAGGCTTCCGGGGACTGTCGTCGCTGGGCACATCCGACAGATAGGCATAGCAAATAGAAGCTTGCCTATACCATCGAAACATGGAGTTAATAGCCCCGCTAAGCTCAACCAAGTTGGTCGTATCAATACAACAAGTATCAATCCACACGTATCCAAGGCCATCCTCCTCAGCCTGCTTGCAACATCCTTGAAACTTAATCGACCCGACCCCAGGTTTGTCGATATCGCCCGCTTGGACATTGCGGAAAGTGAGTTCTTCGCTATCCTTCCCCCAAGTATGCGACAGTATAGCATAGGGAGGAACTTTGTCGTCGAGAAACTCATCTAGCTTTAAGGTCTTGACGTTAATCAAACGCATCGTGAGGTCTCATAAATGATCTGGAGTATGGTGAGGATCGAGTGGGGAGCCGAGGGGCGTGGTTGGCAAGTTTTCGGAGTAGTAGGAATGGAATCGATGGCCACGATCATACTGTTGAAGAAGGCTTCGATTGAGGTAGATTGCAGGGCTGCGATCGATTGGTTTGGCTAACGGCACTCCACGAATTCTGCTCAGTTATGTATACCATGCCTCCATAAACGAGCTGGCACGTCAGATTCTGTGGGTAACCGATGTAGAGATGCTGACGCGGAGGGATGCTGAGAAGCGATGAGAAGCTTTCGATCCAGGGATGGCTAAACAGCGCCCACCCCCGCCTAGGCACCCGCCCACCCCCAATGCCAAGGCCGCAGCGCAGTTTTCGATTTGCATGGGTCAGAAGTCGAATCACAGATATACATGAGGCTAGACTAATACCAGAGCGACTACCTCGAACATTCGCTCAGTAGACCTTCCTCCACTTCGTCAGAGATCTCCTTCGGTCTACCAGATCGCTCTCCATCCGCCACATAATATTCAAGAATGCAAGGATCAATCTCGGTCTGACACCCTCGCTCTCCCGCGCCTTCTTAATGTTGCGCTGCAAACGCTCTTTCACACCCGTCTTCCTCTCAATGCCTGCGGACGAAAAACCCTCTGTAATAAGTGTCAAGCACTGAATCCTCTGCGCGAGCGAATAGCGATTGCCGAAATCAATCACATCTTGAGGAATAGGGCGAAGAGGAGGGTTTCGGGCTTTGACCAGAGGCTCTGGTCAAGCCGCTGGCCATATCTGTCATGCGGCTTTCAGGTCTCCCAGATTCCATCCCGCGGATCCATCTTCAGCATTTTGGTTGAGAATTCTTTCTAGAGGAGCAACAGCAGTTGAGATGCTAAATAGGGAATCCCAGAAAGTCCTCAAATGTTTGCCAGTCCTGATTGAAAAATCCCTTTATGCCTCTGAGCATTTTTGCAGTCCTATTTATGGCCCTTATCGCGCCAACCGGTCTCCTGGCAACTCTGCAAGATATAGTTAAGCTAGTGGCAATGCTCGCTTCGCATCCAAATATCGAGTTGCAATTTACCTTGCTGCAATACCAAAACAGGGCCACAACTGCTGCATTTCAACTCCCGAGAACGATTTCATAGGAACGATTTCCTAAGAATAACTAGACAGATCCGCAACGGAGTCCATATTTAGACAGGAGCCAGAATTAGCAGCCTTTCCTTCTCCAGCACTGACCATTCTCCAGCACCGACCATTCTCCAGCACTGACCATTCTCCAGCGCCTGCCATTCTCCAGCGCCAACCACTCTCCAGCACCGACCATTCTCCAGTACCGACCATTCTCCAGCGCCTGCCATTCTCCAGCCCCTTCTCTTCTCTAGCAACTAAATAGACACCCTTGGCACCTAAATGAAATGCTGGTGAACGGACACCCTACAGTGGCCAGTGAAACCGGCTTCCGCCCAAACACACTCTTTTAAGAAGTCGGCCCCGCGTCTTGACCTTAGCCCTTGCCAATGGCCTTACCGAAGTCAGTCAAGCGCATACAGGGTCTGACCCAGGTACCTGCTGGTCTCTACTACCTGTTACAGTACTGTAATCTATTACTTTGCGATAGTACAAAGCTGGACAAGTCCTGCTGCAATGGCTTCAGAGTTAGCGTAATTCCTAAGGACTGACTACAGCCAACATTCTAAATAACTTTGCCCTTTGCTGGAGCCTTTCAAAGGAAGACGTTGGGCCCTTGAATGGCCGCAAGCATTGGGGGCAGAGGCTACTGGAGTTGCAGCGGATAAGGCTGAACAGAGGAGGATAATAGCCGGCACCCCGGAACGCAGTAATTAGTCACCCCCGGAGCGTAGTGGTCACCCCCGGAGTGTAGTAGTCACCCTGAAGTATACCATTGACTGGCGAATCGTACATTTCTGCCCGCTTAGGGGCTCACCGCCTAACGTTTTAGGGCCCCTGGGGGCGCACCCCACCAAAATTAGCAACTGGGGAGGGCACCACGCCCAACAATGGATCTGTAGCTCCCACATCCTTCCCATGATCAATTCAAGGACGAATATCAGTCCCTTTTTGATCTGACCGTGTTCCTGTGCCTGCCTACCCCCAGATCGAAGCCAACATTGTCGAGGAAAGAGAATGATGGTGTACAGTTCAAGTTAAGGGAGTACGATGTAGAAGCTTGTGAAGAGCCTTGTTTGTTTACTGGGCTTGTGACACTGCATTTGGGGATTCTTAGGGCATTTTTGGGGAGGTTGAAAGGAGAAGGGGTGCAGATGGAGGGGAAGAATGCTTATTCTGTGCTGTTGGATGAGGTAGATAAGAGGGTCTTGAAGCTGGGAAGGTTCTGTAGTAAGAGTTGTGAAGTTTAACCCTGAGGTTTTCGATTTGTAGGGGATTTTCTTGGGAGAGTCTGGTCAGGATCAGGTTGCGCCAAAAAAGCAAAAATCACAGGCCAAGCGGCGTCGTCTCTTAACATTGTCCTAGTGGAGCAAAGTTTGTTGCATGCATCGCAATCCCGATAGTCAAGAGCCTAATTGCTTCTCGACTTCCACAAAGTATGCATGTTGTTTTGAATTGTGATGGAATTGATTGGGAAGAGGCGCTGTGGCGGCTTCATCAGCCGCTCAGGGGCTTCATTTCAGCTTTTTCTTGATGGTCCAACCCCTTTCTTCAACGTCGTTCCCAAAAAGTTCACGAAATACTGACAGTACCGCCAGGTCGATACTGAATTGAATTCCTCAATAGCCTACGAATATTCGTACATCTCATTCGGAGTGAGTTTATGAATCGGCCCCAGTCATGGCGAGTAACCGGATCACATTGCACAAGGCAGCTCGGATGGGCGACGAAAATGAGGTCAAGCGTCTATTGGAGATAGGAGCTGATCCGTCCGCGAAAGATGACCGAGGATGGACGGCACTACACGTAGCAGTCAAGCGTGGAGACGTGCCCTTGGCGAAACTGCTCGTCCAGAGCATGGACGACATCACTTCAAAGGAGAACAATGGATGTTCAGCCATGTCTCTCGCCATTGGCAAGAATGACCCGTCAATGATCAAGACCCTCTTAGAAAAAGATCTAAACGCAGCACTAGATGTCGCGAATGGAATGCCAGCCCTCCACGTCGCTGCTTTGCTCGATCTGAAGGACGCAACTCAAGTCTTGCTCCAGTTTGAAGTCAATTTTGATGAGAAAGATCAATTTGGGTGGACGGCGCTACACCGTGCTGCTTGCCATGGGAAGAATGGAGAAGTGGCACAACTCCTACTGAAAAATGGCGCCGACATTGAAGCAAGAACTGAACAGTTATCGACGCCGTTGCACTGTGCCGCAGACAAGGGCACAGAGAATGTGGCATCCTTCTTGATAAGGCATGGTGCCGACATGGAAGCAAAGGATAGGGAAGGGTACACAGCTCTTCATCGAAGTGCGGACAGTGGGAATGAGAGTGTTAGTCTACTTATTCTTCGCCAAGGAGTAGATATTAACGCAAGAGACGACCATGGTGCAACACCACTCCATCGTGCGGCTGGTCGAGGGCATCAAACAATGGTGAAAATCCTCTTGAATGAATGGGCAGATGTCACTGCCAGAGATAAGGACGGGTTGACTCCGTTGTTCGTTGCAGCGGCAGGAGATTCCAAAGCTGTGGTCGAAATGCTCTTGGAGAACAGCGACAATATCGATGCGTGCAATGACCACAATGGAAGAACTGCATTGCATATGGCAGCAATTTACGGAAAGGGGGATATTGTGCAACTTCTTCTTGAAAGTGGTGCGGACCCACTCCTTCAGGACAAGGATGGATATTATGCTCTTCATTACGCAGTCAGTGAGGGTCACGACCTATCAACAAAACTGCTGTTGGCCGCTACGCCTTCGAAGGCGCGGATGAATATCGTACCGAAATCTACACTCTCTGGCGTATGTGATCTTGGAGAACTCAAAATTTCATCGGGATCATCGAACCAAGCAGATACCTCAGTACCTGATCCAAAGTCACCAGTTATCTATAGCCATGATACGGCACCAGAACCCAACAGCACCAAAGACTCTGCAAAGCCGGTTGAGTTTCCCCAATGGATCACAGCAGCACTCGCCGAAATTACGAACTTGAAAAAGGCTAGAGAATCAAGTGACCCCGGTGGATGGACAGATGATGGATTTCCGCCACTACGTAAAGTCCCTAATCAACTTGATGAAATCGGCATGAACAACCCTGAGAGATTAGCACAATTTCGCCTCGCAAAGATCGCAGAAGCGTTCTTCAAAGATGGTACACAATTCTCACCCGCCCTGAAGACATCAGCGAAACTATGTTCCGGCTGTGCAAGCCTGAACTTAACCGCTCTGGACTTCTTACCCCCTCTCAGGCAGCAAAACACCCAGCCACCCCGCGAAGTTGCAGAAAAGCTATTCGAGAAAACATTCAAAGATCTTGAGAATGAAAAGGCTTGCGCTTTGCCAACTCATCCATTATGCTGTGGAACGAACGTGTCGAGAAGAACGCATATATCCGGAGCACTTGAAGTGTCTCGTCTCGATGCATAAGCTCAGTTGCTATTGGGACAGACAGAAACATTTCGAGTCCTTCCGATTTCTCCAAGTGACTTGGGATGATCCTCGGGAAGTTGCCTTGCGAGCGAGTGTTGACCTCGTCCCCGTGGAATCCGAATTGTTTCCGGATACCTTTGTAGGACGGCTCGTCGACCCGGTCAGCGTTTCCCCGAGAATGATTCAGAGATGGTTGAAGCAGTGTGAACTGCTGCATTGCGAAAGCTGCTCAAGGCTTGAAATGCCGGGTGCGAGAAAGGAGAGATCTACTCCTTTATGGGATGAGGCGAAGTTCCATGAGCTGAGACCGAAATTGTTTGTTATTGATGTTCTGGACGGATGTTTGACTCGTCTTCCTAGGTATGTATACTTTTGTTCCCCTCCCTTTGAATGTCTGACGAGTTCCTATATATCCAGATTTCATCATCAAGCAGTACTAACTCCGAGATTGTCTAGTGGCGATCAATATCTAGCACTAAGCTATGTTTGGGGTACGCCTTCGGTGCTCTGCACAAAGCTTGAGAATCTCGAAGCCCATAAAGCACCTGGAACCCTCACTCAAAGCAATGACCAGATTGTGATGGTCATCAAGGATGCTATGAGGCTCACCGCAGACATTGGGCAGCGCTATCTCTGGGTCGACAGCCTCTGCATTGTTCAAGATGGGCCAGAGAAAATGGACACTATCAACCAGATGGATCTGGTCTATCGGAATTCCCTGATGACTATCGTTGCGGCAACAGGGGATCATGCCAATGTTGGGCTTCCTGGGTTGAGGCCACACATTCGTGCTACTGAGCAAAGATGCGCAGATATTAGCGCCCATCTGAAATTGATTGTACCACATTCGCTGCGGGTCGTCGAAAACACTACGTGGGCAAAAAGGGCGTGGACGTCTGTAACCCCCCCTTCATTAACACTGGACAATTAAAGTGCTAATAACGATACAGCTATCAAGAATACTTCTTCGCACCACGACGTCTCATATTTGTGAATGGCCAAGTGGTCTTCAAATGCTGCTCAGATTCACCATGCCGTGAGGACCTTCTCTCCGAGCATCAAGTTTTCGGCATCAATGATTACACATACAAACTTCCGACTTGCAATCTCGAGGAGATGTGTAACGTGAGGACACTACGATCCAATCCCGCCGTAGCCGCGAAACTTCTCCCGAATATGATTCAGCACTATAGCAAGCGGCAGTTAACCGACAAAAATGACATCCTAAATGCCTTTGCGGGTATCACAAACATGCTACTTGATCAATGTGGCATGGAACTGCATTATGGCCTCATCAAGTCAGCGTTGTGTCCACAGATGGTTAATCCGTCACCTCGGTTTCTGACTCGGAGAGCTGGCTTTCCAAGTTGGTCTTGGGTTGGCTGGGAAGGCGAGGCATGGCTCTCTTCCTTGACTTCGTGGTACATTGATGAAATTGAATGGATCGCAAAATACTCCTGGATTGATTGGTACAGTTACGTTGAACGTGAAGACGGAATTGGAGAATTCCATCTAATCCCGCAATTAAAATGGAATGCCGGAACGATGTTTGGTGAAGGAACATCCGCCAATCAATCCGAAGTTGAATGGCGCAAGGAGATCATTGCTTTAAGCGGTTCTGAGAAGTATATCGATAATATGGAGGTGATGAACATGCAACTCAGACTTGCTGCTGCGGCAAGTGAGGGCAGAGATGTCAACTCCGAAGCACAGGCTCTTGACTCGTATCTGGGCAACACAGGCCGAATAAAAGACTCAATTCTGCGCGCTGCTGGATCTAAGCACGGGACTCTTTTCAATTCTAATTCCGAAACTCAAGCATTTGACGGCGTTCCCAAATACCTTGATTTCATCAAGAAGATTCCTCCCTCAACAAAGCTAGGAGCAAAGGATCCCAATCCACCAACCACAGTTGCCCGAGAAGATATCACGGGTTTATCTCCGAATGCCATTATTCCAAAATATGCGCTCTTGTTTCGAACCGTGGCATCGATTGTGTGGATGTCCGTCTACAGTCCAGACAACAGCGTCCAAGAGAACGCAAATCACGTGTACCTGTATAACGTGTTACGGCCTTGCTAGGCCTGCTTAGTCAGGGTGAGTGGCTAAGGGGTGGTGAGACTATTCAGTCCTGGGGTGAAGGAGTAGGGGGCACGAGAGTTAAGTGTAGCAGGTGTAACTAGATGTAGGGTGTACAATCTGTATTGAGTTGACCATGGGAGCGTCTCCCGAGACCGCTCCATGAGTCTGTCTATATACCTCTTGTTCTTGGTGGGCTCCGGGAGCTCAGGGTGCTCAAGCTCTGAGCGCCCTGATCACCCTGAGCGTTGAGTGCTCATCGTGCTCAGGCCTCTGGGCTCCTGAGCATCCTGAGCATCCTGCTTGGCATGTTTGGGCTGGGCGGATGCAAACACGCCAAGCCCTAGATTGTAACATAACGGAGGACCGGACAAATATATCGGTGTCGCATGGCTCTGTTCCCAACAACTGCGGACGTATGTCAGTCTCTTCCCTACCGGGTTGCCGACACATATGGTTGTTCTTTCGGGGCCGGACAGACACGAGAGTTTGGCGAGGGCGTGGGGTGTGTTGCCGAGTGAGAGGTTTGAAGGGGGACAAGGAGAGAGGTTTTATCGAGTACTGATTTTGGGGATGCAGGATCCAGTGTCGAATAAGATGTTGGGTGAGGGGGTGAGAGAGAAGGTGGGTGTTGGTGAGGTTTTGGCGGATGAGATGGAGAAGATGGGGCCGAATGATCTATGGTGGGATCAGGTACTGCTTCAGTAGTAATAATTGCGCCTAAGCAAACCCATTCAAGCAGAGTCTCGTGCTGTTCCACATCGATCTTAGTGCTCCCCGACTCTGCCTGCAATTATCAGCATATTGTAATCGGTATACTCTCTTAACTTCTCTATCTCTGCGGCCCTCTCTTCTCTTCTGTGCTGATTCCAATGCTAGCTGGGTCTGCTTAACCTTCCTCTCCAGTCGGCCCAGTTTGCAATGCTCGCAGAGGTAATATTCATTCCACTCGTCCAGCTTTGTCTGCACATCTGGCTGTAGCTGTAGCTGTGGCTGAAGAGATTCTTCGATGCCTTTCTTCTGTAACGTCTGTCAGATCTCGGATACATTCGTTCGACATGATGATAAGAGCTTACTTTGCCCGGATGGGCTTACCATCCGCTGTCGGGTAGAGCTGTGTAAAGCCCAAAAAGTGGAGGTCGAAACTGGTATCGTCATCATCGCCCATTTCCACCTGCCAGCTTGAAAGCGGGTCTCTTTCCAACTCTGACAGGAAGGCAGGATGGCCGCTCCTGAAATCGATCAGGGCGGTGAATGTATCGCTATCGCAAGGATGGTACGCATTGGATTTCTGGTTTGGGGCGCTGCTTCTCGTCTTCATTCAGGCTATCGAAGATAACTTGCTGTAGACGTGACTCCACTTCCGCCAACGTTGTTAGTCGCTGGAAGGCCAGTAACGCGAAAGATTTTGGGTCTTGGGCTAGTGGCCATGATCTATGACAACAGTCGAGCAAGTCCCGGAGAACAGCTAGACAACGTTTTGTTGGAATTGACTGGGTTAGAGACCGACTTGGAGCTCTTGGGGCAGGAAGCTGAGAGCGGGGAAATTTTGGATATTGTCCTTAATTGTCCCTATGTCTCACCGCAGGAGTCTGGATGTTGCTACGAAGATTATGATTGTGCTGTCCTCGATCGTTCGGAATGATCGAATTACTAGGATTGTTCGCAGGCGGGAGGGCCGAGGTTAGGAACGGAGCATGTGGTGGAGTCTCGAGCATGTGAGGTGGTATATTCCCTGTTATGGCATTTGTAGGTCGTGTCGGGGTCCTAGTAGCCTCTCTGGCTCGAGGCGCACGGCGGGAGGTTGAGGCATTGTATGTATGAGACCATTTTACTGGGGTAGGAAGCGCTTTTCAAGCGACCGTTCCCGTTGCACGACTCGACTTGTCAATAAGACCGGAAATGAGAGTCGGGCCTTCCGCTGCCCTGGAGTGACTATCCTGCCACGGGTTCACAATTGGTTCCAGTTCGTGGCTCAATGAAAATGGAGGTTGTCGAGGGTATGGTTGCGTCCGTCGAAGGCAATGGTAGGAAGGGAGGAAGGGAGGAAGGGAGGTAGAGATGAGGGAATCGTGTCGGAAGGTCTGGCGACAACTAAGGAGTCAAGACTGGTTTGTAGGGTCTCATATCTCTTGCTCACAGCACAGTGGAGGGTTGCAGCTTCACGTTTTCGACATCGAGTCTGCAGTCGAGTCAGTAGAGGGCACAGAGTTGGGCAGGTGATGCGATTTCCACACAAAACAAGAACCCGCCGAAGTGATGAAGGATATTTCCATCTAGAGAGATCCATGTATCACGGTACGCTTCTAGAAACTCCTTGACTGACTCAAATACATGTATCGGGAGACCTGGCGCGCCCAGATGAGTCCTGTTGGTTGTGCATACCTTTCATCGGGTGGCCGCTAGCCCTCCTTATTACTAGATCGGCTTCAGGTTGAGAGCTTACCTCCAGCTTGAACAGGACCAGTCAGATGCAAACTCGATTTTCGAGATAGCGCCAGAGGTTAATAAGAACTCTGTCCGATGGGATAGAATTCGGTCTTGTCCAAAGCTTAGGCGCTTGAAAAGGCCGTCAGCGTTAGGAAAATGTAAACCACATACCAGCGTAGTGAAATTACTCCGAGTACAGAGCCGGATACCTTGGCGGTAAGAGGGCTTACAATACACTTAACTTTACCCACCAGTGCACGCAAGAGAATCACCAAGTCTTACACCACTGCTTTGTTCCGCAGAACCTAGCAGCTCCCACGTGGTGATGCTATGCTTGCAGGAAGCCTTCGCCGATCGATAAGGCGGCTAAACAACACTGTCTCGCCCTTTCCAAATACTATACCACCGCTTGACTCTGTTCTGTGCGCATTCGAGCTTGGATATCGACGGCACGTCACCGATCACTGGTCCTCCACTTTCGAGACTGCTGCTGTTGGCGACAATGTCTGACTGCAGGGCAAAAGTCAGCTACAAGCCTCCTATAAATATCCCCTTAGGCGCGAGACGTGAAGTGTTGAGGCGTGAAGTGTTAAGGCGTCGGATTGGGCAACGACATAATCCGAATGCATATTATGCTAAAACCGAATCCGGAAAATGTTCATGACAAAGACAAGACGGTGTAAGGAACATCAAGCCTATCCTTGAACTCGCAAAAAAGGTCCTCTTCTAGCGGTCGTGACAAGCAGGCCAGGATTGGCAGCACCAGGTACCTTTCTACAGGACGCATTGCCTTGCCTTCTCGTATCCTCGCAATGCCCGCACATACATCTCCTCCGCCTCCACTATCTTACCCTGGTCGGCGTAGAGGTTGTCGAGATTGTTGACCGTATCCAGGTGTCGACGTGTACTCCGGTCCCCACGCCTTCTCGTATCCTCGTAGCGCCCATGCCTACATCTCCTCCGCCTTTACATTCAGGTCATTTTGCATGTACAGAGCCGCCCCATAAACCAGATCTCCAGGCTCGATTCCGCTTCCAACCAATCAATCCCTCCAATCGAACGAGCTGAAACCGGCGCGCGTGTATGGCTATCTCTGCACATGGAGGGTTTTGGCTATTGAGCCTAGTTGGTTAGGCTTATGACTTATGAACGCATAGCATGGTGTCTGCTGGTTTACTAAACGTTGAAGGTCCCACGTATACACACGTCGGTCATCTAATATACTCTGCATACTTCATGAATTCGTCGTCCACCGTTAACTTCTCCATATCATCATCCCTTAAGCATAATCCAGCTATTATCTCGCCATCTGGAGCTTTAGGCAATAAATACGCTACACCCTCGATAGGCTCAAATTGTGGTCGGCGTACTGACGTGGGTCTGCCCAATCCTAAGCCAAAGTCGAGATCATAGCAATCTACCTTAGACCACGAGCTCATGATGATGATTCTGCTTTGATCGGTGGGGGAGGCAGCGGGCCTGTCTGATTTATGTGCCATAGACGTTGCGGAGACCTGCATGCCGTGTTTCAACGTACCAGGATCCAATTTTGAACGAAGCTGGGACGCAACAGTTCCCAAGGCCTCATCCACCGTAATCTGAAGAGTGGAGGTGTTTGTAGTCTTGGTCACCACGTTTCCCGGAAAGCTGTTTGGAATGTTCCAATGCCGTCGCATGTCCACTGTCCGCGTGAATGTTGAGTCGGTCGCAGGATCTAAACGGGCGAGGCGGGCGCGGGCAATTGATTGCCAGATCAAGGCGCAAACAGCGTCGTCGGTTGAAACGAAGCCTAGGGAGGTCGTCAGAGACAACCTGGCTTGGTCTTTTAGGGCTTTGAGCGAGCTAGGACTGAAGGTAAAGTAGGCCCAGATTAAGAGCGTCGGATCCGATGATACAAGGTGGTCTTCAGAATTTGGGTGTACAGTGTTCGGTCTCGGCATTTGGGCATCTGGCTTGGGTTCCGGCTTCCAATCTCTCAGGAGAGGAAAGAGATTACCACGATCGCGGTTACCATTCATCACTTCCTCGGCCGAGAAGGGTTCATCTCGGCAAGCTTTGGAAAGGAGGCGGATCATATGGACTTGACCGACTATATCCATTGCGCCGTGACAAGCAACAATAGTGAGCAATAGTCCGCCACGAATGAAATTGGCTTGCAGAAGAAGGACTGGGGCCGGATCCGAGTATGTCTCTCCAGGACCTCCTGCGAGTGTCATTCGAGGGCATATGAGGTCCTCCTTAAGCATACGGAAAGGGAACTTGGCCTTTCTGAGCGCTTCCATTGTAGGCGCTAAATCGTCAGTCATGAGGTCCTTCACTACCAGTCGGGGAAGGCTTTCGTATGGTACAATCTTGAAGGTGGCGGTTTTGTCTTCACTTGCACCGTGTTGGACGACTTGGCCTGCCAGCCAAGGGAAGCTGATAGATAGTCTTTGGAGGCCACTCGTCAATGTCTCAACAATAGCTGTGCGAGACACGCCATCTGCGACGGAGTAGCAAAAGCATAGTTGAGTGTAGAGACTTCGCGACCTCGGCGACTGTTCGAGGATGCTTAAGTTCATTGCAAAAGCTGATTCGTGCGTAATTGTTTTTCAACAACTTTCTCGCTCAAATGCGTCTCATGTGAGAGTCACATTGGGAATCACCTTTGGCCAAGGCGGGAAGCTGCCCCAAAAACAGAGTCGAAACCCTGCTGATAGGGGGGTCGGCGTAACCTAACCACTCCCAATCCGAATAACGCCCGAAAATTTTGAGGCTGGTAGACACACATCATGATGGTTTCTTCTGGGGAAGAAAACGCGTTGCTTATAGGTGTTGGGCATTGACAGCTACCATCGCACGAACAGCATTCAGACGCTAGAAGGCCGAGCGGACTCGTCGCGCTGAACCTAGGGGTATACGGCGCGACTATGATCCCAAGTCAGGAGTACACAGGCAAGTACCCAAATGAGTTCAGCGATTTCAAAGGCCTCCTACAGTTTTCATCTAGACCGGATCACGTGTTTTGTTGAAGATGAAACAACATGGAACAGCATCGACCTGGTGGCCTTCGAAACACTACCATGCCTAGCGGAGGTCGAAGCTGTGCGAATGGTCGTGGAAACCATCCAGACAAAACCGGCCTCGAAAGATTTCTGGATCTCATGTGTCTTTCCCAGTGATGACGAGCTGCCTGACGGAAGCACAATTTCGCAGGTAGTCGTAGCCATGCTATCAGAGTAAGTCGTCAATGTTACGATCCGGAGGCCAACCTTGAGAGGGCACTTTTCGTAGCGCGCAGCCTTTATTCCATTCTAATCTTGCGTGTGGCATGTGCAAAGGTAGGCAGCAAGCTGACCAGATCTACATAGGTCAAGAGATCGGTACCGTGTCGCTCTCTGGGCCATCTTCTACAGCGCACATTTTCTTCAGAGTCATTATTGATACATACAGCTACCTCAAATATCTATACTTGTCTAAATCACATCAACACGCATCGCGTTTGGTGCTTTTGCCGCGACTTTAGCAGCGCGATCTGCTTTTGCTTCGCCTCCACACTCTCTCTGATCTCCTTCTGCTTATCCAGCTCAGCGCCTCGAGCCTTGAGATCTCCCAACTTTTCTAAGAGCGCCCTGACTTCATCTTCTCTCTGCCGTTGCAGTCTCGCTTCTTCGGCGTACTTGATGTCGTCCTTCTCTGCCATCTCGCGTTTCAAGCTTTGACAGGTAGCCTGCATGCGACTTATGTCCTCTTCAACAAATTTCCGATTGACTTCCGCCTGCCTTCGGATGGTCTCTAGAAGCTGCAGATGGTCCCGATTTTGTTCCTCTATAGCATGCTCCAACTCCTTTTGAAGATCAGCAAGCTCTCTTTCGAACGCAAGCCGTTGCTGCTCAAGAGCAGACAGCATCAATTTTCCGGCGCTGGTCTGATCAAGCTGTAATTTGTCAACGACCATTTCCTTCTGGATATCGAGGAAAGTCCCTTGGTCTTGCTCTGTTCTGATGTCGAGAAGGTGTTGAATTATTGCTTTGGCAGTTGATTGGTCGTTGTAGTGCCTTAAAACCTTGGATCCATGCCTGAGCATAATGGCCCAAAACAAAGCGCTTTCCCTCAGCTCTCTCTCCCGCTCTTCTCCAACCATGTAGTCCACCTGATCCCAAAAAGTCGTCACCAGCACGACCTTTCGTAGGGCTTCAGCTCCACAGAGCATTTTGAACGACGAGATGCTGTCTGTCGCCTTCTTTCCCATGCGCTTTGCGCTGATGGGATGGATGTACAGGATTCCGGTCAATTGAATCTTTTCAATATACGCCTGGCTCAACCAGTTGACGATGTCACCGAGAACTTCTGCGTCAGAGCGATACGTGTCGTCGAATCCAGGAGTGTCAATCAACCAAAATTCCTTGAAATCAGGATGCCAACATCGATAAACTTCTACTCGGTTCGTACCTGCAATGGTGATTAGTATCGCCTGTAACCATTCACTGCCAGATCATCGGGCTCGCTTACAGGACTCTAGAGTTGGCCCCACTTTTACTGGACGATCGGTCTGGAATTGGTTGATAAAGCTTGATTTTCCGGAGCCTGTCATTCCCATAACGGCGATGATAATATCCCCTGGTCTGGGAAATCCATATCAGCTAAGACAAAGAAGACTTCTATCTATCTAGACTCACCTAGGCAGCGAATCAGCCTCAGTTGGACGAGACATATCGTACAACTAAGATTTGTGATCGTTGTTGTCCAAGGGCAACCAAGGCAAAGTTTAGAGTCGGAGGATTTGTTTTCGGATCTGCGTGCCCATAGCAAATGGGAGTGTGGTTGAATATGAGAGAATTGTAATCTTTCAGCCTCGAACACTCAAGTGACGACATAAGCGCACGGACACCATCAAAAGCACAAGACAAAAAGCACCTGTCCGCTCATCCACACCACCCCCGAAGTTCCATTATCGGGGGCTGTGGTGTTGGTGTTCTTGCATCGCCCGGACGCCTTCTGCAAGCGCAGCCACTTGTGCTGCCGACCGGTTTTGCACAAGGCAAAATCATATGCAAGCCGCCTGGAACTTTTTTGTCTCAATCTGCACGAATGGTGCAAGGCGTTGACGCCATGAACCAATCAACATGGGACAATTGCGTCGTTACGGTTCTGAATACGAGCTCCCCGCCAACCACAGCCTCACCCGCCCCTTTGGCGATGTTGCCATTGGCAGTCAGCAGCCGCACCAACTTCGTCCCCGCATGAAGGTGTCTCGAGGTGACGAGGTGATTTGGCCGCCTGCCTCCGGCGTCAGCAAGGGTTCCTCAATGCATGCCCAAAAAGCCCGCATACTTATGCATTTCACCGTACCAATGCCAAGCGATCCGAGACGAAAGACCCTAGGCTCCCAAGCGTGGTTGCCTTATGGCTGAGGCTTTGCGAACAAGTATTCCCAATTCCTCCGTCTCAGCCTTGCCAGGCATCATGGGAACCACTGTTACTGCTGCACGTCCAACGCCTAACTTAGTATGAACATAAAAGGCAACAATACCCAGAAAAAATTTTTTGGAAAGGGGAGCACGAGTCTGACTGCAGAAATCAAACCCATCTTGCGTTCATCTATGCTATCCACCCTCACAAAGGCTGAGAAAGTGATTCCAATCTTTTGCGATTCTTTCAGCACCTTTCCATAATCCTCTCCACCCGCTAGATTCTCATAGGATGAGCAATGTCGCGCACGAAGCCTCAGACCAAGGAGGTCGTAATCGCCGTCATGGGTATGACGGGAGTAGGCAAAAGTACATTCATCCAGCGGGTTACAGGCAGCAGAGACATCAAAATCAGTTCCTCGCTGTATCCAGGTATCTACACCACCCGAGCCAGTCTCCTTTTATCTGTGATGGCCCAATGGGAATGATTTCCTCTCAATCTCTCACCGGAGACTTCTGCCAAGGTTTCTCCTGTTCGCTTCCATTCTAATACCTCTTTGGCTATTTTCTATACTTATCCTTTCACTCCTTGTCAAGATATGCCATCATCAAAGTGATCTATTCCCTAACTATCTCACAGGAACTGAGGAAGTAAAGCCTTACAAGGTCACCCTCACAGTGGAAGCAGCCACAAGCCAGACCCAGACCTTTGCCATAACACTGATCGACTGTCCGGGATTCGACGACCCCGCTAAGCCGGACTCGACGATCATAACCTCAATCCTGAAGTACCTCAACGAAACGTACCACAAGGGCAAAAAGCTACATGGCATCATCTACATGTCAAATATCTGCAATCACCGCATTGGAGGCACCGACCGCCGTAACATCGCAATGTTCCAGCGGCTATGCGGTATGGATTTTTATCAAAACGTCGTCTTGGGGACCACCCATTGGGACGAGCTAGAGAATGTCGAAGTGGGATACCAAAGACTGGAGGAACTGCGGACCAATCCAGATTTCTGGGGCCAGTTAGCGGATAAAGGATCCAAGCTCGAGAGAATAAATGGGAATGAAACACAAATGGTGCTTGACATTGCGTGGAATCATCATCCTCGTCTGCTTCACGCTCAGGAAGAAATGAGAAAAGGTCTCAAGCCTGCCGAAACCTCGGCGGCCCGAGAAGCGGATGTGTGGAACTTCTACTTTGATCAACAGCGGCGAAGGTTTGATGAAATTCGACAGAGGAGGGAAAGCGTTCAAGAACAGCTTGCGCTGAATCGGGCACAGTGGCTGAGAGAGTTCCGGGATTTCGAAAACAACATGTCCATAGAACAGCGAGAGCTCGCTATGCAGCGGGCGCGGATACAGGAGGAGCTGGAATTTCAGAGGAGGTTAGTAAACCTCGACAATGAAGGCGATCAGACTAGCTTGCGAGACAAGGAACGCGAGCATAGGAGGGACATCCAGCAAATGGAGGAAGAGCTGAGGGAAAAAGAGCGCGATATAGAGAGGCGGACACGCGAAGAAAGCCACGAGGTCCGTGCAAAATGCAAAAGAGCACAACCAGTTCAGATCCGTTGCGAGGCCAAGGGTTGTGGGGTAATAATCGACCCGAAACGGGAGCAGTACTACCGTAAGTCATGCAATCATGCTCCTGCTATCATTCAGTTCATGTGGTATATGACTGACTCGGGAATTCTGAAACAGACTGCTGTTACTGCCGCAAAGATGACTATGACCACTGCGTGAAGCACGGCCCTCATTGCCCCAAATCACTATCACATCCCAAAATGGTCATCTTTGGCGGGCGCAGAAAGTCCAAACGAAGCCGACCCTAAGGGGGGGGGCATTCAACGATGAGCCGAACACAATCGCACTTCATCCCGCTTCAAAGGATTGCTCACTATCATTGACTGTCGCCGCGAGGCAGGTTGCGATGAAGGTTGCCGCCGCGGAATGGAAGACCCCAACATCCATTCACCGAAGGCACCGAATGAAGTGCTGGCTTTCGTTTTCCTGGGCTTTCCAGCACCTGATTCAATACTAGTAATCACCTTTCTCTCCGATCTTGGATTTGGCGCCTCCTTTGAGGTTGTTGGGCTAGGGAGTATGGAGTCGATAATGGATGTGTCTTTCTGTTGCCCAAGATATGATCCAGGCTCTTCAAAATGAGAAAAGCGATCGGTTGGAATCATCGGCATATTTTCTGTATCATATTTGTGTCCCCGTGTGTCACTGTCGCTATCACTGCCTGCACTTGACGGCGTTCCAGAGTTTACGTGTCGGCGACGTGAACGGCTGGATGGTTCCGCCCAATATCGTGAGATAGAATGTCTCCTGGGCGATGATGGATTTTCTTCCCGGGAAAAGTCAACCTCTTTTTTCAGCATTTGTATATCACGATCAGTTTGTTGCAGCTGAAGTCTTGTTGAGCCACAGCTCTCTGACAGCGCCTCGGCAATCTCAGGGTCGGATCCCTGCATGGCTATCCTGATCTCGTGCTTGATCCGACGTAGCTCTTGTTCGTGCTTGTCTCTCATTCTCGCAAGCTGACCTTCAAGGAAATTTCCAGCATCTGTTTTGGAAATCGGCTGTCTCTCATCCACGATCTCAGCCTGAATCCTTAGAGGAGGCGGTCCTTTCCCGGACGTTTCAAGACGATCTAGGAAGATTTCCATTATTTTTGAAGCATTCTCCCGAGTATTCCGATGCTGGAAGGTAGGGGATGCACGGAAATCGCCCCAGAATTTCGGATGGGTCAACAGCTCCCTTTCACGTTGATTCCCAGTTTCTTGGTCTTTCAGCAACTGCCACATGTTGGTCACCAAAGCAACGTATCCGTAAAATTCCTCCCCACACATGCGCTTGACTGTTTCAGCCATTTTGATGGCAGACGCACAAAGACGAACGTCAACTATGCGATGCAAGAATATTATGCCATGGATTCGGCGGCCGGACCGGTACTGGAGAGCAAGGTAGGTTGCAATAGTGGTCAAAACTTCAGCATCAGAGCGAGTGGTATCATCGAAACCAGGGGTGTCGATTAGGTTGAATCTCCGGCCATCGTCAGCAGCGCAGCTATACTCATTTACGTTTGAGGTGCATGATCGTAACGAATGTCCTACCTCGGCTGTTCTCGGAGCACCAGCTCGAAGGTCACCGCGATGTATCAACAGATTTATGAAAGAACTTTTACCGGCACTGGTCTGTCCAAGCACAAGGAAATTAAGGTCTTCACGCACACCATTTGCGCCTGTATGCCGCGTTATTTCTTGGAAGACTGGCTGCTGGTAGCTAGAGACGGAAGCACACTTCAGCGGATCCTTCCATGAACCGTAATTATGTCTTGTGATTGAGTGTGAGGGAGGCGGATATGAAGGATTCGATCGGAATGGAAGGTTTTCAGGAGAGGAAGTGATTCTCGATGGTCTGGCCGTGTATTGAGGAAGAGGTGATGTTGATGGTGGTGATGCATGATAGCTCCTGCTCACTGTGCGGTCCCGACGCCCATCGAGAGACAGTGAATACTCTGGCGCGAACCTCGTCTCGCTTGGGCTTGATCTTTCTGATTTTGTGCAGGAGACTTTCTCTACATAGGTTGGATCCCGTGACTGCACGTAAGATTTGGATCTTTGTCTCTCATGGTGACTCATGTCGAAGTGTTGGAGCGAAACAAAACAATTTGTCCGCGGCTAACGAAGAGGCGCAGTTGTGGTGAAACTCCGGCCACTGAAAGGCAAAAAATAGACCAAGTTCCAACCAGAAATTGAGGTGGACGAAACAATGTGGGTCAAAATAGTGTCGAGGCCCAACATCGAGAATTTATCCATCACATTTTCGCCGCCCCTGGGAAAAGACTCGTTTTCGTGTGCGTGCCTAGAGAAAAAAAAAAGGGGAAAAAACAGTTGTTCGTGGCAAATGTCGGGGAGAACGGAAGGAGACCCCCCTTTTACCAATCTACAGTAATTTCCGGGGCTGATGTTATAGCGAACTACACACGGTCGTTCTGCGTCGAGTCCAATAACTTGTTACGAGAAGGCACCCAACAGGTATCGTATGAAGCGCGCGGATATATAAGTACTGGTCTCTTCGCATCACTTCCAGCGCCTAGAAGAGAGAGAGTGGATGTGATTGAGGGTTGCACCTAGGCTCGAAGGGGGCTTTCCAGGCAAAATTCACCCCAAATACCCAACCGACCAAGTTCCTCGCTACCATTCCGGCGCGGCAAAAAGCGGGGGCGTTGGAAAACAATCAAAAGGCTGCCTGAAGCACTAATGCAGGAGGCTGCCTAAAAGATCATGACACAGCTGCATGGGCTCGGATGATGCTGAGTCATTTATTGGACCAATGCTTTCGCCTTTAGTTGTGACTAGCAAATTGTACCTTGTAATCATGCTTTCATTTGCTAAGCCCTTCGCCTGGTTGTATGGAGAGTTCACTGGCTGCGTCATACGACTGGCGATCAGCCTGACACGATGGTCAGCTACTGCAATGTCCCATGTGGGCGTGGGCGTTAACAACACCTGATAGGATTCAAGCCATGTAGTAACGAGGCCGACCAGTCAATACCTATCACGTGTGTAGCACTGTCAAACAAATGAGGCATCAATCATCCAGAGCATCCTTCGAACAGACGCTACTGACTGGAAGCTGATAAATGTGCCAAGGGGTGCCCATTCAGCTTTCCGGTTGGTGCCAGTTCTACCCTAAACCCTCGATACCTAGGCTTCCAAAAGACTTCTCCTAAAGTTCGATCTTATGCATCTCGCTTGCGAGTTACGTGCTAGGCGCGTGTGTCCGCTTTTATGGCAAGCACAAGTTCCTTAAAGTCTGGAGCAGATCAGATTCTATCTCACCAGATGCATTTCTACACCGACCAGTTGCGAAGTTGACATTGCAGTAAAAGCTCCAACAATTGAAATTTGGCTGCGCTGCCTTCCCTAGCCCTCATTCCACAAACTTTTTCCACCGAAGAGCAATGGCATGGTACCAAATCGGAGGGTCATGGTCTCCCTTGGCCACCGCTACCGGCAGTCCGGCTTGTCCATGCCTTTTGCCGTCTGGTACAAATATTGTCGCAGAAGAACGTCCGATGTATGCAAGCGAGTATCGTGATTTGCTGATGTGCCAGGCAGAAATCCTAGGAACTCTCTTGCCACTGCTACGGCCACGGATGCGGGGCTTCTTCCCAAAAGAATTTTGTATGTGACTTTTCTGCGAAACAGTCCTCCTAGCAGACCTTTCAAATCGAAAGTTGGTCAGACGATTGGATTTGCAGCCAGTCCTTAGATTCAGATGAGCTTGCCAAGACGTTTGAGCTGCAATCGGAAGAATTGGTAGTGTGAGCGGGACTAGTAGTAGAAATAGTATTACCTATGGAGAAATTTGAACTTTGCCTTGACCATAATGAATGGCTTACACGTTCAGAAGGGACCTTAAAAGGGCCCCTTATGTACCTTAGCTGAGTGACTCATGTAATGCATTTGGCCTTGGAGGACCAACCCATTACAGGCAGGTTCTGGATAGATGATCGGTCTGTCTGTGACCGTGTCCGAGGGAGGTTGAGGTAGACCCCGAAGGCCATAGTCATGGCGTGACGCCTGATTCAGATGGATTCGGAGCACATGGCGCCGAAGCGAATCGATTCGCGCATACCGTCGCATGCGGTCAGCCGGAGGAAGGCTATCCCCAAAGAAACAGAATGGGTACTGGTCCGAGGAGGGCCGTGATGACACGGATGGCGGTAGCGATCAGGATCGGCGTGCTTGGCCTTTTTAAGCGTCCCGTAAAGAGCCCGTATCTCGTCTCTTAGAGCCAGTTTCTGCTCTCGAAGACGGCGAATCTGGTCAGAATCTTTTACGCTCTCGAGCTGATCTTCCGTCAGATCAGAAGGCGCTAGGTGATCCCGATGGCGGTTCATTTGTGCCGCGGTTCGGCAGAGATGCTCTTGTGAGGGTCGTAGGAGGACGACATTTTGAATATCGCGATGGATGCGATTATCGTTATAGTACTTCTCAAATATGGCAGAACCTGAGTGGCCGAGAATCCGGCTTCGACGTGCCGTATTTCCAATGCCATTGTAGTAGGATGCCGAGGTCTTTAGCGCTTAAAGTATCCTTTTGTTGGGTCTGGCGGCTGACGTCGTGGTCTTCGTGTATCTGCTCGTTAAGGTACTAAAGAACAAGAGTCAGCCCTGAGGGTGTCATCTATTGCGGGTTGATAGAACGGAACACGCCCTACCCTTCGTACTTGTTCGGTTGTGAAGCAGTCCATTGGCTGCTTAGCCAGGACGCTGTAGACTTGGCACAGCCATTTCCAGCATTGACTAGTACTATGGTGCGTCTTCTTGGTCGTACGGTGGATCCAATCAATCCAGGATTCAAAGTCGTGATGCTATCCTTCCAAAAGGTATGACACCAATACGCTCACAATACCTAGCAACACACCGTCAGCCATACCGCACCGTGATACCACGCAGGTAAAGGCGGCAGCCACGAATTACGTACTTATCCCAGAGCGCCTTGGCAGTTGCGATGACCTTCTCTGTCTTAGGTTTATGGTTCGGTGCTCTTCTGAAATTCCTCCCGTCTCGCCATGTTTCCTCACGGGATACGGGTTCGGTCCAGTGTGGACGAGGAGGGACAGGGCAGGGCTGCAATGGTGGTAAGTTCATGACTTGAAGCCTGCGTTCCGCGGAAAAGAGAGTAGACGCCTGAGCTTAGAGGGCGACGATGAATAGGGTGGCGAGGGCGAAGGGTGGCTGGTAACAGTCCTATATACCGCGAGCCATGATGCGCAGGGTAGGCGGAGAGGGGTCCATTTTCGGGACAGAGCTCGTGGAGCCAAAATAGGACCCTCTGAGGAAGAGGGGGTTAGTGAAAGTGGATGTCGAAAACGTTGGAGGCTCTCAGGGCTTGGCGCACTGGAGCCAAAAAAAGGTTAAAACGGCCGGCGGGTTGGGCTCTGGGGAAAGGGTGCCGAAAACAGCCCCCCAGGGCCGCCGTTTTCTGCCACCTTTTCAAAGGCTTATGCGGTAAATCGGTTGCTGGTGTTTCTTACAAGCCAAGACTTAATTATTCGATTACGAACTAATTCTGGTTAGTAGAAAACGTGGCCTTGGTTCAAGGAACCTCACACTGTTTTTGAGGTCCGTGTGTACTGGCGTGTCTGGAGCTCAGAGCCACAGCCAGTGTGTTTTATCCCAGCACCAAAGACTTTCTCACAAAGCTGTTTGATATTCTGAAACGCAATGTTTGATGGAAGGACTGTGGGGCTCCGGAACGAGACAAGGTAAGACCCGCAATGCTAACTCCTGAGGTCCACTACAGCCAAGATCTCCTATGTATAAAACAATCATCCAGCTCCTTGCTACGAATTTTCTCGTCTGTCTGTGTACTATGTAGCTGTATACACCCCAACAGTCTTTTCCATCTTCTCAGCTCCGAATCAGCCTCCTCCACGACATGACCTCCGCCGAGAAAGCACCTGCCCCAATCACGACCGAACTGCCACTGCCACCGTCGTCAAGTCGACAGGATGCTCCTTCCCCAATCCACACCCCGAAATTTCGTCACGCCTACCAATGTCATACCAAGAACACTACCTCCCTTGAACTCGACGACTACTTTCATGGCCCACATAACATCCAAAAACATTCGAAATGGCCCTTTTTCCTCCGACTGCAGGGCAGCGTTACACCCAAAATGATACTTCCTCTCCTCCTCATAGGGGCGTGGTCTACGATGATAACTTGCATATCGAAGTTTGTGTTTGAGCTTTCTGTCAACTCCGTCCTGTTGACTGTACTCGGTTTCGTCGTCGGTCTCGCCCTATCCTTCCGCAGTTCCACCGCTTACGAGCGATACACGGAAGGCCGCAAATACTGGGCTCAGCTGCTCTTAACGTCCCGTACCCTCGCGCGTATAATCTGGATACACACACGTGAACGTCACGAACAATCTCCCGAACTGGGGAAATCGGATCTACTTGCCAAGCTCACAGCTTTGAACCTCCTAAACGCTTTCGCCATCTCACTCAAACACCGACTTAGGTTTGAACCCTCGGTGGAATATGCAGACCTTCAACCATACATAGGTCACCTCCACACATTCGCTGGTGACGCCGACCAATCTGCCCTGCGAAAGCGGAAGGAACACCCATGGAAGTCCCTTGGCGAATACCTGGGCGTCAGTTTCGCCGAATCAAATCCGCGAAAGCTGTTCAAACGATCAAAAGACAACCTGGGCAACCTGCCTCTTGAGATTCTTACCTACCTCTCCGCATACTTGGAGACATGCTTTCAAAACGACACTCTCAAGATCGGCGTACACCAAGTTCAAGCCATGACCCAGATGGGTTCTCTGACCGACGTTTTGACGGGAACCGAACGGGTCCTCAATACGCCACTGCCAATTGCATACTCTATCGCCATATCTCAAATCACTCACCTCTACGTTCTGGTCCTACCATTCCAGCTTTTCAAACTACTGGGATGGGTAACAATCCCCGGCACATTGGTGGCAGCTTATATAATCCTAGGCCTTACTCACATTGGCTACGAGATCGAAAATCCATTCGGAGAGGACGTTAACGATCTACCACTCGATACCTATTGTCGCGAACTGGCCGCTGACATTGACATCCTTACATCGATGCCTGCGCCGCAGATGAAGGATTTCATTGAGGTCAGCCAAAACAAAGTATTATTCCCACTCAGCAATGGCGAATATAAATCATGGGAAGCCAAGTCAGTTGAAGAGATCAGGGCTGTGTTGAAAGAAAAGGCGACAACACCGGTCAGTCATTCGAAGGGCTCTGGTTCTGGGAGCACGAGTGACACGGCATTTGATACATTTGAGGTCTGATCTATCATTTTGAACTGTACAGAGCATGGAGTAAGGAACTGCGGTAGACCCACCTGTCTGGAAAAGCAAGCAATAGAATTTGCCAATTTTGCGGATTCTTCTCATTAATTAAGTAGAAGCTTCACATAACGATAGTGGATAAGTGTGCTACGAAAATGGATCATGAGATTGACACAACATTTGCTCACTAGAACTTCTGCATCGAAAATCTCAAATGTACTTACAGAATGTAACGTTTCGAGTAGAAATATCTGGCAATCACAGGTTTCTCGGACAGCCACACGCGGAGCTTGAAGTCGAGGGCTTGAAGGCGCCGGGAAGGGGCTAACAGGACCAAAAGCTCCCTAGGCTTCCGGTCAATCATTGGCCCGGAAGAAAATTTAGCAACGCGCGGTGCGTCGCGTTCCGGGCATCGAGCATGCACGAGACGAAACCCAACCCATCGTGACCTCTTGCTCTCCACGCCATACATATGTCATGGTCTTCGACACTTCGGCTTCCGAAGTCAACGTTCCCACCACGTGCAGCATCTGCAGACCAAGCGAAATATCTCCAACGATGCACCGATGACCTCTACACTTGGCAGACTCGCCATAGATCGGTTCAAAACAACAGCTTTGTTTTGCATGATGGACCTCCATATGCTAATGGCGGACTTCATGTCGGACATGCACTCAATAAAATCCTGAAAGATATAATCTGTCGGACACAATTGGCGCGCGGAAAAAGAGTTCAATATGTTCCTGGCTGGGATTGTCATGGTCTGCCCATCGAAATCAAGGCACTCGAGCACCATGGATGGAAGGAGCGACAAGCCAGCAATGCTCTTGCCGTGAGAGCGGCAGCCCGGGCTTTCGCCCAAGGCGCGGTGGAAGAGCAGATGAAGAGTTTCAAATCATGGGCCGTTATGGGCGACTGGGATGGTCATTGGAAAACAATGGACAAATCATTCGAGCTTCGCCAACTGGGTGTCTTCAAAGAAATGGCAGATAAAGGCCTGATCTATCGCAAGCACAAGCCGGTCTTCTGGTCCCCTTCTTCGCTCACAGCGTTGGCTGAGGCTGAGCTTGAATACAATGAAGATCATGTCTCGACCGCTGCGCTCGTCAAATTTCCCATAGTGAAGAATACCGCTTTCAAGCCTCTCGCTGATATCATGCCCACGCTGCATGCAGTGATATGGACCACCACACCTTGGACGTTGCCTGCCAATCAAGCAATCGCTGTGCATGAAGATCTCACATACACAGTTGTCAAGTCGAGGAAACATGGCTACCTCTTGCTAGCAGAATTGAGAGTAGCTTTTGTCGAGAAGATGATGGGGGAGAATTTCAAGGTAATCACGTCGAATATCGCTGGGAGTTCACTTGTGGGCAGCAGGTACAGAAGCCCACCCATCTTCGAAGACGATCAAAAGTCTAGGCCCATTTTGCACGCGGACTTTGTTTCTCCAGATGCAGGAACAGGTCTTGTACATTGCGCTCCTGGTCACGGTATGGAAGATTATCAAGCCTTGCAGCCACTGATCTCCAAAGGTGAAGTCCTTGTCAAGGCTCCTGTCGATGAGGCCGGACGTTTCACGCAGGAGGCAGCGACTGTCGATTCTAGTCTGCTACTTGGTCTGGACGTCTTTGGGGCTGGGAACGAGAGAGTCTTGCAAATGTTGGACTCCTCAGGACTTCTACTTGCTCAGGAAAGGTACACACACAAATACCCATACGACTGGAGGACAAAAAAGCCAGTCTTGATCCGGGCGACTGCCCAGTGGTTCGCAGATGTAAGCAGTATCAGGAACGGTGCACTCGAATCTCTTGAGGCTGTGGACTTCCATCCTGCTACAGGAAAGACTCGGCTTACTAGCTTCGTCGCAAATAGGAGCGAATGGTGCATATCGCGCCAAAGAGCCTGGGGAGTTCCCATCCCTGCTCTCTACCGTCATAAGACTGGCGAAGCGGTCTTGACGACTACGAGTATTCGGCATATCATCGAAACCATTGAGCAACGCGGCATTGAAGCTTGGTGGTCTGATGATCCTCACGACCCAGCATGGATCACCAAAGAATTGCTTGTTACTGATGATGCTTCGAATTTTCGAAGAGGGACCGATACGATGGATGTCTGGTTTGACAGCGGCACAAGCTGGACAGGCATGTCGAGTGATAGTTACCAGAGTGACATACCTGTAGCCGACGTCTACATCGAAGGCACAGATCAGCATCGTGGTTGGTTCCAGTCAAGTCTCCTTACACACAACGCCCACCAGGTGTCATTGAACACGAATAAGCCTCCTGTCGCCCCTTTCCGATCGCTTATTACTCACGGCTTCACCCTCGATGGTGAGGGTAGGAAAATGAGCAAGTCCATTGGCAACGTCGTGTCACCAGACGAGATCATCGCTGGCGCCGTCGCATCAATCAGCACCAAACCGGCCTCACCAGCACAGAAGTCCAAAAAATCCCCAAAGCAAGCCCTGCCTCTCGGTCCCGACGTCCTCCGCCTTTGGGTCGCTAGCAGCGACTTCACCAGAGACGTCATTGTCAGTGATACCATCATCAAATCTGTCCACGCTGCCCTGCACAAATATCGTGTCACAATCAAACTCCTTCTCGGAAACCTCTCTGACTTCTCTCCTCTGACGACCTCTGTTTCCTATTCCACTCTCAGCCTCCCCGATCGCATTGCCCTCCACCACCTCTACGCGGTCAGCACCACAGTCCGCAACGGCCTCACCTCCTACGAATTCCACAAAGCCGTGAACGCACTCAACCGCTGGATTACATCTGACCTCTCAAACTTTTACATCGAAGCCGTCAAAGACATCCTCTACTGCTCGTCGCCCTCTGGACAGCGCAGACGAGCTGTTCAGACAGTGTTGCACCACGTACTGTGCCAGTTGCAGGCTATGCTCGGCCCACTGACGCCCATGCTGGTCGAAGAGAGCTGGGAGCATTCCTCAGAAACACTTCAAACAGGCCAACAGCCACCTTTACGGCGGAGCTGGAACCCGATACCGGCAGAATGGCACGACGAGGAGCTAGAGAAGATATACCTCCCACCGATAACAGCAATAAACGCAGCCGTGAAATCCGTCCAAGAACGCGCCCGCACAGACAAGAAGATGGGCTCCTCGCTCGATTCTGACGTCCTTCTCGTCCTCAACAACGACTCGACAATTGCACAACTACGACCACTAGTATCCCAGCTCGCAGAGATCCTCGTCGTCTCGAATCTGCACTTGCAGAGCGAGGCTGGAGCTCGAAACATAGCTGGCTGGTCCTACGATGCACCGATCCAGAACGCCGAGGGTAAGGTCATTGGTACTGCGCATGTTTACCAGCCGCAGGACCGCAAGTGTGTACGGTGCTGGCGCTATCTAGTCGTAAAACCGGACGCTGAGCTCTGCCAGCGGTGTGAGAGCGTGGTCGAGGAGCTGAAAGTCTCATAGAACTAGCTAGCTTTTGGTATGCAGACAAAGGTCCTCTCGTCTCAAAAAGAACAAATCCAATCAGATCATCCTGCTTTCAACACACGCTACTATAATCTTTGCACATGAAGCCTTGGGAAAGGGGAGGCTATAGTGAAAACTAGGGCGAATGGATTGTTTCAGCAGATGTTTTATGGAATATCGGATCGAGCATATTGGTAAAGATCGACTTGCATTAATTAGTGGGTGGAAAGTAAGCAGACGCCTCCCAAGTCATTCAATTTTTGAGCCGCTGTAGCGACATATTGTACAAGTGGGAGGCTGACTGTCATGATGCTATCATGTTGGAAATCCAAGTAAGAGAAAGATGCTGGACTCCGAAAGGGAATTTTATCGTTTTGAGGTCATCACTTTTTTTCCGACTCATTACCCCTGTCTCCTGCAAATTCCCCCCCTAGTCCTGACAGACTAAACACTACTGCTTCCACTTTCACACTATCTTGGTTAGAGAGTTTGATCGATGATATTTGGCTTGGCGGGTATTATTTAGTCATCGCCGACCTGCACCAGATTAGCAGGTAATCTAAGCGCCTTCATCGTCGTCACCAACTCGGATGCTGCCCTCTCCGCCGAAACCCCTTGACCAGAAGCCCTCGATCGAAGGTGTACTATGAGACTGTCAGATGTGTCCTGCAAGTTAGGAACAACAATCGACTTACGTGCTTGACATGCTGTCGATGGTGAAGAGGAGCCAGAAGCCAAAGACTGGCTTGGCTAGTACGTCAAGAACGGCATAGGCGATGATTTCGGCATCGACGTCAGCGATGCGTGCACCGTCGGTAATACCCCAGACACTACAGAAGGTCAGCAACCGTTGGGAGCCAAGGGCCTGGGACCACAAACATTGGGTAGATAGTCCAAACTAGGAGAGTGAAACCACCAAGGGTGCTGTAGAAAGCTTTGGTCTTACTGTCCTTGCCGGCAGCAGCAGCTAGGCCGTTGTATGCGAACTGGTAGACAATGGTGAGGTATGCAATGCAAGCAATGGTATACCATCCCCACTTCTGTCCGTCTCCTTTACCGAACGTTGCAAAGAGACCGGTCAAGACCATGATGACGTCGGCGGCGATGGCAACAAGGGTATTGGCGCCTGAGAGCCCAGAGAGAAGAGCAAGATCCAAGAGCAAAAGTGGTGTAGTGATAAAATAGTCGACGTATCGTGCCCAGTATACCTCACGATAGATAATCTCCCTCGTGGCTGGGATGTTCTTGTGGTGTTTCTCGTTGACGATAATCTTGTGGTAGCAGATACCATCCCCTGTGGCCATGGCGAAGTAAGAAAGGAAAGCGACGGTCGTGACGAGGGCTGTCAGGATATGGAACATGCGTTTTTGCTAAACATAGTGAGCTATTGGCTTGACGCACAGAAGACCCGGACTTACGACTGGGGCACGGAAGGCCATGGCATATAAAGCCAGCGAGGAGAGAGCCATTATGACGACGACAACCCTGGGATGAGCTTGTCAGTAGTTGAGGATCGTAAGGAGCTGGAAGCTGCGTACCATAGCGTTCGGTTGCCTACATCACCGGCCTTCTGGAAAGTTATAGCGGGGCCTGGAACGACAGAGGGAATCGGTGCAACTGAGGATGACGGTGTAGGCACCAGCAGAGACCCGGTTGTCTTGAGCATCTCGGGATTGATAATCATTTTGGGCAGTTCGTTGATGTGCTGTGGATAGAGATGTAATCCTAACAGAAGTGGTATGAGAATTGTATCGGGAAGGAGGAAAGGGGCGGAAGAAGAAGACGTGGAGGCGAACAGTTGAGATGGTCAGGCGGTTGACACTCATCAAAGCTACGACGTATTTGGTGCATTTTTTTTTGTTGCGGGGAAGGCTGGGCAAACGACACAACCTCTCCTCGTCATGGTCCACCCCGCTGCAGTGTCAGGTCACCCGCTCGAAGAAATTTTGTGCCAATCGCAAGCTCGAGCTGCAGCAGCTCCTGGCAGGCATCTCGAGCATGTATCTCTTTTTCGCTGCTACCTCGCCATCCTCTGATCCATAGCGGCTGGCACATGACAATGATGTAGAGGTACGCAATCCTGCGTAAAGTATGAGGTCATGGGCGCTCCAGGCCCCTCTAAACGTGTAAAGCTGTCAGAAGAGCTTGCTCAATCCGAAAAGCCATGATTGTCAGAGCTTTCTTCCAGCTCGCTCATATTTGTAGCGGAATTCCAGTCCAGAATGATTGATCATGGCTGATACTCGGTATTCAAAGAAACGTGAACTCGAATCATCTAGGGGGTTTATGGTCTCCATAGTGGCGTGATCTCCGACGCGAAGCGCTTTTCCGACGCCATTTACCCCGCATATATATGCAGCCCCACGGGCGGCCGGTGTTATGTAATTCGGGGCTGGGCCATTTCCCCAATCATGTGAAACAAGTCTGCAACCGACCTTCTCTCATGGCCTTTTGTTGGCCTTGAAACTCGAAAAGCTCGTCTATTCCTGCCTGATGAATCATTATCTGCCTGAGGGTCTAGGACATTTATTCTGGACGGCATTCGCTGCTTGTGCTATCAGTTGGAGCCACAAATCTTATCAAGCAGCACAAGGAGACCTCAGGTTGGAGTTTACAACCCAATCATCCCTAAAGGCTGTAATAATCAGGTCGTCGGGCTAAAGTGGCAGCAACCAAAGGGGTGGCATAATTCGCAGTAGAATTCAATACCATTTCTGGTCAGTGTGATCACCGTACGTCTTAGTACGAAGATGAACGTGATAGGGACGTTGGTAAATCCATTAACATACCTCAGCCCTACTAGCAACTTTTCCACTCACGGTGATTTATTGTTGAGGCGAAGCAGGCAGCGGTTGAAAGCGATTGCATCGACTCTTATGCACCCCTTTCTTACTGCCTTGGCAGTTTGTAGAGACAATTGGCCAACAAAGCAATGCTTGTCGTTCGCCCCAATGCTGCTTGCACCTCCAATACAACCTTCTGATGGCACAAGGACGCAATTCTGACGACGATTCCATGCCTGGCTGTCGGAACTCAAGAGATGCTCAACGCCTCATCCTCGTCCCAGTTGATCAGGCACACAGAAAAGTAATAATGTCGAGCTTTGCTTCACCCGCGGCCAACACGATCGCTCCTCTCGGATGTCTAAATACCATTTGTAACCTTGCGCTTTCTCGTCTATACTTGCTTTCCGTACTGCCACTCCGTGGATCCCTCCATGCAGCTAAACAAGTATGCAGAATACCAGCATCATTCAGTCTTCAAGCTAGTCCTTAAACAGGTTGCAACTCTAGCGTTCGCTTTATCTCATGCTCCTGATGCTTGTTCTCTTTGACGACCTGAACCTGCCTCTCCTCAGGGTTGTGGCACTCGGCTCTGAGCGGATCGACTTTTTCAAAATTTCTGCTTCCGCCCCCAATTATACTCATTGGCGTACCTGAACTCCTTTCACTCGCCCATTCTATTTCATTCCAACCCCGGTTGTGTCCCAGCCTCCTCCAACCCGGCCCCTGTTCCTCCATACTCCTTCGGCAACATCTTGCCCAACCAGGCTTCGAATTCCCGATTCAGTGCCCCGCCGTTGCTCATGGGATGGAACCTTTTCCTCGTCTTCTCGGCCACGAACAGCTTGATGACGCCATACATAAACCCCATGATCGCTGGCACATTCAAGAAGAACTTTTCCTTCAGCAGCTCTGGGTAATTTTGCGCAAAGACTTTGATTGTTTCGGCCGAGGCCGTCTTGACTGCTGCGCTTTGGCGGAGAAAGCTGATAGATTTGTAGTCGTGGACTTGGAATATTTTGTAGGGGTCTTGGGCGTCGGAAGACGAGATGGGAACGGTGGCAGAGGAGATGTTGAGTGATTGTAGCGCGAGTTCCATCAAGGAGACGCGCCAAGAAATGAATTCAGAGAGCGTACCGAAGGTGTCGTCGATGGAGGTAACTTTGCCGTAGATGTTCCAAGTGAAGACTTGTGGTGGGTCGGTAGCTGGGTCTTTCGCTTCGCTACGTGAGTAGCTTGTAACGTAGCCTAGACCGCCAAATTTGGATTTGTTGAACTTCTGGCCGAGTAGATCGAGGGGCTTCATCTTTGCTCGCCATTCGAGCGTCTTCTGCAGCTGGTCTGCAGCTTTGGCGACGTTGCCGTCGTTGGCATTGAGATATTTTTGTAGCACGATCTGGGTTGGAACATGGGTTTCTGGAGAGGAGAGTCGCACGCCCCATATCTCGGAGTGGCCAGTTTTCGAGACGAGGTCGGGCACACGCAGAGCGAGCTCCTTAAGTGGTGCGGAAAGAGACATTTGTGGTTCCATTGGAGGTTTTGGAGTCGCCTGCTCTCTGTCAGCACGGAGCCTATCGCCGCGAGAAAGGCTACAATGTGTCATACAGAGTCAGGATTTCCAGCTTCCGCTGCTATGCTGTTATCAGGCATATTGCCAATGGTTTCCGCTACCCCTGTTGTATTGTTCGGCGCATCTCGTGTTACTTCCGGTTCTGCCATGGCTTTCCGCAAAGCCAGGGGCTAACTACAACGACACAGAGTCAGTTTGCGCTAGACGTGTTCACAAGGGAGGTGGCAGGCGGTATGCACGGTTTTCTACCAGATGTAGGTTTGGGGTTCCCGGCACAATATCTTTTAGCGGCGCCGCTCCCGGACGATCGCAAGTTAGCCAAGAAGCTAGTTATAGGGCTTTAACGGCGAGGGTTGTCTTCAACCCCTGAACCTTCTCGGCTGCGAATTATATCGAGACTCGGCAGCGCGACCACACCTATCCGTACATATTGAAAGCGATTACCCCAGCATAAACAGCTTCCACACCCTATCCTCCTGGGCAATCCAATCCTGCTCCTTTATCTGCACCAAGGTCTGTCTGTAGGCTATTCCATCCTCCATCAAGATCAACATAATGCACAGCATTGGCTGAAAAACAGTGAGATCTCTCGAGATGACGATGAATTCATACTCGGGGCCTTCTTCGCCAATATCAGGAAATGATGTCGGAAGGTTTGTCGTCAGCTGGCATATTTTTGATCCCTTCCTGTCTCTAACTTCTGGGGTGGAAGTTTTGTCGCCGTAAGTGATACGTAAACGGCAGGAGCTGGTCCAGAAGAAGAGGAGGGTAGGTGCGATTGCCAGCTCGGTCACACTGTTTGGAAGATGTTCCCTGGAAACAATGGTCTGATTAGAGTTTTTCCATTGAGACCGAAGACCTTCATAATCCCATCCCGCGCCGTCATCAGGAATCTCACTTTTTGTTCCCGTCTGTTTGACGGTAACAATGTTCCCGCTGTCATCAAAGCGATAGAAAACGATCTCCATAGAGTGGGCATTTAGAGGTGGAAATAGCTTGATGCCTAACCAGCCGAGCCAAGACCAGCTGGGAAACGAGATATGAGTGCAAGAGATAGGATCTGAGCGGAGAGGATACAATGCTGTCCGCCGCGAGACAGAGGGGTCGTACCAACAGATAGCGGAGCTAAATATCGATTCTGGCAACGCCCAGAAAAATGTGTCCCCGGTGGCCGTATGCATTGCGCTCAGAATTCCTTCAAACGCATCCAGGATGTCGCTTTCGAAGGAGAACTGACGTTGGGTGTATTGCATTACTGATTCCCGGTAGGGACTCTTTAGCTCGTCAATCCGTTCCTCAACTAAGCTCGTGAGGTTCGATAGCGGCAAGTTCGACTCTGGGACTGCTCTGTGAAGCTTCGGAAGGTCTGTAATCTCCCAATTGGCTTCTTCGCACCAGCTATTGGCTTCGCATTCCCAGTATACCTGCTGCGACGTGAAGATCAAGGCTCTTCGCGACAGAGCTCGTTCCTGCATTGTCCAACCTCTAGAGTTCCATATTGTATAGGACAAGTAGTGGTCAAAATCGTTCGGCTCAGCATGTAGAGCGCGGAGTAGAGAAACGCCTTGGGCGTCTAATGAGACCTGCTTTTCTCGACCCCCCGGGTGGAGACCTGGGAGGCCAGCATTGGCATCGTCTCCAGCAGCCGCAACGATTGTCAACAGAGCCTGACTGTAAATGGTATTCATTCGGGGGATGAACTGGGCCACATCGGTCTCATCGTCCTGTAAGATACACAATGAGTCGACCCATAGATACCTCTTTGCCAGCCTTTTGGTCAACAGCATAGCATCCGAAATAGTCAATGGAACGTTCTCGCCGTCTAGGGCGCCTTGACAAGTTAGAGACCTTATATTTGCGGTGGTTAGCCTCAGCATGCTCGCCTTTCCCCATACATAACTCAGGGCGAGATATTTTGTGGGACCAATCTCCGAAGCTTCTACAATGCATTTTTGTTCAACGTCGACAAATCGCAGGCCAGCGACTTCCCCGTTCTTCAACGGCACATGGCATCTCTCTCCATGCGTCCTATCGCAGATTGCCATCCATCTCTGGAACAGCCTACAATCCGCGAGGATTGGTCTGAGTCTGCCACCGTAGGCAATGCAATTACCATTTGCTGTAGATTCAGACTCACAGAATTGCTCCACTGTCTTTGCGGGTTTGTCGCAAGCCTGGAAAGACAGATGAATGTCCGGGACCTCGCATTCATCAGGCAGGTTGATCGTCACAGTCAGCCTAAGCAGATCTCCCAAGTCCGGCCTTTGTTCTTGGTCAATGTAGCCTTCGATCATCATACGTGCCTTGATTGTTGCGCCGTGGCGAGCGTTTTCGACGGCTTTCTCAACTTGCCCTCCAGTCCACTCGTTGAAGGCCTTACAAAGGACATTGCAGAAACTGCACTTCGCAGCCCGGTGTAAGACATCACTCAAAGGCCCGAGTTCATATGACGGATAAGCTTCATATGAGAGCCCCTCCGCTTCTGGAATCCATTCTGGTATTGGCCATTGGAATCTGAGTAAATTGAGATCAATGTTGTTGCAGGTTTTGCATAGACCTTCGTCGTTCGAGGGTGGAGGTATACCCCGACTTTGAGGGAGGTGCTGCGGTGTGCTTTGGCCCTCATATACTTTGAGAGACCTCTTGAGGATCTCGTTCATGGTAAAGGAGACCTCTGCCATGATGAGTGATGAAGAACAGAACGTTTAGAACGTGCTATTCTTCAAAAGTTGTCATCAAAGGGGAATACTTAGTCGCGCTGGTAGACTTACGTGGTCAACTTTTTCCTCTACTGCCAACTTACTGAAATTCGTCCGTACTATGAGTTGATTAAGCCCTTCCGTTCAATTATACCGTCACATGAGCATCGACGCAAACCCTTTTTTCATGCTTCCCTCGCGGAAAATTCTGCCCACCATCACGACATCGTCGCGCGAAGTGAATCAAATCCCTTTCCCCGTATGTACAATATTGGGGGAAAGGCCGCGAAACTAGATCCAGTTAAGCGCCAGCCTCCTACATCTCGCCGCTTTTATTTCACAGAGCTTTGCCATGCCTCTTGGTGTATGTATTCGTCTCGTCCCACATTCTCGCCAACGTTGCTAATGCAGCTTCAGTCGCAGGCTACCTTCGATATCCGTCATGTCGCTTTGTCTTCTCCTCGGCCACTCCGACTGCGTCCCCCGGGTTAGCATGCCTAGCTCTCCCGGGGTGCCCCCAGTTTCAACTTCGACCTGGATTGGCACAAATAATTGGCCTACACCTTCTCGGTTGACCAGCTCAGCGCTCTGAAGATGACGACGGCAATCAATCGCGATCTCCTGCCTTGTACCGTGCGCACAAAGTTGCCTAGTTCAACAATGTCACAAGCATCCTTATGTTCATCTACCCTCCGCTTCGAAGCAGCCGTTATCTCGCTAGGCAGCAGAGGCCAGTGGTAGAGCTGAGGGTGCAGCCCGCCGATCAGCAGACTGCAGCAACATTCAGGGGCTAGCAACACACACGAAGCGCTTCTGCGTAGGATACTATCCCTTTTGCAGGTGCGGCAGACGATGACCGATGGCATGATGCATGAAGAGCCGATGAAGCGTGGAGCGGGTGTTAATTCGTCACACGCGGCCTTGAAGATGCTGGGGCGGATAGTCTAATTGGAAGAGATCGGGACGGGTTTAGGATGTAACAGGGACATGTCTGAGTGTGTTATGGTGTTACATCCAGGCATCGGCGGTGGAGTCGGTGAACATGAAGATTGCTACAAGGCATGCCGCGATATTACAATCTAGGCCGCGAGGCTGAAGACCACTGGGGAGCTACCGGGTGTCTATCAGCGTGGTATGATTGAGAAATTCGCTCCGTCTTGTCATCACACTCTTGAGCGCGGCTATGATGGGAGAATACCTATACCACTGACCATGATTCACCCTAGATGATGGTACGACAGCTCCTATCGAAGAGCGTGCAGGCTAGAAACCTCGCTATTTTCAGGAAACCGCCGGCTAACCAGCACAGTCTACAATTAGGCGGCCCTGCTAATGATATTGTGGCAGCAACTTGAGCTTCTTTGAGCATCTGTCCTACGATTCCTTCCTCAACAAACCAAACAATGCTCTGACCGTGGCTAAAAGCAATGCAAGACCACGAAACGAAGCATGCCGGGGGTGGCGAAAGCTGTACAACAAGCAGATAAGGAGGAGGCGGCAGCATAGCAGGAAGATATCCAGATAGTGCCGAACACACCCCAAGGCCGAAATAAGACGCATACTCTAGAGAGGACTCCTCCTATGCCTGTCCGAGCTGCACCTGCGCCCGATCCGTTAGGGTTTCTTCCTCTACTACCATCTACAGCGCCAGCTATACTATCCAAACGGAAGGGAGGGAGGGAGCGCAAGATGACAGCCCAAGGCAGTAGAATCACAAGCTGCGGGTGTGTGGCGGAATAGCAAGAGCAGCATGAAGTGACTTTGATGACTGATTGTCTCTGTTCTACGTGCAAGCGCGTGATAACTTGTAGCAAGTTGGCGGGGGCAGTCGACAACGTTTTCCGGGACGACTCCGGAGGGCCATTCTTGGTGACCACTTGACCGGAGGGTTCAATGCTTGCCCCCTAGTAAAATTGTGTGTGAAAGCCGTAATGAATCCCCTTGCTGCCACTCTGTATGGAAATATGAGAGCTGACCTCGCCGTCGCCAAACGCTAGGAACCTCTGGGTTGGGTGAAGCCCCTATCCATAAACCCTCACTCGCGTAGTTAAGTCTCTGTCAAAGAACCATCCTTCTGACCTTTTCCTTCCCTCCAAAGTGGCCTGCGGTTAAAACAGAAATCCGCTGACCAGCACCAGGGTGAGTTGGCCAAATCGCGCTCTCGTATTACTATCCTGACAACTATAGGTGCTCATTGCCATCGGAAATAGCGGAAACACCTAGTCGGGAAGGTCCTTGCGTAGAGAAAATATGAATTATTCATCTTGCTCGCCTGGTAGGGCCATCCCCTAATAAGGTAGTCACAACTCCGGCCTCGATCTCGACTCGCAGCATAGGGGGGCACGCCGGCGACCTCCCTGAGACCACACCTGTCCTCCACCACCGAGTAGGCACTCGCAAGCCTCGATGACCCTAAGGCATTCCTCTTGAGTGGCAAGATCCTTAGCCGCGCTAAAGACTCACTCGCACTCAGTAACCATAGCAGGACAAGACAATTAATCGAGGGCGCATGGAGAAAGACTGTCGTAGTTACCCTTGTTACTCATCAATCTACCAATTAATGGGGTTCCAATGAGTGTCGTTTCCCTCCAATTCGATAGTTGGAGTGCCATGAATAGACCTCTGGAATTCGTCGGCCGGTAAGAGATCGTCCTTCCTCCGCGTACGTAGCTTTAGTACTATAGATGCCGTACTGAAACGTAAATTTCCTCATAAGCTCGAGGGTCTTGAGATGAAGTGCTATAGAAGGAGTAGAAATCTCCCTTGCGGCACAACCACGTGCCTAAATTGGAAAGAGCTATACTACTTCTGCCCTAGGGCGCGCGGGATTGGCCTTACCGGGTAGGTAAGAAGCCCCTATTCACGTATGGGTAATTTCTTGCCGGGGGGGTACCTAGTACTAACTGTCGCGAGCCCTGGGTGTAACCCAGGAACGACACCGTCGCGGGAAGTGCCATTTCGGCCGCGATGGCCAGGAGCTAGAAATTGGGCCATGGAGGGTGACTACGTTGGCTGAGTGGACGGAGGTGGGTGAGGGCGGCGAGGGCTTTCATATCGTCCAAACGGGCGAGCGCCCCGATTACTCGCACCAGAGGGGGGTGCACTGCTTTTATCACGGCTACCATAGGTCATGCGAGCGAGCAAGCAACTATAACGGGTAAAACAGAGTAGGATAGAGTAGATATACGCTATGGCAGCTAATCACAGGCGTCTCATACATCGACTTCAAGCTGGAGATCCCTTGAATCCTCCAGCTTAGGAGGGACAGACATAATCCCTGAGAGGGGTAAGGCTTGGCAAAATGCAACGCGTACGCAACGTGTAGTTTGTCGCATGTTCTCCCTATGCCCACGTCGCATTCCAGGTTGCATATCGAAATGCAACAAGCCTATTTGCAAACTCCACCTCAAACAATGAGCGATAAAGATGTAAAGTGAGTGGGAGAGCATGATCACGCAACCTCAATCTTCGGGTGGACTGCCGCGGAGGACATTTTGAAAGGTGTGATTAAAAACGGTGAAGCAAGTTTGTCCTCTCACAGAGTAAACACTCTCAAAAGGCTGCTCGATAGTATGAGACAGCTCTGATATTCAGACACATACATGAACTCATTAGGATAGGGAAGATGACGCCGCGTACCCCCCAAAATACAAAGAGAGAAACTGGCCGAGAGGCCTCAATGTATAATCCGGCGTGTACTGTATGCAGAATGAACTCGAACCATATGCTGGCAACGGAAGGGTGTACGAACGCCATCGGGCTTCGTCACACCATTCCCAGTACCTTCAGCAATGATGCCACATCTTCATGCGATGTGTTCGTAGCTGTCAAAGGTTTCTTCTCCTTCTTCTTGTTCTTCAGAATCGCAGTATCAGGACATTCGTCATCACCATTCGCATGCTCATGATAGTGGCACCCTTTCCGCATGGCTGGATCGTCGTACTTCAGATTCGCCGCTTGGAGCACCGCCCACAGCAGGTCAGAGACCAGTAAACCCTGGTCCTCTGCGAAGGAGTCGACGTCGCCACGCTTGGCGTTGCTTTCGGACCGGAGGAAATACTTGCGAGGGTGTCGAAGCATGTCGAATCCAATCTGGTCATAGAGGAACTGTCCCAGCGGCAAATCCTCGGATAGACCGAGTGTACGCCAGAGTAGCAGGCTGTCGAGATGAATGCTTGCCCTTTCGTGGTAGGCCCGGATCTTGGTCATGACGCAGTTCTTGAAGGCGGGCATGCGGAGCTTGTCGGCGAAGGCGTAGGTATGAATAGCGAGTTGCAAGGAAGGCTGGTCGGTAGGTTCGACTACATCTTCGCGATAAGTCCAGTCGATGAAGTTCTCAAAGACTTCAGGCGAGTCCTCGGGTAGCTCGATTCGCTCTTTCCGCCCCTCGACGAAGCTGTTACTGAGACATTTCTCAAAGAACGGTGAGTGTGCGCAGAGCAGGTCTTTGTGGAAGGTGTAAGAGGCCTTTGATGGCCCAACGAGAATGGTGATGATCTTTGAACTTTTGAAATTGGGCGAGGGTGCCATTTTCGTGAGAGAGAATAAGATCCTGCTTTGCTAGATTATGCCGACCAAGTGATCCGTTCGAGGCTCAGACGACTTCTGATAGCTGAGCATCTTTTCTTCATGTTAGTGTTTAAGAATGTTCTTCCTGCGGTCCCGAGACCTCATTCCTTGCAAAGCTATGACCAGAGATTAGCACACAGGTGCAGGTTTGGGAATATGTTTTGCAACTACATCCACCAGGCTCAAGGAATCCCCAGGTGGTGGGACTTTCCCAAGCCTTGCACGGGCAACGGCAAAGGTGCAGAAGAGCCGCAGCTACGGGGATAAGCTACTCCATAGACGTGCTTAGTTGGTGGAAACCTCAGACTCTAAACTAGTTAGCCTCGTTTCGAGGCATGCTATTTACAATCGTTGTCGACAGCTTCATTTCCATTGCAGATGCTATTGCACAGCATTATTCGCCCGTAAAACAAAACGCTGCGAAGAAGACTTGTTGATTTGGCAGCTTTTATGTGATCATCTCGAGCGACTCCTCGACATCCGCCTGAAACTAGCAACGTTTCGGACTGCTACCAGTGCCCTAAAACGACCCACTTTCAGATGAGACATCCCGGTCTCCTTACTCCCTACATATGTACGGTTCACCATTTTGCTTAACCCAAACACCCGCTTTGGCCTCTGTTTCCTGCACGCGTTCCTGCACGCGTTCCTGCGCCCCATGCCGAGCTTCGGTTCCAGCTCTTGTGCCAGTCCCTGTACCACCGCCACCAAGGCGGGATCGGCACCTCATCATGCAGATACCAGGGATAAAGCGGAATTGGATTGGTGAAAGGTTCCGCTCGTTAATCGGCCCTAAGCTGAAACTCTCAGTGATTGAGCTTGGAGAAGTTTCAGGACACTTCCGAAAAAAGTGTGAACAGTGGTAGTGAACTGGCGTTTTCTGTACACCTCGAAGTGTTGGTTCGTTCCTGTGCTCGTTGTCCAGGGGCGAGCATTTTTGCAGGGACATTGATGGTTTACTAGTGCAATCTTGACTAGGTAGCGAGAAGAGCACGGCGTCCAGGAGGCGCCCTGAAACTCTGGATTCATTTTTCGGCTTTTGGAAGATGACTTATATGAAAATGCCTTTGTTCTGTTTCCGAACTGTGATAATCCAGAGTAGGGCAAGAACTGCCGACCCCAGCAAAAGGCACGCTCCGCTCCAGATTTGCACACCGAGAAAGTTGATCGACTCTTTTCCACTTCGGGACACGGATTTTGTAAGCAGGGCCCCAGCAATAGGCGCCCCGATTAATGTCGCAATGGAGGAAAATGCCCAGGACATGCCTAGTCGAGTACCCAGGAGCGAGAGGTCTGGACATATATTGGGGAAGGCGGAACCGGGTAGTGTGACCAGTCCAGCAGAGAAGAAGCCTGTCAACGAAGTGAAGAATAAGCCTACTGTTCAAACCGAGAGGAGGCTTACTTTACCCCATAGTGCACTGAAGGCGATGAAAGACTTCTCGCTTTTGACCCCGATCCAGCACAACGACAAAATGCCCGAGATGAGCGCACATGCCATCCATGTAAGCATGTTGCCGGCATAATGCGCCACATATCCGCTGCTGAGTCGCCCGAAGAATGACGCTGCGATCGCGATGACAAGTATGTACAAAGCAAACGATGGTGACACCCCAAGACGGTCTTGTGCATAGGTCGGAATGTAGAAATATGGTATTATGTAGCCAAGAAAGCAAGCGAAAGAGGCACAAGTGAAAATGACGAATAGACGATCCCGGAATGCCGCCATGTCCACCAATTTGCGAGCCTTTAGAGAGGTCTTAAGGCCACTTGACCCACTCAGGAGTGCCGGAAATGAGGCTAAGGAGATGGCTAATGCGATGAAGCCCATTGCCCGTATGGCCCATGGGAAGCCTTTAGAGGCCGTTAGGCGGTCGAAGGTGATGATGTAAGCGACTCCGCCTTTGCACAGTCCAATCGTTAGCTGCCATTCTGAGTAGAAAGAATAAAAGAGAGGAGATGGCGTTGCTAGAAGTATCTTGCCACTACCTACCGACAGCAATGCCGGAGGTCACAATGCCCATAGCGAGAGACCTCTTTCTTGAGAACCAAATCCCCACTAAAGCAAGACTAGGAATATAAAGGAGCCCTGCTCCGAGGCCCATGCATATTCCTTGAGTGAGGAACACATGCCAGTATTTGGTAGCCAAACTCAACATCATGATTCCGAGGACGACGAAGCAATTGCCAGCAAAGAGCATGGATCGGAAGTACCCAAGATCAAAGAGAGGTCCTGACAATACCCCGATGAGGATGAGTAGCCAGGCTTGAACAGTTCCAATCCAACTGATCGCCGAAGCAGAGGAGCTGGAAAGCAGCTCATGTTGGTAATAGGTCTGGAAGGCACCGTACGATAGTGTGAAACCCCTATGAAGTGTCACCTATGGTCAGAAGATCATCCGGGACATTGACTGGGTGTGCGGGAGCAGCTATACCAGATATTTGAGTATATCAAGAACCCTCCTAAGACTTTCAGCCAGGCGTGCAGGCCTCCATCAGGAGGGATGTGAGCTGGAGACGGGCTGTCAATTTCGCTGTGCTCCGTTGCCTGGACTGCTGCTGCAGGAAGTGGTTCAAAGGGAATTTTGACGTCGGTCTCAGGAGTGAAAGACATTCCCACGGGAGTTTTTAGGACTTGTCTCAAACCAGAGGTTCAAGGTTTCAAGTCATAACAGTGGATCCTGCTGAGCAAGCTCAAGCTTGCACGTCTTTAGACTTCAATAAAGCCATCGAACGGGCTTTGGAAGATCTCGAACTCAGCTACGAGCTGGAATTTGTGGAGAGAGTCCATTTTCGTTGAGACCTGAAAATATGCCGCCTAGGGTTGTATTGACTAGTGGTTTTGGAGAGCGGAGAATTGGGGAAGTTACTTTGGGGTTCTCCACTCGCCCCTCTGGCTCTGAACCTGCTCTATGTGGCCGAACAGACGCTGTGCAGCACTCTACCAGAATTGACGTTGTGGCGTACTCTGTCTCTGATGTCCCTATACCCGCAGTATCGGGCCCGGTAATACACTGCGACTGAGGCACTCCTATGGTCCCTCCTCCAATACTACTCCACCAACCCTCAACATCTCCCATAACTTCCCTTTTCGGGTCACTAATTCCCTAAACCCTCCTTCCTCGGCCAATCTCCCCTGCTCCAACACCACAACATAATCCGCACATTGCATCATATCTCTAGAGTGTGTGATAATAATGACAGTCATCCCACTTTCCTCTCTAACAAGTTCGCTCACACTCTTCCTAACCACCCAAGCACTTTCTCCATCCAATGCGCTAGTCGCCTCGTCCAGAATTAAGACCTTTGGTCTCCGACAAAGCGCCCTAGCAATGACGATCCGCTGTACCTGCCCACCGCTCAGCCCGAGCCCGCCATCGCCGATGACCGTCTCATAGCCCCTTGGGAGGCTGACGATGAAGTCATGAATCCCAGCTCTCCGAGCTGCGTGCTCCACGTTCGCGATTGATGTCAGTCCACTGTTCAATTCGAGCCCATAAGTGATATTTGCACGGACGCTCGTCGGGAATAGTGTTGGTGTCTGTGGAACGATGGATATCATGCTCCGCAGAGTTGGTAGGTGTAATGATCGTATGTTATGACCGGACAGTGTTATGGATGGGGTCCCAGAGGATATTAGGGAGTCTTGATCAATGGTAGGTGGATATAGGCCAAGTAGGAGTGAGGCGATGGTGGATTTTCCGGAGCCAGATGAACCAACTATTGCTATACATTGCCCACTTCGAATAACTAAGTTGAAGTCCGACAGGGCAGGAGCCCCCAGACGTGATGGGTACGAGAATGTGAGGTGTGAGATCTTGATAGGCCCGGAGAGAGCTTTTGAGTCTTGCGGGTCGAGCTTCAACCTTCCAGCGTGCTCATGCGAAGTCCGCAATGGGAGCCTGGCTAGCCGAAGAAGCCGTGAGGCATTGTCCTTGCTTGATGAAATCTGCGGCAAAAAAGCAATGGCTGCTGCCACGTTGGAGGTACTGGACAGGAGCATTGTGAAGACTATCAGAACAGCCTTGATAGAGAAATCGTGCAACCGCACCACATTTCCACCGTACCAAAAGATTAATGCTGTCACGAAATGGATGGTCGCATCGGAACAACCAAAGAAAAACCCACAAATCATTGCTCTTCTGATGCCTACGGTCAATGCCCTGCTTGTGGCCCTTGTGTACTTTTTGTGAAAATATGATTCCAATGTCAAAGCGCGAACATTGAGAATGTCCGCAAAAGTTTCAGTGAAGGTAGCTTCGGCAGCGTCGTTGGCTTCATTTGTGCGGCCTTCCCATTGTGACGATACAGCTTCGTAAGACCTGGTTACACCATAAATGAGTGGTACAGCCGTCAGACCAACCAATGTCAGTTTCCAGCACGTGATAAGAGCCCAAACTATGGCGATCAGCATCATAACTGCAGCGGTGACAACAAAGCCCATGAAACGCCCAACAAGGTTTCGCATCTCCTCTGCGTTCCGGTCCAGAGAGGAAGTTATGTGTGATGCTGTATTCGCTCCAGTATCATACCAGGCTTTGGGTTGGTCGAGGACACGAGCCATAGCTTCGACTCGGAGTCTATCCACCCAACATTCGCCGACGGCTTCAAGAAGATACCAAGAGAGAAAGCAAGCAACCCCATCAACGATAGCCACTGCGAGTATGAGTATTGAATATCCAAGAGCCTTTTGAGCTTGACGCTCCTTGATGAAGAAAGTAGAGAGAAGTAGAGAGAATATATATGCGAATGCAGGTATAGCCACGGCATGTACAATAACGGCAGCAAAGCCAGAGAAAAGGATGACTCGGTTCTTGACATCCAATGAAGGCCAGAGCGTCTTCAGAATAGTCTTGAGGGAGCTTTTAGCCTCCCTCTGTTGCGTTAAAGACCGGTCGGTATTGCTGTGAGGGAGAGCCTGCCGCTTTTCCATCAAAGGTAAGCTAGTATCTGATCTACTTCGAACTGACCGTTGTCGATATATGGAGCGCATCACAATCGCTTGATGCATGCTCATAGGTCGAGTTGCACCACCTTCTACCCTACTACCGGTCTGCCGCAGCAAATCTAGGTCTTGTTGGGCTGGGCCATTCTGAGAGAATAGTGATGTACCTTGTATTCTTGATTGTCCCTTGACTGCGCTTGCTGATGCTTTCGAACGACTAGGCGGTCGTGAAAATGTTCCGCCAGCTTCATTGTACCAATCGAAGCTCATCGAGTGTGGACGATCACCTGAGTCCTCCGCGACCGAGTCGAGATACATGTCGAGAGGGTCCTGTTCTCCTGTGAACGAGTGTGTGCTGGCGATTGTCTCTCGGTACCCACCACGTTTCCGGGGTTGGCTTAGAGCCCGTACTGGACCGAGGGCGAAATCGAAATCGGGAGGCAGAGAAATTTGTGACGGCTTGGGTTGGGTGGAAAGCAGCCCTTTCTTCCCCGAACCTGCTAAGCTATGTCGGTAGCCTTCTTCCACTACGCGCCCTTTATCGAGTACATATACAAAGTCACCATCCTCAATTTGACCCATATCGTGAGTTATGACCACAGTGGTTTTCCCACGGCGCCACCTCCGGATTGCGTTCATGACTGAGGTTCTGCTGATATAGTCAAGAGCACTGGTTGATTCGTCTAGAATCAGGATGGGTGTATCGCGCAGTCGAGCTCGGGCAATGGCAACCCGCTGCTTCTGACCTCCGCTCAAAGCATTTCCGCCCGTGCCGACCATTGTTTCAATTCCCTCGGGCATCTCGCTGATGGTGTTTTGCAGTGCTGCAAGTTCGATACACGCCTTAAGTTGCTCAATGGTCACACTTCGAAAGTCACGCTGACCGAAAGCAATATTCGTCATAATGGTTTCGTTGAACAGGGTGCTGCTTTGCTGTACGAACGTGATATTGTTTCGGAGCCAGTTTATGTCAAGATCTCTTATCTCTGTTCGATCAATGAAGACCTGGCCAGTACTCGGCGGATAGAATCGCATCAATATATAGCCAAGAGTGCTCTTTCCCGAGCCGCTCTTCCCAACTACAAATGTAGTTTCCCCGGCCGGAAAGAAAAGAGTCGACTTATCAAGAACGGTACAACCCGGTCGCGATGGGTAGGCGAAAGAGACCTGGACATTGTGAGGATGATAGAATCACATATGCGCGAGGCCTTCGTACCTCTCTAACCTCAATGTCCCCATCACAGAACTTGGGTGTAATACCAGTGGCTGTTTTCGCGATTTTCCCACAGTCTTCGGCCTTGTCCAATATGTCTTTCAGCGCGATCGCTGCTGCTCTGCCTTTCTCAAGGACATTGAGATGCGGCAGAATATCTTCCCACGCCCTCGTCGCCATAAGGCATGACCAGAACGTCGTGACGACTGTTCCGCTCGATGAATCACCTTTGCGCACCAGATAGCTTCCATACCAAAACCCTTGGACGAACATCGATGTCAAGGCAAACCTCACAAAGCCTATTTGAAATCCATTGTTCAGGGCTTGCTTCAGGTAGAATGTTGCAGCTTTCCGGATAGCGCAACTGTACTGCCTCAGTTCGAAGTCTTGGCCGTTGAAACATTTGACTGTGTCGATTGAGGACAGGGCGTTAATTGCAAAATTGGATGCTTTGGCCATTTCGAGTTCTTGTCCGATGATGCTGGACTGCATTTTCGATGCAAGAATGGAAAGGCCAATTGCGGAAAGAGGTATCCCAGCCAAAGTTACTAACGTGATTTTCCACGAATAGAAGAAGCATACACCGAGAGACGAGATTGCCTGAACGATGTAGTTGATGCAGAAGCCTAGTGGTTGTGAGGTCCCGATTTGTAGTTCTCGGATCTGTCTGATATCGGATCAGCAATGCCGACGAGTCCAGATCGAACAGCGTACGTCTGTAATCGAGATAATAGTGAGCCAACACCAGTGCTTCTCATTTCGAACCATTCCAGATCTTTCTGCAACAAGCATTGGAACAGAATATCGCGAACACTTTTCGCTTGCATTTCACCGAAAATAAGCCATAGCGTGAAAAATCCACCCTTCATCAACCATGTCGCACCGCCAATAGCAATGAGACCATATGTGTTGATCTGGACTTTTTGAGCCAACTCACGGTCGTTGATCGTGCCTGCACCGAAATTGGCGAGGGCCTCAAAATATTTGCCCAAGAAGATAGCAAGTGCAGCTGGCAAGATGCCAGAAATTGCCGAGAGAATCAGTGCAGGCACGAGGGCGATCAGGTGTGCGCGATCAGTGAAGTTGAAAAGCGCCCTCCAGCTTGCGGTGACCTCTTTAGATTTCTTGTTATCTTCCAATGGAGGTTGTGTGCGCGCTTGATTCATTTTGCCCATCTCTGAGGCTATAGTTGGCGTTTGTTTTCGACGCCGAGTCTTCGAACCAAGGCTATGAACCCATGAGACAGATCCGCGCGGCCTCTCCCAGGAGCAGCAGGAACCCGCAAGTAATCGAATAGTGCACAGACAGAAGTAGGGGCCTCGAGAAAGCGTACCTAGAAGCCCTAGGACTAAGGCTTGCATAGATTGTTCGTATTGTTCTTAGGAATGCTCCAAGGACTCCGGTTGTAGAGTGTACCATTCGAAAAGTAAGCACTCCTTGCTGGTGAAGAATCCAGACGCATGCGGTATCTAGGAGCAATGCGCCACTCGTAGCTCTTGCGATAGTGCAGTCAAGAAGGTCTTGGTCGTGCAACGCCTTTTCCGCTCACGATTGATCCTTTTCCTTCTCCTTCTCCTTCTCCTCCTCCATTTCCTTGTCTACCGCTTCTTGTGCCTGCTCATAGATCCAATCATTCAACCCTGCCCTATTCCTCGCAATTTCCACGGCATAAAATTGCATCCTAAGCGCAAACATCGTCTCCTTCTCCCCATACTCCGTCTTCGGACTCTTTCTTAACATCGTCCCAAAGTTGAAGTCCTCCACCTTTTTCTCGCCCTTTTCATACACCATCATAAATTTCCGCCACCGCTCTTTATTTACCGGGCTCTTCATCTCATCCTCATCGATTGTAGCTGCAGGGTCGAATTCAGGAAAGTCGGTGTGTAGATGTGCGAGGATGTCGTCGTCCATGCGTGTGAGGCGGAGTTTGGAGCCGGGCATCTTCTCGAGGATCGACCAGTAGGTCATCATGTGCTGGACAGCTTTTACGGCGAATTGCTTTTCCATCTGCGTGCTGGTTAGTCTCGTGTAAATTCGAAAAGTGCGAGGGCATACGTCTTCGAAGTTGTCTGCTTTCTCGGCGTCAAAGCCTGGCGGAGCAGCTGAAGCGAGAGCCATGTTGCTAATCGGTGATGTTGGATCTACAATAAGATTCAAGTGGTTGGGAGCAAAGAGCAGTTAGAAGATGCAATCAGTGCGATCAGATACTAGCCCAATGTGTGCAAAATGATCGATTGTCCAAGCTTGAACTACGTCATTTCGAGTCTTCCACAAAATGTCTGAGTACGTACTGACAATAAGCAAACAAAGAATTAGCTACCTAATATCCGTTGCAATATCCATGCTTATTATTGCTCATTCTTCCCAGAAAACAGCTTGCAAGAACCAAAATCAAAATTGAAATTACTTCCTCATACCGAAGGTAATCATTTCATCCAACAGGATCACCGTCTCAGCTGGGCTCGCAATCCAGGCTGTTGTACACGCAGACCTTGCCTTGAAGTCGTTCCCACCACCGCTAAGAAACTGGTCACCAACATGCAATGTGTTTGCCGCTTTCACGCCCCCGAACCACTTTTGGCAGCCCTGTACACCTAGGCTCTTGTCACCAATATCGACGAAGACGTCGTTGCCGCCATTGAAGGCGCAGAATGGTATCCCGCCCTCAATCACCTCAGGTGACATCTCAACGACCTGCTGTACAACGAGGACAGTCTCCTCAAGTTGTTCTCGAGTAAATTTGCACCCAGGTTTCGGGTAGATACCAACCGCACGTTCTTTGCGCAAAATCTCGGCGGGAAGATGTAAGGTGTTAATGCAGCTGCGAAAAGCATGTTCGGCTACTGTCAAGAGTGATTGAATAGCTGGCTCGGACCACGCATGCATAACTGGCAAGATCCAGTCTCGTCGGTGAACATACCGGAGACAATGCTTGGCGTTCTCGTCAAAGACGAAGAGGAAATTGCTCTCACCGCCCATGATGATGAGGCCCCGCTTCTGTTCTGCGGTAAGGTCCTGAGAACAATAGACGGCATCAATGAGGCCGGAAAGTCGCGCGTAGTACCTGCTGGAATCAGTGTAGCCGGCAGCCGTAACGATTCCAATTTTAACGTCTTTGCTAAGGAAGTGGAGGAGACGGGAAATGACAGGACAGTCGGATGTGAGGGAGCCGCCATCTTCGTAGAGGGTCACGTCTCCATCGAATGTTAAAAGTTGGAGGCCGGGAGACGAGGGCTGGGAGGATGGCGATGGGCAAATCAATGACATGATTTGAGCAGTGTTGAGAATAAGGCGGATGTCATTGAAAGATGGAGGGACGAAGCGACGGGAGGAAATTGCCCGAATAGCGTCTTGGTGTAGGAAAGCCGCTTCGAGGGCCAGAGGCGTAAAGAACATGCCAATCGTTGGGACGAGCATACTTAGTTTTGAGCGCAGTTTTCCAGCGTTCTGGTGTTCGACTTGGCATCTGTATGTTAGTACTGCGTCAGAGAATAGATAGCACAAGTACAATGCGTACTGTGGTCTCTGATGAGAGCCTCGACATTCCGCATTATGTCTGCATAGCCCTGTTGAGCTGTTGTAGCCATGGTGGCCAAGCTCCTGTCTTGAACTCCATCGTATGCTGCAGCTGGCTGGGAGTTGAGGACGAAGGGTACGGCGAGAAGCGCCTGGAAAGAGAGTGGGCGTCAGCATCAGCATCAACAACCAACTCTAAGGAGCACCTCGAGCAATACAAGAGCTCGGATTGGGGTGTAAAGACTGTTTACCCGAGGCGAGAAGAGCATCTCAACGCTCGGAAGCAAAAGTTGAAAGGCTTCTCACCTTAATCCATTCGATCTATACCAGGTTAGCCAGAACGCGGGTTCAAGATCCTAGATTCCTTACGAGTTGATCTCTTCGATGTGTCTAATAACAAAGTAAGCCCATATCCTCAGAAAATACTAAAAGGAGTGACACTAATATGCATGCAATGAATGTTTAGAGCAATGGAACGGAGGAGATTGTCGACACCACAATCAAACAACAGCAAGGCAGTCAAGGACAGAGGCCGCGAGCAAAACGCACTCCGGGCCATCACCAGCTGCTGAGCAATGGAAAATGGCAGCTGTAACCCTTTGGCAGCCCCTCAAGTGCAGGCATGCGCGTATTTTGTCCTTGAGTAAGGAAGCGAAACGGGTTCAGCCACGAGTAAGCCCGCGTGGGAGCAAAAGGGCAAGCAGCATTCGCTGGAATCCGAAGTTCCACTGGAATGGCTGCGTAAATGGGCCATTGGGCTCCTCGTCGAATGTCAGGAAGACTTCGCTTTAAACCCGAACCTGTGTTGCAGAGAACCCGAGCAGAAGCAGCAACTTGCCTTTAGGGCATCTTACGACGTCAGTAATTCACTCGCATTTTCAAATGGCGGCCCTTACACTCAACTCGATATCGTGTCGTCATTATCGTTGTGGAGAAAAGGTATCACCGCTGAATCACTAGCGAAGGCACTGCATACCAATGTTTGCTTCTTCGCATTCTGATTAACGATCTGTTGAAAAGGTACAAGTACCTGTGAATTACGCGATCTGGCCTAGCGGCCCCGTGATCGCCCTCACCGCTCGCCACGTCCGCCGGACACGACTTCATCTGCCAGCCCGGCCCTGCGCTAGGTATGCTTTCCCAACAGCTCTCTCTCTCCTTTTGTCCCCTCCGCCTTCACTTTCCTGCACCGCCCCCCCTTCGTGCCCCAGGCCGTACCGGGCTCCACTTACTCCCTGCCAGGCCCCCGCGTCCCACAGAACCAATACGATGCGGCCAGTAGGAGAATGTCGCAGCGTCACAGCAGGCTCTCATTCGCTCGACGCCTCGGCAGCATTGTTTTGTCGACAATCCAACCCATGCGTGGACTTGAAAATGACTCCGATAAAGCGCCCGGCGTTCTAACAGGTCGCTGGTAGCTTGGTCACGCAACGGCCTCGGATGCAGGACCACAGCCTCCCCTCCTTCGAGCCTCGTCCATCAATCCACCACACCTCCTCACGTCTCTACTCTGGTCGACAACAGGACGACGTAGTGGTGACGTAGCTAGTTACCGCGACTGCCAGAACTTAGGTGAAGAGCACCACGGTGGGAGTACTCAAACTCTAGTCGCCGCCTCTGTGGTCGCCGGCGATGCCGCTTCAGAGGTCGACGGGACGAGCTCTGTTATTCGTGCCAGCTCTCACAACAAGCACGATACAGGTTCTATGGAGATGAACGACCCACAAGGAGCCAGGTAGGTCGCGCCTATTGTTAACACCCCTATTTTCGGCGAGGCTCCTCTCTCCATCGTTGAATATTCCCCAGAGACTTCGGTCTCGAGCTTACATAAGACCGGTGAGAACGATCCGGTGATGATTAACATTCAAGCTTCACGATAACGAAGATCCTCGACAAACGAACGAGTCCGTGTGAAGTCGAGTGTGGATGCGAGCTCGAGCCTTTATGATTGCCTGCAGACTTGGTGAAAGAGGTGTAGATGGGATGCGTTCATGTCCGGAGTTACGAGAAGGGACTTGTACGAGCGGCTCGTCTCGACATGTTAAGGAAGGGAACGCAAAAGAGGAAGCATTCACAGATATAAGTATGTTGAGCAGGGAACTTCCAGTCGCCGTTCTGCTCTTGTAGAGGCTCTCGCCGATCTAGTTACACAGCACGACGAATCGAGTAGTTTCCCTTTTCACGTTCAGAGGCCAAAATCCACCCCAGGCCTCTTCTCGCGCCTCCCAACCGATTTTGGATGAAGGAGCAGCCGGGAATGGCTAAGGAGCGTAAGGCCAGCAGCCTAGATACGCCCGCCTCCAACCTTGCCATTACGTCACCAATTGCTTCTCAGAGACTGCCGTCTCCGAGGACGTTGAGAGCTATCAGCTGCCATCGCATCAATTTAAAGTGTCAGTCGTCCTCGTGCAAGACTTCATCACCGGCTTAGAATCAGTCCACCTCGAAACGATTCCCGAAAATATCCCCGACTTTTAGCGTAGAGTGCTCTGCAGGAAATTATTACTGAATACATGAAATGTACAACCTCCGCCACTGCCAATTTTGGGCAGCTAGTTGTCGTACTAAGGCAAAGAGTGGCAGGCGCAAAGGAATCGGCCGTGGTAAGGTGGCCTACGGCACAATGTCTCGTATACTTCTTTGAGCGGCCCGCGAAGTCAAGAGGTCGGGGTAGGTAGTAGGTACTCGTAGGAGGCAGTAGATGTTATCTGGAGGAGACAGCGCATTAGTATCGGGTTTGATCATGAGAACGAGACAATGTTCGGGGCCGAGCATTATTGATGTACCTGCATTGCAAGCAATAGATTTCTGGCGAACAGCTGCCAATCATCAGAGCCCTCAAGTTACATCTGAGGCTAAGAGCGGAGGGAAATATCTGTGCGGAAAAGTGAGGCTTATCGAAACATCATTTCTGCTCCAAGTCCCTTGCAAGCGTGCAGGTACATCATAAAACATACTTGCTCGCTGCAGCTTTCAAAACATCAATCACTGAGCTTGTGGTCTTTGCGTCGTGGAAATGAAATCTGCCCTTGCCAGACACGTGACATAAGGATCAAATGCTTGGCTGCACCATCACTGGCCCACGATTCAAGCTATCGTCGTCCTCCTCGAATCTGTCAACCAGCATGATCGCGCTAACGGACGTCCTCCTCCCACCGCATTAACTACCTTCCTCCATATACCTGCGTCAAACTGCCTCCTCCGCAGAGTTCAACTTTCCGGCTTGGTATGGAAGCATCTGTCGGATTTTGGTGGTGAGATCGAAGAATCCTGTCTCCTCGTCTGTCATTTCTATCTACCTGAGAAGAAGACATCTATATATGTACACTTGGTGCTACCTGAGGCAGCCTTGGTGCCTGAGGCCGTCTTGGCGCCTAGGACTTGCTCAGCTAAGCCTTTACTAACTGGCGAGTACAATCAGTATGTCTGACAGCTTCGCTGATTGTGCTTCAGATTTGATTTCCTCGGAGATAACCGGCCTTTCACCTCGTAAGATCCCGGGTTTCTCAGTTACTCGAGTTTCTCTTGCGTACCACTATTTCGAACTCGACATCCAATCCCTGATCCACCCAGTCATCCATTCTGGCCGTAGGGTCTCCAAATTCCTCAACGACTCGCTGACCTGCAACGTCTGCCTAGTATCCATTTTGATTCTTGTTCCAACTTGATCCGACACCAAAAGCCTTTCATAAAATCCCAACAGCTTCATGCCGGGATTCACCTGCACGGCTTCTGGAGTGACGGCCGAGGTGTCGTCGTCGGTCACGCCGAGACTCTTGGATCGGAGGAGATCAACCCATGCTTGAAATGATAGCGTCTTAATCTCTGTTGCTGTTCTTCTGTTTTGAGAGGGGAAGCTACCGTTCAGGCTCTCCCTTACTGTCGGGAGAAGATTTTGCCAGGAAGTTGGATGAGGATGAGTGGCATGGAACACACGGAGGCTTGAGCTTCCATCTTCTCGGTGAAGAACGAACGCCAGTTCAACGAGTACCCTTGCGAGCTGATCGATTGGCACCCAGTCAATTTCATCCATCATGCCACACTGACCACCACTCCCGTTGGAACCAAGCGATTCTGGCAAAGCGCCAATGTACCGTGAGCTCACCACCAAACTTGGGAGCCACTCATTCCTGTTCCAGCCATGAGGTTCCCTGGCGGTTCCTGCAATCTGTCCAATTCGGGCAGTACCGGTGTTGAGGTGCAGTTTGTGGGCTGCATAGTCAAGCATTCGCTCCACAAGATACTTGCTCTCCCCATAGCCCATGGGTGCAGCACAGGAAAGGTTCGTGATGACGGCTTCCGGGATCAATGTCTCGGCGTTGGAAGTATTGTGATAGTTGATCACCGAGCTTATGGATGAGAGAAAGAAGATAGACGGAGACAGGTTGGCCTTGGCCGCAAAAGATATCAGATTCACGACTCCGTCCAAGCTCGTTTGGAACGACTGCAGCGTCCGGTTGAAATCGATTGGCCAGGCATTGTGGATGACCTGCGTTGTAGTTGACAGGATCTTGCTGTAGACAGATGTGGGAAGACCAAAGTTTGGTTTCGAAAGATCAGCGGTCAGAAACGTAACTCGACTAGGTGAGAAGTCTGTCGGGAGACGACGTTTGGCATTCCGGGCCGTTTGAATTGATTGTGAGTTGGCCGCTCGATTGAGACAATAGACGTGGGCCACGGATTCCTTGAGGAGGAGTTCTTGGAGAATATAGGACCCCACAGCTCCCGTTGAACCCGTCAGAACAATGACATGAGAGGTGGAAGGCAGTCTGGTTGTCGTTGTTGAGCCATTCAGTGTGGTGGCCGCGAGTTCGTCGATATTATTATGGTAATTTTGCAACAGCGCAGCCATCGTGCTAAGACGCAGCTTTTCAGAATCATCTGCTGATATGTGATCCTGAGATGCAGCCTTCATGATTTCTTTTGTAAGGAGGCTGACCGAAGGGTTCGTGTAGACAGTGGTCATGGTAATAGTCGCAAGTCCAAACCTAACTTTGAGCTCGCGTCTCAATCGAAGAACTTGCAGGGAGTCCATTCCCAAGGAGAAGAACTCGTCTTCGTCATCAAATTGCTTCCACTCAGTCACACCAGCGACCAGTTCATGGATAACTTGGGTGAGAGAATCCTTGTTGGCAAGATCTGTGCGTCCAGGCTGGATTCCTGAAGTATTCGAGTCGGTCTCGTTATATAGGTCATCCAGTTGCTTGGAATACAGCTTCCACGTCGCTTGTCGCTGTACGGTCCCCTTTCCTGCTCGCGGCATTGGCATTGAAGGATCCACGAACAAGATTTTTGATTTTGAGACTTTGGCATGGGCGGGACACTGGCTGTTTGCCTTCTGGACAGAAGGCCAAATTCTTTCAACGGCTTTTGCTTGCTCATCTGACGAAAGGACGGTATCATCGACTAGTTCAACCAATAGAGAAGCCTCGAATCGCTGCTGCCCGGCGACCAACGCTGCCCGAACTTCAGGATGCCTTGAAACCTCTTGTTCAAAAGAGATAGGATTTGTCTTTTCTCCGTTGATAAACACAATAACGTCATCAATGCGGCTTCGGTGTGTCCAAAGCTCTGGTCTGGTAGGGTGTGGACTGAAGAGATCTCTAGTCTCATATTCTTTTAGTTCTGGGAAGTGAAGGAAAACAGGCTGGTATGATTCAAAATCCGGTTTCTTGGCCACAACAAGCTCATAGAGGTCCTCGAATCGGTGCCGAAATTCTGCTTGCACGGAAGGGTGGACTTGAATATAGTTCCAGGTTTGGCTCGTCCGGTCGTTCTCGGCCCGTAAGAGAGGAAACGTCGCGCATTCACTGGATCCCATGACTTGATACACAGGTATCCTCGAAGACAGCATATTGCCGGAAGAACTTGGCAGACTCCCGCCGGTGTAGAAAAGGTGATTTAGCTTGGAGGCCACCAAGTCCACTGATGCGGCATCTTTACTCAATTCATCGATTATCACTGGCAGCAGGAAAGCCCAATCCACATCGGTGTTTTTAATGGCCTCAAGGAAGCCATTGGATGTCGGAGGCATCCCTGGCAGTGGGTAGATGGGAACACTGCTATTGAATGCGGGGACAATGAGTGAGAATCCTATACCAGCAACCTGATAATGTCAGTCAGTAATGGTCTGTTGACAGGCTTCGTAGCCTTCGACAAAGCTGACTCGCTTTTCCATTTTGCGGGCCTCTGGAAAGACGATGTGCCTTCTGGATGACTTACATGGAATGTAGGTAACAATGAGAAAAAGGTTCCTGTCCGAAAATACCTATCCGGGCTCCAAAAGCCTTCTGGCGAAGGAAGAGAGGTCACATTTGCGATGCGCGCCACAAAGTTATTCGTGTATACAAGGGGTTTTGGAATACCTGCAGATAATTAGCGGGAGATGGGAAGAGGAGGAAAAGCTTAGTTACCTGTAGAGCCGGAAGTATGCAAGACAAATATCGGATCATTTTTCGCCTCTTCAAACTTCTTTGCATAAGGATAGTTAGGTGTATCGTGCGAACCAAGCAGTTCCTGAAGACTGGGAATCTGCAATTTTTGCGCGCTGTACTCTTTGAGTATCGTCGGGACGCATGGAAGCTCCGGAGCAGTAGTGACCATAATTTTGCATTGGAGCCGTGAGAGAAGAGAAATGTGGCCAGCTGTGCTATTCCGAGGAGACGGCAGAAACGTCTGCGGTTGTCAGAAACCATTGATGGAAGAGACATTGTAACTTGCCTTGTAGCCAGCCTTGATACCTGCAACGACGACGATGGTATAACGGAGGTCATTAGGGCCGAGGTAGGCTAGAGTTTCAAAGTCTTTGCCTTTGCCGAAATGCTCATCTAGCAACCACGCCACCTTGCTGATAGCATTCGCGACTTCAAGATGAGTAGCTGAACGGAAGCCCGACCCATAAGTGGTTGGTGAAACCGGAAACTTCGCCCATATGCCATACGGATTTGTCTTCGCCCGATTGTCCAAAATTGTTGGAAGAAGTTGATTACTGTCGGATGGAGGAAGGGCATGACTCATAGTTTCCATCTCTTTCAAGCTCATTATTTCCAACGGTGTCTGTTGCCGGTCGAAGGTGTTTGAGGAATTGTTAACTTTCACACATTGCGTGACACTGCAAAGCTCGTCAATGGGTCAGCATATAAAGCTAGCAGCAGACCCCGTGAGGAGAAATGGTCGCTTTTTCAGCTCCGCCATAGGTCATCGATGTTACGTAGCACGACACCATATAGCCTGTGGCAGGAAATCCTGACCATGCAGGCTGGTGAATACGCACGTGCATTTCTCCCCACTCTTTTTGCATGTAAACCGTCCGTCACGTCCGATTGCAAGCGTCAACTTTCTAATCGCCACATACTAGCTGATTCAGGTACTGATCGGACAAGTCAATGAACGCCGTTGAGCGATTCGCTGTCTTAAGGTTTCGCCGGTTCCTGGCTAATGCCTCGCTTGCAATCGGACACCGCTGGGGACATGGTCTGAGACTAGTGGAAAATATAGAGAGTGCCTCGAAATTACGACTGCAGAATGGCCGAAAATCCTCAAGTTCGCTTGCATTCGCAAGTTTCGTATTATCATTGACGCCTACTCAGTATCCTTTGCCATCGCATCCTGAAAACGAACGTGCTATTTGAAATCGGCTCCAACTGGAAGATCTAATTTCCAGGGCCTGCGAAGGGTCTAGGTTCTATCTCAAGAGCAAGCAATCCTCTTGCGATCATGTAAAATGGGAGACTTGAATTTAGGCACCTCCGAGCGAAGCCATTGTGACCATCAGCTCGAAGAGCTCAGCACATTTATCCAAACCCGCTGCGGTGCGAGGTAGCTCATGTCCACCATCAACAATCAGAACCTCTGCTTTGTCCGGTCGACACAGCTTGACTAAAGCCTTCGAATGGTCTGAAAATTGGTCCTGCCTCCCAATGATATGTAGTGACGGGATTGATATTCGAGTGGGGAAAGTCTCAGGGGAGAAGCCAAAGATGCTGCGTGTTGGCTCAATGTCGCTTTCGTCGCTGCTAGAAGAGCAGCTTTCGCTTGCGTCGTCTTCGTTCTCTAATAGTGATGTAGAGACACCTTGCAAAAATTTCGTATACCTTTTCTCCAGCATCTTGATCTCTTCGGAAATATTGCTGCCGACGTTCTCCGATGGCGAGAACGGCATAACGCTATTGAAGAATATCGCCAATTTGAACGGAGGATCTCCACCGTTTACATGGCCCAGTATTTCACTGGAAAACTCATCGCAGAGTAGCAAACTTGCGGCCAATGCTGCCCCTTGGGAGAAGCCAATCACTCCGTCGTACGGACCGTCTTCCCGGATAACAGACCAGAGGAAGTCATGTACCGACTGCACATGTTGGGTTTCGTATTGTGAATGCCAGGCCAAGTAAGGGCCCGGGTAGAGGCGAGATATGCCGGGGGTTGGAGGGCATTCAAATGGGGCATCTAGGAAGTCAAAACTGTGCTGAGGCGAGATTCTTGAGAAAAAAGCAACTAAAAGAGAAGTAGAGAAAATGTTAGCATCGGTTTCATTCGACGATCGTTCTAGCTGAAGAAAGCGATGAGACGTAAAAGAAATGCTGGAATGTTGCGCGTACCAAGTTGACTCTCGAAAATATCCGAGTTCGTGCCCCGGCCATGCAGACAGAGGAAGCGCATCTTGGACGTCTCTTTGTCCTTCGTCTTGTGCTGGGTTGATGACTCTAACGAAGCAAGCTCAGGAAGCTACTCTTGAGGAGAGCAGCATCAAAAAAAAAAAGCGAGTTCAGCGTGCCTATTCCGGGAATTTATGGTGGCTGCCATTTAGCGGGAAGTTTGTGCAATAGTTAGGGTTCGAGCCGAGATTGCTGCACGGCCGAAATTGCAAGTCGAGATTGCTGCCCTGAAACTAGCAGTGCGCCACTTAGAGCTTTTTGCCTACTCCGGGGAATTTGTGGTGGCTCCTATTCAGCCCTCGTGTTGTGTCTTTGACAGCAGTGCACCGCTAGAGCTTGCCTATTCCGAGCATTTTGGCGGATCCCATTCAGTCTCGTGTCGTGTCTTTGGACAGCTGTGCACCGCTAGAGCTTGCCGATTCCGGGAATTTGGGTGCGTCCCGTTCAGCCTCGTGTCGTGTCCTTGACAGCCGTGCACCACCAGAGCTTGCCTATTCCGGGCATTTTGGCTGCGCTAGAGCTGCAGTGCTGAACTCGCTTCCTCTTAGAGCTCGGCAAAGCCCATGCATCATCTCCGTCATTGGCCTTATCGGTCGGCTTGTTACCGGGGATAGTGCCCTTCGACCCTCGGAGGCTCCAAGCCAACGGGATCACCCAGGAAGCATTGACACCGGCCCGTGGCCGCTACCAAACTCTCTCTATTCGGTGGCGCTGATACCCTTGTCTGCAGATCCTTTAGCCACAGACTCCATGTGCGCACGAAATCGCCTATTTACGTACAAAAACTGGTACTACGTTTGTACAGAGACCCATGTCTACGTGGAACGTAATTTACTGGGATAACTGCTCCTCGTGTCAGGCCGAAAGTTGACTCGAGATTTACCTCTAGAGTCAATAGTTGCCTGCGTCGAGCTCACCCCCGTCTACACCGCGACAGAGAAACTGGGAAAGAAGAATAGAATTTCTGGCTTACATACTGGAATCCTCATCAGCCAGAAAATTCCTGGAACTGCAAAATACATAGCATCAAGGCGTTTTGGATGGTCGCTGGGAGAACAGGAAATCGAGCATCCGTCCGGCTCCAAAGGCATCATAATTTGAATCAATCACCACGCAGAGTCCAACAGTTGAACAAGGATACGAGGCTCTTTCCTTTTTGAAAGTGGTTAAATACTTCCTCGGGTTCCCCCCAACCCCCTCGCTTTCGTCATTACTATAGCTTGATAAGTGTCGTGGATTAACTACCTGGGCATACTACCGACCTCGCAACGATGTGGACTCCACATACATTTGATCCTACCTCATCTGAAATTGCCGTGGTTGGTATTGCTTGCCGATTTCCAGGCGGCGCATCGAATCCCCAAAAATTGTGGGACTTGTTATACCAACGAAAGTGTACGTTGTCGGCTTTCCGCAAAAACTTCGAGAGGATTGACGATTGATCTTGTCAGCTGCGTACTGCGAAGCGCCTCCCACTCGTTATAATGTCGACGCCTTTCACCATCCAGGAGGCGATAAGCTCAACACTCTCAGTGCTCGAGGTGGTCATTTTCTACATGAAGATGTCGCCGCTTTTGATGCACCTTTCTTCAATATAACCGCCCATGAAGCGAAAGCTATGGACCCTACCGCAAGGATGCTGCTTGAAGTGACTTACGAGGCACTTGAAAATGCCGGCTTGCCAATAGAAAGCATGGTTGGAACTGACACTAGCTGCTACGTGGGCTGCTTCACAAGGGACTACCACGAAATGCTCATGCGGGATGCTGAGACCTCACCGATGTATGCTGGCACAGGAACCGGTTTCTCTCTCTTGTCAAATCGAATCTCATGGTTCTACGACTTTCGAGGCCCTAGTATGACTTTGGACACAGCATGTTCTTCTAGTCTCGTCGGCCTGCATCTGGCATGTCAGGGACTCCGAGCAGGGGAGTCAAAAGTGGCAGTCGTGAGCGGCGCTAATCTGATTCTGAGCCCCGACTTGGCCATGTGGCTCTCCAATCTTCATATGATTTCTAAGGACGGCCTCTCGAGATCATTTGCCGAGGGCGCCAGTGGCTATGGACGAGGCGAAGGAATTGCCACGGTCATTTTGAAGCTTCTACCTGATGCTCTGCGGGATGGTGATACTGTTCGTGCCGTCATTCGTGGTACAGGAGTCAACCAGGACGGCCATACGACAGGCATTACACTACCGAACAGTGATGCTCAGGCCGATTTAATTCGATCGACATATCGTTCAGCAGGGCTCGACCTATCGCACACGCCATATTTTGAAGCACATGTGAGTATTCTGCTTCGAAATATTTTCTTCCAGCAACCACTGATAGTGATTAAAGGGTACTGGCACAGCCGCTGGAGATCCGTTGGAGCTTGGCGCTGTTGCTAAGACCATAAGCGAGCGACGCAAATCGGGGAATGAGCTCTTTGTAGGCTCAGTGAAATCGAACGTGAGTCTTCAACTGGTGGCTTCATATGCCCTAGTCAATTGACCGATTTCTTAGATTGGCCACCTTGAAGGAGCTGCAGGATTAGCCGGCGTAATCAAGTGCATCTTGATGCTGGAGAGCGGTACTATCCTCCCCAACATTCACTTCGACAAGCCGAATCGGCGTATCCCATTTGAAGCCTGGAAGATCCGAGTGCCTACTTCCGTCCAGCCATGGCCATCCAATTACGTGCGACGAGCAAGTGTGAATTCTTTCGGCTACGGCGGAACGAATGCACATGCTATCCTTGATGATGCCGGCCAATTTCTTGCGGAAAGGGGCCTACGAGGCAGCCATAAGGCGGCTTGTCGCGACACAAATGACCATCCCAAGGGGCATGACCAAACTAGTAAGCAGAACCGCCTATTTGTATTCAGCGTGCGTGACGAGGCTGCTTTGGATCGAATGAAGGACCAGTACAGTCATCATCTGGGGTCATTTAGATCTAAGCCACAATCCATAGCGGAGCTGGAAGAAAATGCCTACCTGGAGAGTTTGTCATTCACCTTGAGCGAACGACGTTCACGACTTGACTGGAAAGCGTTTGCGGTCGCTTCGACAGTCAAAGAGCTCAGGGAAGCGATTTCAACATCGGGATTCAGGTCCCTGCGATCATCAAGAAAACCTCGTGTGGCTTTTGCGTTCACCGGGCAAGGTGCGCAATGGGCCGGGATGGGCCTAGAGCTGCTACAGTATCCAGTTTTCAAGTCCTGTGTTAGTGATGCCGAGTTGTATCTGAAGAACACGCTGGGCTGCGAATGGTCTGTCATGACAGAACTTGAACGAGACGAAAAAACCAGCAATATCCAACTTGCCAAGATCAGCCAGCCAATCTGCACCATCCTCCAGGTTGCCCTTGTCGATTTACTCAAATCATGGAACATCGAGGCGGCAGGTGCGGTTGGTCACTCCAGTGGCGAGATAGGTGCGGCGTATAGCTTCGGTGCAATCTCCCGAGAAGATGCCTGGAAGCTTTCATACTGGCGAGGAAAGCTGTGCTCGGAGCTGAGTATTGAAGCGCCCCATTTGAGAGGTGCCATGATGGCGGTCGGATTATCCCGGGAAGCGGCTCAGGAATACATCGCAAGAGTCAGCCAAGGCAAGCTTGTGGTCGCTTGTGTCAACTCTCCTTCGTCTGTCACTATCTCTGGAGACGAGGCCGGAATTGATGAGGTGCTTGAAAAACTGAAAGCTAATTCCATTTTCTGCCGGAAGCTGAAGGTCGAAAATGCTTACCATTCCCACCACATGGAACTCATCGTCGAAAAGTACCTCGACCGGATTTTGTCTGTACGTCCCAAGATACCAGCCTCAGCAGAGAGCCTGAAATTGGCCTCGAGTGTAACCGGCGACCTCGTGAAACATGCGGACCTTGGCCCGGAATATTGGGTCAAAAATCTTGCTTCTCCGGTACTATTTTCGGACGCAGTGCAAGCGCTGCTAAAAGACACTTCACGACGTCGACGCCGGGTCCGAACGGCCGAGCCAGCTTTTGATTTCTTGCTCGAACTTGGACCAGCTGCCGCCCTTAAGGGACCCTTGAGACAGATATTACAGCATCAAGATATCAAAAATGTGATGTACCAGTCCGTTCTTTCGCGGGGAGAGGATGCCACCAAAACAGCGATTGAGGCCGCAGGGACGCTATTCATTCACGGAGCTCCCGTGGCTATCCCAGAGGTGAATCAGGCGCAAGACCAGCCAAAAGTGCTGGTCGACCTTCCATCCTACCCGTGGAATCACTCTTTGAAGTACTGGTCAGAGTCACGCGCTAGTAAGAGCTATCGCTTCCGAAAGTATGGCCGACATGACCTCTTGGGCTCACCGGCTTTGGATTTTAATGAACTAGAACCAAAATGGAGACACTTTCTCCGAGTCAGCGAAAATCCCTGGATTCGAGATCACGTGGTCCACTCGAGCACGTTATATCCAGCGGCTGGCTACATTGCTATGGCTCTGGAAGCGGCCCAGCAGATAGCAGACAAAGACAAGAGTATTGAGAGCATCAAATTCAGAGATGTCCACATCACCAAGGCAATTGTCGTTCCTGATGACCAATTTGGTGTCGAAACCTATCTGCAAATGCGACGTCAACGAACGGGAACAAACGGTGTCTGGACAGGCTGGTGGGAGTTCTCTGTATTCACTTGCCTTGAGTCTCAGGAGCTGGAAGAGAATGGGTTTGGCTTGGTGACAATCCAATACATATCAGAGGCCAGCAGCCCTTGGAGCACCGGAAAGCATCTGACGTGTGAAGCTCTGAAGGAGGAGTATCGTATCTCAAAAGAAGCATGTACACGTCGCATCGAGCCCAAGCACTTCTACGAGGCAGCCAATGCCGCCGGTTTAAAGTATGGTCCTTCCTTTCAAGGTCTGACTGAAATCTCTGCTGGTAGCGATCGATGTTGCTGCGTCATTGCAATTCCGGACACGAAGCAAGTAATGCCAGCGAATGTCGAAAGTCCACATCTCCTCCACCCTACAACTCTCGACATCATCCTCCATTCTCTATTTGCGGCACTTGGTGATGGAGAGCTCGACTTGAACAAAGCCGCAGTCCCAATCTCCTTTGACAGTCTTATCATTTCCATGGACCTTCCGTGTGGTGCAAACGCCCAGTTCAGTGGCTTTTGTCATACAATAAGGGACGGGCCGCGTGAAGTCATTGCCGATATCTATATGTCGGATGCGGCATGGGAAGAGCCAAAGGTGCAAATCACAGGGATACGTTGCAGGGAATTGCCAGGAGGTAATTCCTCCAACTCTTCCATGGACGTGTTGAAAGCTCCGTTCGGAACCCTTCTCTGGAAGCCAGACATTGACCTCTTGGATGATGAGAAGCAGTTGGAGAGCTACATCACAGCAAGAACATCAGAACAAACCTCCATCAACGAAACAGCCTTGTGCGACAAGAGCGAGCTATTGAATGGAATGCATCCCATCACAGGTATAGAAAGAATCATCTGCGAGGTAAGATACTGTCCACTGGGTGCGAGCCATCGTATTTACAATCAACAGGCAATCGATCTGGCAGCACACAAGAACCCCGACTTATCAATCCTTCAGATTGGAGGAGAGCCAGATGCGCTCACTGCTCCGATTTTGTCTGTGCTGGGAGGTGTCCCAACCGCTACACTGCGCTTCTCGAGTTATGCCTTCACCAGCTCGGATTTAGAGGTAGTCGAGAAAGCCGAGGAAATGTTCCAGGCGTGGAAGCCCAAAATCACTTTCAGCGTGCTGAAGATCGATCTCGATCCCGAAGAACAAGGCTTCCGAGAAGCGTCTTTTGATATCATTATCGCCGCCGCAGACCTCACCTCCAGTGAACAAACCCAGGACTTCGTTCGTAATGCCCAGAAACTGCTGCGGAAAGGAGGAAAACTTCTGGTTGTCGCATTAACAAACAATGGTGCCAGCACGTAAGGTGACCTTTCCTGCAATTTTACAGAATAATGCTGACTACCGAGGCCTTTTAGCCATTGGAAGCAGGCGGTAAAACAATCTGAGCTTATCCCTGTAAGCCTGCTGCAGAGAGTTGCTATCGGAGAGCCGTCCCAGCAAGTGACACTGTCCATTGCCACAAAACCAACCGACGATGAAGGCGCGGATAACTTGGAAACCGTCTACGTCCTTCGACCCGCAAGGCGGTCGGACAGAGTTGCTGACGTATGTGACGCGATTGTGAGAAGCTTTTCCAGCATGGGTTTGCAGGCGCAGAGCATCGTTTGGCAACCAAATGTGTCTGAACTCAAGGGGAAGCGGATTATCTCTCTTTTGGAGTTGGAGAATTCCATGCTTGCTGACATCTCCCCCGATGATTTCAACACATTGAAGAAGCTCGTTCTACAAAGCTCGCGCTTGCTATGGATCTCGATGGGAGATGACCCTGTGATGGGTGCTGCCATCGGCTACTTGAGAGCATTACAGAATGAAAATGTGAATCTTCGACTTCGCTACTTGCTCGTTGAAGACAGGGCTGGTCGAGCGCTAGGAAACATGATCACCAAAGTGGCCATGGCTCAGGGTAACGAGAGAGAATATGCCGAATTAGATGGACACCTGTGCATCAATCGATGGGTTGCAGACAATGGTATGAGTCAGATCACAGGGAACGACGACGAGACCGGAACACCTGAATATATGGCCCTTGGAGAGAGTCGAACAGCGCTGAAGCTCGTCACTTGGGACCTTGAGCAACCCGAGTCGTTCTGTTTTACCATTGACACCGATGCAGACGGCGACCTTGTGGCCGACGAATTGGAGATTGAGGTGAAAGCCATCGGCTTAAAGTGAGATACAACCCCCCTTCCTTGATTTCGGTGGTCCACAACTAATTATTCTACAGTTCGCACGATAGACCTGCAAAAGAAGCCAGTGGAATTGTCACAACGGTTGGCAAAGACTGTTCTCGACTCAGACCTGGAGATCGTGTTTGTGTCGCCGGGACAGGACCCTACCGTTCGGTTTTCAGAACCAAAGAAAGTCTCTGTTTGCAAATTCCAGACGACGTTACATTCGAAGAAGCCGCCTCTTGGCCACTTACATTTGGAACAGCGTACCAAAGCCTTGTCAGGATGGCACGATTGCAATTGAGTCAGTCCGTCCTGATTCAGGGCGCTGGCAGCGCGGTCGGCCAAGCTGCGATCCAGCTAGCAAAGAGCTACGGAGCCACTGTCTTTGCAACTGTGAGCACTGAAGAACAAATTGGTCTGATAGAAAGCTATGGAGTCCCCAAAGGTCATATCCTCAGTGACTGGGATCAAAATTTGGCCGCCACTGTCACCCGACTATGCCAAGGAAGAGGAATGGACGTGATACTCAATACGTCAATGACAAGTGAAGTACTTCGACAGATGTGGCATTGTATTGGCCCATTTGGAGCCTTCGTCGATGTTAGTGCAAGGGAGGCCTTGAGCAACTCTGCTCTGGACACGCTTCCGTTCCAAAGGGGCGCTTCTTTCTCTGTCCTCGACATGGATCTGATCGTCCGAGAAAATCCTTCCCTGATAGCAGACATACTACAGGGTATTTCCGTGTCGCTAAAGAAGCATTCTATCAAATCCGTCAGCCCTCTAACAGTGTTCGCCGCCAGCAGCATCGTAGATGCTTTCAGACTCTTGCAGAGCAAAGGGGATACCGGGAAAGTGGTCGTCTCACTAAACGCGCAGGATCAGATTCCAATCTCTCCACATGCAAGAAATCCGCTCACCCTCGACAAAAGCGCCACTTATCTCCTGGCTGGTGGTCTCGGGGGCCTGGGGCGAAGCCTAGCGAGGCTTCTTGTCGCCAATGGAGCACGTCATTTGGTGTTCCTGTCTCGTTCAGGACCAAAGTCCAGCAGTGCCCAATCCCTGACGCAGGAGCTGACTGCCTTTGGAGTCAAAGTGAAGATGTACGCGTGTGATGTGTCTGACGAGAAGGCCATGAAAAAGGTCATCGCTCAGTGTTCTGTAGAAATGCCAACGATTCGAGGTGTGATTCAGAGCGCAGCGGTGCTGAACGACTCCATCTATGACAACATGACACATGAACAGTGGCAGGGCGCAATTCGACCAAAGATCCAAGGCTCGTGGCTGCTACACAAACTCCTTCCGAAAGACCTCGAGTTCTTCGTGATGCTAAGCTCGATTGCTGGACTCGTGGGGAATCGAAGCCAAGCCAACTACGCTGCCGGGAATACGTATCAAGATGCTTTGGCCTATTATCGACGCAAGCAAGGTCTCCCCGCTGTCAGTGTTGACCTTGGCCTCATGCTGGGCATTGGCCTGATCGCCGAGCGGGGCGGCGCGACGAATTTGCGAAATTCGGAAGCGGTCGGGATCAATGAGCCGCAGTTCCATGCGCTGATGAAAGCAGCCATGGCCGGTTCATTTGGCCAGAGCATTGTCCCGACACAACTGGTGACCGGTCTGCCGACGGGCGGTATCCTACAACGAGACGAGCTCGACATGCCATTTTACTACCACGACCCTCGATTTTCGTTCTTGAAAAAGATGGACCTTGAAAAGAACAGTTGGAGAGGCGGTGACGCATCTGCCGAGGCCGACTCCTTGTCGTCCCAGCTCGCCGGGTCCACTTCCCTGCACGAGGCATCTCGGGTGATCACTGAAGCACTCTGCGCGAGGCTTGCCAAGGGCCTCCAGACCGCTCCGGAGAACATCGATGCCAGCAAACCCCTGCACGCGTATGGCCTCGATTCGCTCATGGCGGTTGAGATTCGAAGTTGGATCCTGATCAACATCAAGTCGGAGATCAGTCTCTTTGATCTGCTGAGTGGGGCCAGCATCTCGGCGTTGGCGGCCAGGATGGCTGCATCCTCGAAACTTGTCCCACAGGACATTGAGTGAGAGAGGCGAAATGGTCAACATGGTTCGCAGCGCGGCTGAAAGAGATAAGAATGACTTGAAAAAGAGTCGCGCTATGTACACTTTTCCTTTTTTCTTCTTTCGTCACATGGCCTCTTGACCCCTATGAGCGATTTTATAGAGCGTCTACATGAGAGTCCACTAGGAAGGGCTGATGGTTTCTACGGAGTATATATAGAAGGGCAGCATGGCTGATGGGAAGGTCGGAAACTCACCCGCCTATGTAGTCCTAGTATAACCCCCCACCTAATTGTTACCTTCCGACATTAAAAGGGAAATTCTCTCTGTTTGCCGCTAGCCTCTTCATTCAGGTAAGTATGCGCACTATTGGGCCCTGTCAGGTGTCTTCCTGGCCAAGAGTTTCGACGAGACTGTCCCTACTAACTCTCATCGGAGGAAGGCGTTCCAAGGGACCCACAAGCTTCCTTATGCTGAATCGTGCGACATCATTCCAATTCCCTTTGACAAGATTTGGTGCAGAGGAAATCGACGGCAGTCATCGCCGAATGGCTGGCTTTTTGGAAATTCCATTCCCAGTCTTTGTTTGCAGCTCTACAAGGAGCGCCGACCACCCGTTCGTAGGAGGCGTACCCTACCATTTCAGAACGTCTGATTCTTGAACTCGAACTTCTGAGCTTGGATGCTCCTGCTTACGCCTCAATAGCCATCGCTTGTCGCCAATTCACATTTTGCAGGAAAATTCCCTTCCTCACTTCAAGCTAAGGTCATCTGATTCGCCAAACCTGGAGCATTCGCTACACCAAAGCTGGGCGCTGAACACAATCAACTCCGTTTCTACGTATGGAAGCCTCTGGCTTATCAGCGGCTAAATTGATGCTGCTCGAATACTGCGCAGTGTCAAGAGTCTGATGCTGTTTGTTACAACGTCCTCTTCACCACCTCGGTTAGGTGCTGCTTATTTGCTTCTTCTCGGCCACCCGAAGTAGTAACTTTCCAGAACTTATCAGCCTCCCAAACATATGACACAATATCGCCCGAGCCCTTCTTGACATTTGATACGTGCCGAATACCTATTCGATCTCGCCAAACCCTGATTTGCAGCTTCTCAATGGAGTGGGGGGTCTTTTGCCCGCAAAGTTCACCATGATGCAAGTCTGTGACCTTCCACATAAGATGCGGCGGCAAATCTTCTCTGTGCTTTCCATTTCCTACCCTCTTCTCATCTTCTTCGCGGGCAGTGTGAAGTGCTTCAATATATGCCGCAATGTCTATCATGACCACATGGCAGATAAACTTTTCGACGTCGGCCACCGACTCCAGCCGTGGAGAACTTAGGTTTCTGGGGCCGTAAGTCAATGGCTTGACGCTAAACTCGGTACCGAAGACTGGTTGCCCCATGAAAGTGCGAACTGTAAGCTCCAGGGTGCGTTTTGTTGGTAGTTCGAGCGTCATTGTCGACTCAAGTGGTGCCGTAAGCGGCTCCAGCAGGTTATTCGCATGCAATGATGATGCTTCCAGTAGACTTTGCAAGCTCCAATTATTCAACGCGCTGAATTTGGCTTGTGCTTCGACTCCAGCATTTGATATGGGTGGGAGTAGCGAAGCTATGAATGATCGGAGGGCATCGAGATGGAATGCATGTTTCAAATGAGACATGACGGGTCGCAAAAGTGCATACTCTGGGAATGCCCTTGCCTTTAGTGTCATAGGAGGCGGAGCATTCGATCTCCGAAGTAGATTCTGCTGGTGGGTATGAGCTAGCAGAATGCGTAGAGACAATGCAATAGTTTCGGCCACCGCCTCAGCTGATTCATGGGAATTGGCTGGAGTGGGCTCTGATTCGGGATTGGCGAGGCGGATTTGGACATTGAAACTGTCTCCAATGTCGAACTCGACGGTTTTCATGGACATTTTCACACCCTGGTTGGCAAGCAAGCGAACCTCCCGGCTGATCTCGTGGAACAATTCTTCTTCAAATAACGTTTGATGGGCTTGTAATATCTGATCTTCGATGGGGCTGTCTTCCGTGACCTGCGTACGCCGTATCGTTGAGCTGCCGCTTCCCTGTCCACCTATCGAGACGGTAACCATCACGACAAGTGGCCGAGGCGGGATAACGCCGCGATCTAGGCCGATATTCCCATCCTGTCCGCGGCGCAAAATAGCGAATCCACGATTCCTGAAAGCAGGTGCAGCTTCTGAGAAGCCAAAGTGGACGCCAACGCTACGGCTATCTCGAGGGAGCCTGCTTACAGCCCAGCCTCTTGCTTTCAAAGTCGAGATTTGTTCCCAGTATCGACTCTCACGTTCAGCTTCTTCCTGCAGCCTGGCACCCGCGGAAGAAATCTTCTCAGCGGCAGATGCGAAGCTATCCATTTTCCAGCCTCGCCTAGTCATGTCGATTCTTCTTTGCTCAGTGGCAGATGCAGGAACATACTTGACTGTTCGGCATTCAAGCGATCCTGGCGGTACTGCCTCTTTCAGAACAGGCGACATGGATGCTTGAGCTGCTGTCACTTGTTTGGAAAGCAAAGCTGAGATAAAATCCAAAGCTGTCAGCGTCTCGTTTCTCGCGTGGCTAAAGACGGGTCAGCACATACGGTTTTGGCGGTCGAAATCAAAAGCAACTCTTACTCTATCTGCTGTAGCATCGCCTCCCTGCCTTTCCAGATTAGAGCTTGCCGGTCCTCTGGCTTCAAGGCGTCCTCGTCGCCTTCGCTCTCCATGTCAACATCGCTGTTACCGCGGCCATCATGACCGATCTCCTTATGCAATGATGCTTCGGTTACATGTCGAAAGGCACCTTTCTGCTTGTTGATCTGCCCGATTCGAACTTGTAGAGAGTCTTTCATTGGATTCGCCACGACAGACGGGCGTAATGGAAGTGACAAGGAATCCGCCATGTTGTTTTTTGCAATACTGAATCACAAATAGTCGAGCAGTGGAAAGGGGGCTTGGAACCAAAGTCAATGTCAGCCACCTTCGAGGTCACCCTTCCCCAGCGTCTGCCAGACGACTGTGTGGCCTGAACCTAGGGGGGGGCAAGCAATCGTTGACCTTCGCCAGTACTCTTACGGCGTGTTTGGAACGTGCCTTGGGTCCAAAGTCACGATTCAGGCAGAATGGAAATCGTGATTGGTGGGAAGCGGCGAGAGTTAGAGTGGATTGGATGGTGATCTTCCGCCAGCGATTTTACATCAAAGGCACGTTTCACTTTTTCCAGGCCATCAGGGTTCGTTATCTCTAGCCAATTCGCGCAGTCCTAAACGATAAGGTCTAGCGCCCGCAGCTCGCTGTCCTCATGCATGGGGCCCCGCGCTAGGGTTGGCTCGTGGGGCAGCACCTGACGATGAAAAAGCTTTCTTGAAAAAAAGTCCCGCAAACACCTCAATGCACATGTATATATTCTACCAAAGACACCTACCTACCCAGACCTCCATTGATACAGCTCCCTGGCAAATCACAGGCTATTCCTGCTATCGCTAGCTCGACATATACACCTGCAACACAACACCTACACTATGGGCGAACAAGGCCCTCCTACACCTAGGAAACGCCGCATCGGTGTCATGACCAGCGGAGGCGATGCCCCTGGCATGAACAGTGCTGTTCGATCAGTAGTTCGAATGTCGATACACATGGGCTGTGAAGCTTACGCGATCCTGGAAGGCTACGAAGGCCTGGTTCAAGGGGGAGACCTGATTAAAGAGATGCTCTGGGACGACGTCCGAGGCTTTCAGTCGAGAGGAGGGACACTCATCGGCACTGCAAGATGCATGGCCTTCATGGAACGACCTGGTAGATTAAAAGCGGCCAAAAACATGGTTCTTCGCGGCATAGATGCCCTTGTCATCTGTGGTGGAGACGGCAGCTTGACTGGCGCAGACAAATTCAGGGCCGAGTGGCCGGGCTTGCTCAAGGAGCTTGTGGAAAGCGGCGATCTCACGCAAGAACAAACGGCGCCGTTCACGCATCTCAACATCGTCGGACTTGTTGGCTCTATTGACAACGATATGTCTGGCACCGACGCGACAATCGGTTGCTACTCCTCTCTCGAGCGAATCTGTTCAGCGGTAGACGATGTCTTTGATACTGCAGCATCTCATCAGCGTGGCTTTGTCATTGAGGTCATGGGTCGACATTGTGGCTGGCTTGGTCTGATGGCCTCGATCGCCACCGGCGCAGACTACTTGTTCATACCCGAGAAGCCTCCTCGTATTGGTTGGGAGGAGCAGATGTGCGACATCGTGACGAAGCATCGGAGTCGAGGAAAGAGAAGAACGATCATTATCATCTCAGAAGGTGCCCACGATGTGAACTTGAAAAAAATCACGCCCAATCAAGTCAAGGATCTCCTGACCAACCGCATCAAGCTTGACACCCGAGTAACCGTCCTTGGTCATACTCAGCGTGGCGGTCAAGCTTGCTTCTACGACCGGTGGCTCGCAACTGTACAAGGTGTAGAAGCAGTCAACGCAGTCCTCGATGCCACACCAACCACTCCAACACCTGTCATTACCATCCGTGAAAATAAGGTTGAAAGATCGGACCTGATGGAGACGGTCAGAATTACCAAATCTGTCACGGCCGCTATTGAAGCCAAAGACTTTGACAAAGCTATGCAGCTACGTGATGCCGAATTCAAAGAACACTACAACTGCTATATGGTTACCACCTCCACTGACCACCCTAGGCTACGGCTGCCTCCAGAGAAGCGTCTTCGCATCGCCATTGTCCATGTAGGAGCACCAGCTGGTGGAATGAACCCTGCCACCCGCGCGGCGGTCGCCTACTGCCTCACGAGGGGCCACACCCCAATCGCAATCCATAATGGCTTTCCCGGTCTTCAGCGTCACCACGCCGACAAGCCCCTTGGCTCGGTCAGGGAAGTCAAGTGGATCGACACGGATGAATGGGTAAACGAAGGAGGTTCTGAAATTGGCACAAACCGTGGCTTACCGAGCGAGGACTTGCCAAAGACGGCCGAGTGCTTCCGTCTCTATAAGTTCGATGCTTTGTTTGTCGTGGGCGGATTTGAGGCTTTCACTGCGGTTAGTGAATTGCGCAAAGGCAGGGCCGAATACCCAGAATTCCGAATACCCTTGGTCGTACTCCCCGCAACCGTTTCCAACAATGTCCCTGGAACGGAGTACTCGCTAGGAAGCGACACTTGCCTCAACACCTTGACCAGATACTGCGATGCCATCAGACAGTCAGCTTCGTCTTCGAGGAGACGGGTGTTTGTCATCGAGACCCAAGGAGGACGCTCTGGCTATGTTGCTACAATGACAGGCCTGTCGATTGGTGCTTTGGCAGTCTACATACCTGAGGAAGGGATAAACATTCGCATGATTGCGCGTGACATCGAGTTTCTACGTGAAAATTTCAAGAAAGACACCGGAGCTTCTCGCGCAGGCAAGATCATCTTACGCAACGAGCAGGCGAGTAAGGTTTACACAACCCAGACCATCGCCGACATGATCGAGAATGAGGCTCATGGGCGCTTCGAGTGTAAGGCAGCAAACCCAGGCCACTTCCAGCAGGGTAGTAAACCATCTCCAATGGATCGCGTCCGGGCGTTGAGGATGGCTATCAAGTGTATGGAGCACATTGAGAGCTTCGCTGGAACGAGCAAAGAGGATCTCATGAAGAATGAACTGAGTGCCGTTGTCATTGGTATACAAGGCGCGCAGGTTGTATTCAGTGCTATGGGTGGCGAGAAGGGACTGGAGAAGGTTGAGACCGATTGGAAGTCTCGGCGACCCAAGAATGAGTTTTGGCTGAAGATGAAGGATACCGTGGACGTTCTAAGTGGGAGGCCGAAGGCGACAGATTGCTGTGAAGCGTGCGGAAGGATTCTTGGAGGTGACAAGCTTACACCTACTGTGAGCAGCACCCTCATTAGTGCAAAATGATGGGCTTAGGTATAGTTTCACTCTTTGCATCAGATTAGTGAGCGAGTACTCTCTACAAAAATGAAGCTTCAAACAGGGGCGTTTGCAACGTTAAGCCGAGAAGAATGCTGCACATCGTATTGATCTGCCACACTCTATCATCAACCATCCAAGTCATAGCGAATCTCCCTGTCAGGGCGGTTGATATTTAGGACGCCATGCAATTGACAAAGATATACAGTTGAGGATGGTACATAACTATTCCGTTCCACGGTGGAAAATGCATCCCTGTAGTCAAGGGAACTATTCTGAAATATATTGTGACCTAACCAAGTGGTGCTCGAAGGACGGGGTGTTTGACAATAATGGCTGTCGAATGTACATCCTAGCCTTGGAAGCATTTTTCTGGACGAGAGACGGAAGTACATATTGTAGTGTACTCCCTACTTAGAAAAAAGGGCCAACGCAGCGAAAGTGTCTCCACAGTGGATTCTCAGGCGATGGTGAATATGCTCATACCTCGGTCCGGATACAAGCCAGCAGATCCGCCTCCATAGTGTCCCATAGACTTGGCGCTTTTGGTTCATAGTCCAGCGTCTTCTTTGCTCTGTCTGGACGTGTGCGCGAGTTTGCAGCAAATATGTACGTCCCAATATGCGGCACGCCCCAAGCACTCACCATGCCATCCACTTGGTCAAAAGGGAGAGACCTTGGCTCTTCAGACTTGACAATGCCATGCGCCTTCAGGATCTTGCCGGCAGCTCTGGCAAAGTCCAGCTGAGATGCTTCACTAGAAGAGGCGAAGTAGTATCCCTGCGAAACGTTAATATGATCACGGTTCTGGATTCGTGCAAAGGGCGGACAGACCTCTCTACCCCAGTCAGCGCCACCCCCGCCCGCCACGGCAGCTTCGACGAGTTTAAGGTACACGGTCATCAGGTCTTCGATATGGACCCATGATCGGGTGTTCTTGCCTTCTCCTGCATACAAGGCAGCGCCGACCCGTTTGGCCTCATGAAGGTAAGCGGGTATGTAGATGCTTTGCATCCTTCCAGGGCCCCTACCCGGGCCGTAAATATCCGGCGGGCAAACGATAGCGGTCTTCAGCTTCTCTCCATTTGCAGCGGCAGCTTCCTGAATAATCTTGTCGACATTGCGGTGGAGAGCTCGGTCCGGAAGAGAGGTGATAGCGTCGATGTCGTCGATGTCGGACCAGATCTTTGGGTTCAACTTGCCTAAGTAGGTCGGGTCCTGCCAGTCCGCGACTACGCCAGTGCCCCCAAGATGGATGAGAAAGGATGGGTCGCTACGTCGCAGCAAGCCGGCGACAAGCGCTTTGATGCTGGGTTCGTGGTCGGAGTTGCCATTGTCTGTTGAGGTGAGCTAGATGAATATTTTGGGGTTCGGCTTTGTTGGCTGTCATAGTTGCTTACGAACGACCACATTGGCTTCGGAAGCTGCTTCGGAGATAGTCTCAGAAGAGTCGTAGTCGCCTTTGATGATGTTAACCTTGGGTTAATGCGTCAGTTGACAATTTTTGAAAAGATACACTGAATGAAGTTGCAGGAGGAGAGAGGTTAGAATACGCCATAGCATCCATTTTACTCCCCAAAACAAGGTTGAGCATGGACGATACAGATATAAAGAACGGTGTAGACTACGTGCAGAGAGCAATATTTACCTTGGGGTAGCGCTTGCTGAAGGATTCAGGAACACGGCGGAGAAGGACGGTGATTTTGTACTCAGGATGCTTGGAGATGAGTGTATCGAGAACAGTGCCTCCAATGTAGCCAGTGCCACCAGTTCTTAACTTACAAGTCAGCAGGCGATGGACAGAAGAGGACCCGGCGGACTCCACTAGCCACCCCTCGGAATGAATGTGGGAGAACCATGTCCACAGCCGGTTCCTACTGGCGGCTATACCTACAGAAATATATTCGTCGTCATATTGATCTTGTTGGTCAAAGAAGGCTCTTGTATCGACGGGATGGAACAATGTAATGCCTTGACAACATGAGAACCGTAAGGCGACGGAAAATGTTTATGCTGTCAATGGTGGAGGGTGAAGCCCATGCTTAGTAATCAGCTGCACTCAGTGGTGACGTGACGTTCTAGCGTGTGAGGAAGGTAAAGAACGGCTTTGCACAGACCATAATGTACACGCCTGCATCATGTTCGAACGTGACGGGGCAAAGCTCGTTCTCTTGGGAGTAGCGGGCAGTGTTGGAGCGGTTCTGCGAGAGAGTTTCGAAAGGGTCCCGTAAAGGTTTTGTTGGATCACCCTCGGCTCATACGGTTCATTGAAGGAAGAACAGGGTATAATCTCACCTCAAGAGTTGAACGAATCCACAACTGGAGACGTTGTCTATGCATTGGCCCAAGAAGCCATGTAGACTTCTTGTCTGCTTGAACAAAAGCTACCAAATCAATAGTCTGGAGTTCAGTTTGTGAGACGTGGCCTTTTGATTGTAGAGGCAGGAATTAACTGGAGAGATAAATGCAAGTCGATGAACTCCTTGGAAGTGATTATCCAACACGAGCTGTAATTCAATGTAGGCAATCTCCGCCTTCGATGCAGTGATTTTGCCATGTTCTTCAACTCGTTACTTACAGCCAACGATGCACGGCTCTTTAGCCAAACACCACTGCAGCACAGTAACGGCCAGTGTCAGCATGTCGCCCCGCTCTTACATTGCAATCAGTCTAAACTGTTGACGGGCAGATAGAGAATAACACAAGCCGACCCAAAGGCCTTAACGATTCCACACGATGAAGGCACTGTACAAGCTCACAATTTCCGGTGTCACGAAGCCTGCGAACCAGAAGACTCTTCAGTATGGACTCAATTCATTTGAGACAGATTGCTGCTGGCGTAGAGAGTTGATGCGACTGAAGAAACAATACCAGAAAGTCAACAGGCCCTGAAACTAAATCCCTGGCATTTGGCAACCTGCATCCCAGTGCAGATCTTTATGCATGTGGGATCTGGTGGGGGCGAGTATTTCTCCAAGCTCTCTCTGCCTCTTCATTCACTCTTTGAAATATACTTTCCGTCACCGTTCGCTCGACATTAATAGCCCCGCTTGCGAGGTCAAATATTTCTTACGGTCAAGACTACAGCCACCTTTGCAGCCCCCGAAGACACCACTATGGCATCCCTCAAAGGCCCGGGCGCCCCTCAAAAACACGACGGCTCCTCCCTCCGCGTCGCCATCGTCCATGCCCGCTGGAACACCACCATAATTGACGCTCTTGTCTCTGGCTGCAAAAAAGCCCTCCTCGCGTCTGGTGTGAAGGGCGAAAACATCATTGTCGAGTCCGTCCCCGGTTCCTACGAACTGCCCCTTGCCGTCCAGCGGATCTATGCCGCCTCCCAGATCCAATCTACCACCTCTACGATCGCAAACGGTGCTGGCAGCCTCATAAGTGCTACAACGGATCTGCTGGGGAGTACTGGGAGTTTGGACAAAAGTGTGGAAAGCACTGGGCAAGCGAGTAAAACGGAAGATGGAGGGTCGAAACAGGCCTTTGATGCGGTCGTTGCCATTGGGGTACTGATTAAGGGCGAGACGATGCATTTTGAGTATATTGCGGACGCAGTGACGCACGGCTTAATGCGGGTGCAGCTTGATAGTGGAGTGCCGGTTATATTTGGGCTGTTGACGGTGCTGAGTGAGGAGCAAGGGCTAGCGAGGGCGGGGTTGGAGGGTGGGACAGGGAAGGAGGCGAAGGGGCACAATCATGGTGAGGATTGGGGAAATGCGGCGGTGGAGTTGGCAGTTAAGAGGAAAGAGTGGGCAGAGGGGAAGATCGCGGCTGGGAGCTGAGGCGACGGGGATGGAGAGGACAATGAGACTTACTGCAGTGCCTCAACGGGAAATCTGCATGGAGGGGATAAAGAAACTGGGCAGTCTTACCGCCAAATTCTCGAAGCTCCTTCTGACGAATCAGTTGGCAGCAACTATAAAGCCGTACCTTTTTTGGTTGGTGTGACCTGAGCCGTGCCTGGTTCTCGGAACGCGCACTTAGGAGTGTCGAACGATTCAACAACAGTGGCTACCCTCCGTGACTTGCAGTTCAGCCATGGGGCTTGCAAAAGTCAGATGATGTCGCGCTATTCGCACCTATTCCGGAAATGCATATTTTCCCTCCGTGCCTTGCCAGGGATTACGCCAGAACGCGAACTTTGTTCCAGTGTTGTCAAGCCTCACTCGGCCGCGGTTGCCGTTACTCCTTGCATCGCCTCTCCCTGGCCTTCTCCCTGGCCTTCTCCCTCGTCGTCATCGTGGGTTTCTAGACTCTTCTTTGCCACTTTCTCGGCCTCTTCTACAAGCTCCCTTGGCACCTCCTCGTGTCTACCTTTCGTCGGGCCATCCAGAGCAGATATCCAGGTCATCTCCAGCTCGAATTCTTTGTCCTTGGAATCTTCATGAGCGACGTAGATGATGCGTGCAGCCTCCATAACGGCTTGTTCGAGGGTGAGAGGACATGTCGGGGAGGCGAGGTCAAGTTTCTCAAGTTCTCCTTTCGCGGACTGTCGACCTTTGCCTGTTGCTGCACCGTAGTAGCCCTGTGTCTCGGGTCAGCATACGGAAGTGGGCAACCTCGCAGTCAATGTAGCTCACCCAATACAATCCACTTGGCTCTATCATATAGAGGCCAGGACCACCTCTTCTAATATTTTGATCTTCAAACGAAGCCTTACCCCCGGCACCGCCTGCTGGCCCTTCTCCAACTTGCCCATCGACTGGCATCTCTGCTTCACTGTCCCAGCCTCCCACTATTGCAGAGATTCCGAACGGCCGCACACTTGAGTAAAGTGTATAAGCCTGAACATAGCCTCCCAGCCTCGATGCCAAGGCACTCATGGGGATTGGCGCCTTATAGGTTCTTCTCCAGCTGCTCGCTTCGTCTCTCGCTCTGCTTGTGAGATGTCGTCCATCTGGTAGTAGGCCCGATGTGACAATACCAACATTTCGATCAACCGTAGCTATTCGTTTGTTCGCATTCGGCTTTAGGAGTTTGGAGGTTATGATCTTTTCCACAGCGAGGACGACACCATGTTTGGTGCGAATCCCAATGCAGGTACCGCCGTTTTCGACTGCTTTGACAGCGTATTCGACTTGGAAATTGCGGCCATCAGGTGAGAAGACGGAATTGGACAGGTCATAACCCGTGCCTATTGAAGTCTGTTGCAAACACTGTGTCAGCGCAGAAAGAGCTTTGGATGAACCTGAGTATCGAAGCTTACCATAATGTGAAAGTTGGGTTGATCTAGATATGCTTTGGATTACTGCTCTAGCAGATGACCGCGATGAGATTGTAGAGGTAAATGTCTGGGTTTTCTTCCTCGAGCAGTCTGTGTCGCCGTCACAAATTGATGCAATTTGGTTTGATCTAATGCTTGAAGGCAGCTCTCCTGCCGCGTCGTGATACACGCTGAAATATTGGATACTAGCGCGGTATTTGAAAGCCCGCCCGATAACTAGCATTGAAGCTAAGTTTCAAGTCTCATCACGCCGCCAAATGACTTGGCACCACATCATCTCCCTCGTCTCCCCCTCCACTTCCTGCCTGAAATGTTTCCACACATCTACCTCTTTATGCTCTGAAAGACCAGCTTCAATTCTCAATCTTCGTCGTCGTCAAGGAATCGACCTTTCGGCTTTAATGTCAAGCTGAATCGCTCTTTCCTAACGTCGCATCCTCCATATTAACATCCTCGTCCACAAGCAGGTGCTTCTCCTTATTTGCCTGATCCTCCCTGTCCTTTTTACGCACCTACAGCCCAGGACCGGCCGGCCTCCTCTTCTGGATCTTTGCCAACTGGTACTCAAGATCACTGGATACCTCGCCGTCCATTCAATAATACACCCGGGGATCCGGGACCTGCGGACCTGGACTTCTGGCCTTAGGACTGGACCGGACTTCACAACTTTTATAGCTATCGTTGTCATTAGTTAGTATAGCTGCAAGAATTGACAAAGAGTTTTGAACACTGGTTTACGGGCGGCTTTGTTCGTTCGCGACCTTGTTGACATTCAGCGTGCTCCCTTGAACCCCCTCTAACTCTTCTTTGTCCATCAAGTCAAGATTCGATGTCTGCTTCGGCCTACCACCGTTGCCAGCACTGTGGCTACGAGACAGATGTCTTAACGTCATTATCGGTCTTTGAAGAAGACCCGCACTGCCGCCATGTATGTTATCTCTGCACTTCCCCGCTCATGATCTTCTGATTTGTGTGAGTTACAGTGCGGACTCTCGGCTTCCGAAAGCGACTCGAAGATGCAGGAAGACCTTTCCAATCTTATGACGCGAAACATGCATTTGGGCTCCAATGTTGTACAGCCATCCTTCGACGCGGCAACCCCTCCTACTCCTCAACTCGAACTGCAACCTGCCCCAATCGCTTACATTACACAGCATTACCACCACTCGTCTCACCACAAGCCGGTCGTCTCACAGACGAACCTAGAACCGTCCCAGACCCTTGCTGCAGCTGGTATCGACGCCTCGATCCTGTCCCTTTCACAACTTCAGCTTTTCAAGCATGCTGCTCCAGAACAACAACTTCGACTGATTGAGCTTTGGCAAATTGCACCACCGACGTACGGGCAGCAAATGCTCGCAAAGAATCTTGGCAACTGGCCGCAGACAGATTTAGCTCAAGAAGAGGAAGCTGCCCGATACAGATGGGAGAAGATGTCAGAACAGGAAAGAGAGCACAACCTCAATGCTCAACAAACAAGGAGTCACGCAGAGCCATACATGGTTGATGGATACGAAAAATTGCCGAATATTAATGGAGTCACCGCTCCTACAGAATATAGGCCCAGGATGGAAGCGGCGAGGTCGGATGGATACAACAGGGCACATGACCCGGTGTATTCGAGTCGAGAGTGGTGGCAGCATTTTTCAGAGACGCAACCCATGGAGCATCAATATGGCATTCTAGAGCAGATGCGGATTACAGGTTATGGTGCGGTCGATATGGATGGTGACAAGGAAATGCTTTAGTCTGGATTTTGTTGGGTTCTTGAAGAGGTCACCCGTTTGTAGATGGGGACAGTCTTTTCGTTTCAAGGGTTGGATTGTTCATGATAGGAAACCTCAACGTAGACCTCATTGCGATGCGGGGGAATAATGCCAGTTATATGCACCTCAACCAAATATCCAACTTTCAAATTGTGAAGGACACATTGTAGTCTACTTTGTTTTGCGTTGCTGGTCAATCAGCCATTCCCTACAGGCGCTATAAAGACTCGTCGCTAGGCGTTCCATCTGCTGGTCCGCTTTTCTGAGTGGAGGCGCGACCGCCGGTTGTGGCTGGATCTCAAAAGCTCCAAGACCAAGTATTGTTACACTATCAAAAAATCCCTTACCATCATCCCAACGACCAGATCGAAGTAGTTCAGCCATTCTTTGCAATTGACAACTGCTGTGTTCCGCTCGTGAAGGATGCTGACAGCGGAAATCATCTCCGTCACCGCTCACGCGACATCTTCATAGATCTGACACCAACTTTTTGTTTTCGGCCCCGAGTCACTGGCACTTGCGGGTGAAGCAGTACTAGAGGACCATCACTGGTCTTTCTTGTTCCGCAAATGCAGAGTATCCGCGGCATATATCCGAGCAACTCCGGTTAGGGATGTCTATTCGCGTCCTTCTCAAAGATCATGCACATCGAACATTGGCTCTGACTACTGACGACCACGCGCTCGTATTTCGACATACACACTCTGCGGACCATGGGTCCAGTGGCAGCAGCACAAGTCTTACCCTACAGAGTAGCAACCGGCAACTTGGACAAAATCTCTCACCACGATGTATGGTCGAGTTTGCACCATATGCCTCCTTGGACTTTGCGGGATATCGAACAATCGGTATTGCTCAAGGCACGTTGGGTCTAATCACCCTAGGCGGTGACGTCTTCCTTTGTACTGTCACCGCTGCCTCGCAAGTTGCAACTCCTAGACCTGGAGAGACGGTGCAGAAAATTCAGTCCGTAGACTTCTGTAAGATTTACGCTTCTCTGGTTGCAACAGATGCTGACCCGACCTTTAGACTGTCTAAATCGGTCTGACTATGATCACGGACATGGACAAGAGCCGAATCCGTATCATAGTCAAGGGTTTATGGCCGATGATATTGACTATGGCGGAGGCCCTGACCAGAGCGAGATAACGGCAGAGCACCCTTTCCAAGCGCTTCAGAAGCTTTTGAACGGTGGCAACTTCTACTATAGCGTCAATTTCGATCTAACTAGTCGTCTACAGGACAGGTGAGCTGATGCCCTTTGCCGGTTGAGGAACTCTGAAGATCGATCCTCTGTTGGCCGGTCACGAAAACCTCGCTACATCTTCCCAATTTCGCGTGCCTTTGCTAATAGGTACCGTTTAGAGTCGAAGCCGATACCGCTGTCGACATTGCGAGTCTTGATCAGGGCCTTCTTTGGAACTCCTACATGATTGGTCCACTTCTCCAGTTCAGAAGTCGGCTTACCGAGGTGGAGAGAAAGGCCTTGGATCACTCGCGTATGCTTACCTCCGTCGTCCGAGGCTATGCTGCCACGATGATGATTCCTCCCTCCTCTGCACCATTACGAAAGACAACCTCCAGCCGCTCGTCTACACTTACAGTCATCTCACGTCTTTCTTCACGGAGAGCGGGAACAAGGTTCAACTCACGTGGTGTTGACGACGATGGGAACGTGGCCAACTTCGTCGAGACTGAGACAATCTTTTGGAGTCCATCAGGGATTTGTTTCTCATACATTCAGGTCCGCGGTTCGTTACCCATCTTCTGGGAGTCAACCTCAAGTTTACTTCCCGGCCAGCAAAAGATTCAGATAACGAGATCGCCCGAAGCAACTCAACCTGCATTTGACAAGCATTTCGAAATGCTCGAGCATGTTTACGGCGCTGTACACATTGTCAACCTCCTGAGCGCTTCAAAACCGGGAGAGGTGGAACTTACAGAAAGATATCGGTATCACATCGCCCATTCACCTTTGCGGAAGGGCAGAGGAGAGAATGAAGTATCTGAGCACGATCTCCTTCGAGAAACCGAATTTGACTTTCACGAATGGACAAAAAGTGCGGGTGGCTATGAAGGCGCACGGGCAATCCGCCCATACCTCGAAGCCTCTGAGGAGGGCTTCGTGTACTTTATGTCGGAAGACATCAGTGACTCTGCGAAAGCGGCCGAGAAGAATGCCGATACAAAACCGGTAGCCGTCATGCAACAAAGCGGTATATTTCGTGTCAATTGCCTTGATTGCCTCGATAGGACCAATTTAGTCCAAGGCTTGATTAGCCAAATGGCCTTGGAACTTTTTTTAAGTCACCAGGCCGAGGTTGCCTCGCAGGACTTCTGGATGCGACATTCCAGCTTGTGGGCGGACAATGGCGATGCTCTGTCGACTATATACGCTGGTACTGGAGCTTTGAAATCGTCCTTCACCCGGCATGGCAAAATGTCTCTTGCGGGTGCCATCGCTGACGCGCGTAAGAGCGCCACAAGGCTGTACGTCAACAATTTCGCTGACAAAGGCCGTCAAAACACCATTGATCTCCTGCTCGGCCGCTTGCTCGGACAGACCCCAGTTGAGCTCTACGATCCCATCAATGACTTTGTTACCGCAGAGCTGGGCCGGAAAGCATTGGAATTCACCTCGTCCAGAAACATCAATATACGAGTTTGTACGTTCAATCTTAACGGGAAAACTGAAGGCGCACAGGAGGATCTCTCGCTCTGGCTATGCAAGCAACCTGGCTCTGAGACACCTGATCCTGACATAATTGCAGTCGGTTTCCAGGAGATTGTCCAGCTTTCGCCACAACAGATCATGAGCACGGACCCGGCACATCGATCGCTGTGGGAGAATGCCGTGAAGAGGACGTTGAATTCGAACACCCACGCTCAAGAAGATCCCAATGAGAGCTATCTTCTTTTGCGATCTGGTCAGCTTGTTGGAGCCGCCTTGATGATTTTCGTGAAGTCATCTTTCCTTTCCTCTATCAAGAATGTTGAGGGCAGCATCAAGAAAACAGGTCTTTCTGGCATCGCGGGCAACAAGGGCGCGGTCGCAATCCGCATGGATGTTGAATCCAGCAGCCTCTGCTTCGTCACCGCGCATCTAGCTGCAGGCTTTGCCAACTACGAGGAAAGAAATCGGGACTACAAGACCATAAGTAGTGGTTTGACTTTCCAGAAGAACAGGAGTATAGAGGACCATGACTCAATCATATGGCTCGGCGACTTTAATTACCGCATTGGTTTGGGTCACGAAAAAGTAAAACAGTTGATTGCTGCCGGAGACTTGGAGACTCTATACGCAAACGACCAACTCAATCTTCAAATGGTGGCTGGAGTAGCGTTCCCATTTTACTCAGAGTCGCGAATCATGTTCCTACCGACCTACAAGTTCGATGTGGGAACCGACAACTACGACACGAGCGAAAAAAACCGAATTCCAGCTTGGACGGATCGAATACTTCGAAGAGGTAACAACCTACGGCAGACGGCTTACGATAGTGCACCACTGCGTTTCTCCGACCACAAACCAGTATACGCTACGTTTGAGTGCGAGATCAAGATTATACAAGAGGAGAAGAAGGCGATGCTGAGCAAGCAATTATACGAGAAGCGAAAGAAAGACCTCGGATTAAGAAGGGGAGCAATTGATGGAACAGATGATCGCGGCAGCGAGGTTGACAGCGACGACGACGATCTCATGGGATACGATAGTATAGCTCCAGGGCTACCGCCAGCAAGCTCGGATCGGCGGAAATGGTGGTTGGACGGAGACAAGCCGGTACGGGCGCAGGTGGGACCCCCAAGGGAGGGAATGGTGCCAAATGATCGCAGACCAGGTAATCCTTGGAGAGAAACAAGTGAACCGGACTGGGTGGATGTGAAGAGGCCGAGCTCGACAGAGGGAATCGCCAGAAGGTCAAAGGAGAGTCAAGGTGTGAATGGAAAGGGGAGTCCAAAGCCGGACCCACCTCCACCTCGAAGGACAATGGTGGCACCTTCTTGGACTGGAAGCCGGCCAACGGGAAGTGAAGGTAAAGCCGGAGATGATTCTACTCGGTCGAGCACCATGACTTCTTCGCCGGCGCTACCAGTCCGGGCAGTGGGAAGAACAGGGAGCGTGTCTTCAATGACGACAAGCTCAACTTCGAAGAAGACCCCCCCTCCAAAGCCAATGAAGCCTGCGACACTGACTTCTAGTCCCAGCCAGGCATCTGTGCCTCAATTGGACGGGGAAAGCGCAAGAAGGTCATCCCTTCCTGTCAATTCATCTTCCAAACCACCAGCGGCGGTCTCACAAGACGGTTTGTCACGGATACGCGCTGATCCTAAACCTCCTCTACCAATCAGAACAAATACAGCAAGTTCCACTGGCAGTTTCGTGAACGTTTCTCCCGCGGCGGGTGCAGGAGCAACGGCAAAGAAAGTTCTGCCACCTCCTATCCAGCCCAGGAGACTTGGGAGCCTGCAAATGCAGGATTCGGGAGCATTGGCTCGGACAACTAAATCTGAGGACTCTTCGGGGCCCCCGTTGCCGCCCAGAAGGGCAGAGACAAACAAAGGACTTATGGACGAAGAACTGAGTGAGGGTATGCAAGACTGGAAACCATTACTGCCTCGATAAATCACCCTCGAAGTTGGGTAAGATCTGAATATATCTTTTGCCGATCTTTGAAAGCGACAAATAGGTGGGTAACATGACATGGCATACTCGCCTGTAAGTGCCAGAAGATTGTGTCCATAACCACGTCGGAATTATGAAGAAAGCTAGTCAGAACATAGTGGTATTACCATGAAGCGTAGCGACCAAGCTTGCGTTAAATCCAGGACCTAGACAAATCAGAAAATCGAGATTGTCCAGTTATGCTCCAAGGTTTGACCAGTGGTAATCTGCAGAATAGAGGTTATGGGGTCAGGTCAGCAGCATTCGTGTGCTCTCAGCTGCCACTGTAGTGAGTGGCTATCAACTAGCATTATATACGTGTGAATGACGGAGCCTTCTTAGCCTAACCAGTAGTTGCAAAGCAGTTGTAAATGTGTGGATTGAAAGCACAACCGCTCTAATCAAAATCAATCACGAGACCGTGATCAGTTGGCTCATCCACCAGTATCCGCTTGGCGAAGTAATGACAGTCAACTATTGGTAGAAACACAGAAGGGCACGACAAAGCCATGGCCACACATGCTGGTTTCCCTTTTTCTGGACTGACGTCCAAGATTTCGCGATGTAGCTCTCATATGAGCATTGATTTGTACCCATTCTCAGCACCGTAGAAGACACCTGGGTGCGCCTTGATCTTGTCATGAAGTGATTGTTACATTCGTCACCATCATCATTGTATCATCACCACTCCGTGTCGTGCCCCCCCAAACCAGAGCTCTTTACGTCTTCTTCGGCTTCTTGTTCTTCTTGCCCACATCGACGACCGTCAATCCTTGGTTCCCGTCAGCTGTGATTCCAAGAGATTGTAGAGCACTGTTTACACACCTGGTGGTAAGCTCTGCTTCAACTTGTCGGCCTTGTCTGAGTCCTTGAGCTTGAGCGTGTAGAGGAAGCGGTTACATCGGATTTTGAACTTGATCTCGCTCGTCTTGGTGCTCTTCTTGATTCGTGCAGCTGCGCATGGCAATAGGTCGTTAGTGAGGAGTATGCAGGGGGTGGAATGTGAGAGCGTAGGTTTATGGAAATTGGCGAGGATTGAAGGCTTTCAAAAACTCACATTTGGCATCCTTACGCCGCGCGATCTCGAGAAACTGCTTGATGTCAGAGGTTTCGGAGGGCATCTTGACGGGATCAAGGAAAGGGTGGAGCAATTCAGGTAGCCCGCTGCGTTGTATTCGAAGGTGCAGATTCGGCTCGAAAGGTCGCAGTTAGAGCCACTTCAAAGTTGGATGTGGGGTTGAATTGGGCTAGCGCCGCGAAAACCCTTAGTGTGCTTCTCCGAAGACCCTGGGCACGCCCGTCATTGGGCGGGATCAAGTTCGAGGCTGTCGTGTCCTCTTCGCCATTGATTTCTACGAAGAATTCTTGAGAGGACTCGCAGCTGGTGATGGGTATCGTCTAAATTGTTCAAACTGCAGCTGAAGCAAGCCATACAAAAACATCCTGCTGTATACCGTAGAGAATGCGGACACCCATGGATCGAGCTCTCCAGTCTAGAGTACGTCTCTCCCTCCATCACCCTGCCTATTCAATTCTCTAGGTCTGAAATGACGATCCCCTAGAATCTCTTTCTCGGTATGAAATCTACCTGCTTTGATAAAGCGCTTCTCTAAGTTCACAACATAGGGTTCGTTGGCATAGTAACTGCCTCGGCGTTATGGAGTATGTGGGGTGGCGATATATTTCCTGCCGACAAAGACCCAAGTGGAGATCCAGAAACGTGGACGTTTTCGGAATTGCGGAGATGGCTTGAGGCTGTAGGTGTTGTGTTGTGCGACCTTCTGGTCACTACTGACGGTCCTCTTCTGCTCAGCGTAATCTCAAACCTGAGGCTAAGGCCACCCGAGAAGAGCTGATCGAGCGTGTGAAGGCGAATATGAGGCCAAATCCCAAGCCATGAAGCCGATGACGGCTGTATGGCATCCAGGGATTCTTCATACTGTTTTGCGGGTCACTTCTCCTTCGCCGTATGCCTCATGCCGGAGTGGCGGATAGAGCGACCATCCTAAAGTTCTGGCTTTGTATCAGGAACTCGTTCCTTCTTTGCGGATTGTGTCTAACATAGCGTCCTTCTCTTTGCGGCGCGGGCGCAGGCGCATGGTTGGGCACTAATATGAAGTTCTCGTTGAATGTTCTTTCTGGTTCTTGCTCAAACTTGACTTGTCCGCCGACCATTACCAAGACCGAGATTGAACTACCTGGCGATTTCGACGCAGCTCCATCTGGTCGGGGATACTGCGGGTTGATGACAGAGCAGTCGACCGAGTGTATGACGAAGTGTGCCGGAGACACTTGTTTTTGAAATATCTCTTGCACACTTGCACCGTCGGGTACAGGGTTTCCGTTGAGGGTGATGTCTGGTAGAGGCTTGTCACCAGGGACTGCCGGAACGTAATATGACGATATCGTGGATTTCGCATTTTCAAGAGCTTTGTAGTATCCTTCGACGAAGTGTAATGCAGCTGGACAATATGTTAGGTCGGAGGGCGAAGGAGACTCGGGGCGGGGGGCATGCCTTCTGTCGAAATTCTAGTTAGGGCTTCTTCCTCAGTTTCGCGGGCGGCGCTAGTGCCGTTGACGGGGCGTGGAGGCATGATCTTAATGGACCTTCATGGAGTATAGATTTGGCGTATCACTTAGAAAAAGGTAGGCCGCGGCAGACCTCAGCGTTGTAAATGTGGGAGGACAAAGGGCACCAGGCTGAAGTTCACCGAGTCCTTCCGGAGGTCCTCCGGGCTGCTAACGAAGCTTCTTTGGGGAGCTTGGGCCATGCATGAATGGGGGTTTTCTCCAATTCTGTAGCTTTGACGCGATTGAGCAAAAATCGATTGCAGAACGCGTTACCGAGAGCATGACGGTCGCGCTGGAGCACCATGCTCGTGCCTTTCTCTTGCTTGCGAGACTTAGTAGACGGACTCGTCCTTGTTTAACTTCCCTGCATCAAAGCGTACCAGCCTTCCATCGACGACTAGCCACAGGATTTAACGTGGACAGGAAAAAGCCGTACTATGTTACTTCGCCTATATTCTATGTCAATGCCGGTAGGTCCTTTATTCCCAGTCATGGCAGTGTATCTGATCGTGGCTGCAGCTCCTCATGTCGGGCACTTGTTCACCCTCGTACTGACGGACATCCTGAAGCGATGGCAAGTCCTCCTCGGGGATCACCGGGCAACCATGCTCACAGGCACGGACGAGCATGGCATGAAAATACAGAAAGCAGCAGAAAAGGCAGGACTTGATGTGAAGCTGTTCTGTGACAAGCACATGAGGCAGTTCGAGCAACTGTCCCACAAAGCAGACATCAGCTACGACCACTTCATTCGAACCACCGATCCCGTCCATAAGGCCGCAGTTGAACATTTCTGGCAAGAACTCAACCATCGGGGATACATATACGAGTCCAAGCACGAAGGCTGGTACTCGGTGAGCGATGAGACCTTCTTTCCGCAGTCTTCAGTGCACCTGGTGCTGGATCCTTCCACTGGCCGCAAGCATATGGCCTCTATGGAGACAGGGCGAGAAGTTGAATGGACTTCAGAGATCAATTATCACTTTCGACTATCAGAGTTCCAGAGTCGACTGTTGACACACTACAAGGAGAACCCAGACTTCATTATCCCAGCAAGTCGCCAGAGCTTCATCATCAAGGAGGTCGAGAGTGGCCTACAAGATCTGTCTGTATCTCGACCTGCGACCAGACTGCAATGGGGCATCCCGGTTCCAAACGACGAGTCTCAGACGATCTACGTCTGGCTTGATGCCTTGATCAACTATTTAACCTACGCTGGGTACCCATTCGCTCCTGGTAGCGAAAACGACTCCGTCTGGCCACCGAATTGTCAAGTCATCGGCAAAGATATAATCAAGTTTCATTGTATATATTGGCCGGCGTTTCTTATGGCGTTAGACATACCGCTACCGAAGCAATTTCTAACGCACGCTTTCTGGACCATGAACCGAGAGAAAATGTCGAAGTCAGTAGGGAACGTCGTAAACCCATTCTTTGCTATCGACCGGTTTGACACAGATACAATGCGATACTACATGGCGAGCGATGGTGGTATAATTGATGATGCGGACTACGACAACCTCTACATCGTCGATCGGTACAAGAAAGGACTTCAAGGAGGACTTGGCAACCTTGTGAGCCGTATCATAAGGGGCAAGAAGTGGGATATTCATGAAAGCGTCCAACATGCAGAGAGATCAGACCGTCGTCAAAGTGTCCAGAATGGCGCGGAAAGTAAGTCGATAGAAGGTCAAGAAGCTGCAAACCCTTCCACAACTCCTACCAAAACCGGCAGTAGTCGAGAGCGAGCTTTGTTGCGGGCACAGATGGAAAGCGCGCCAAAACTCGCTGCTCAGCACATGGAAGCGCTAAATCCGAGAGCTGCATTACACTCATTAATGGACCTCATTTACAGTGTAATCATTCCCTGACCGATATCCATGTATTTGCTAACCTTCCTTCAGACCAACAGATATTTGCATCATACTAAGGTATGGGATCTGGTAAAGGATCCCAATCCAGCCGCCCAGGAGCAAGTGCAAAACATCATTTTCACATGTGCAGAATCCATTCGCATATCCGCTATTCTCTTGCAGCCGTTCATGCCGTCGAAGATGAAGCGCTGCCTCGATCTTCTCGGTGTTGAAGAGGGCAAGAGAACATTCAGCGATGCCAGGTATCGCGCTGATTACACCTACGGTATTCCTCTCGTAGACCCTGGAAAGGCGGGAAGCGAAAGCACATTGTTCCCCCCACTCGTAGCGGAGTGGTGAGCAATGACCAAAATCATCCACAGAGGTCTATCTATCCGACCATCCAAATTCCGAGTCAAGTGGGCGTGGGCGATGGACATTGGACGCTGTCATTTCAACCTGTGAATGCTCTTTTGCATTCCGCACGCTTCCGGCGGACATTGATTAGACTGGCAGTACAATCGTCGAAAAGGCGCGCCCTCTCCAACGGTTATTAACAGAAACTTGTTTTGAACCAATCGGGCCCAATTTGTACCTGCGTCTTGGGCAAACCCCCCATTCCACGAAATCTCAATAACCCACATATTCAAATAGCCTGCGGAGCGCTCAACCTTGATTACAATTACACAAAGACCAGACTCACAACTACGGAGGCGGCTGGATCTTCACAACTGTTGCTCAACTTTTAGCATGGGCTCCGCAGGCCACCGCCTAAAGCTGCAGAATCCATGGATCGAAACTCCATTGATTGAGTCCCGAGCGCTGTCGAAAGCAGCAGGCTGGTAGGCTGGCGATCTCCATTCCTCTCTAGCTTCTCTAACACTTCTCGCTTCACAGCAACATATTCCTCAAACTCGAGAACCTGCAGCCATCTGGCTCCTTTAAAAGCCGCGGCGTTGGCAATCTTGTCCTCCATTATGCCTCAAAGCATGCCTGCTCCGGTTCTCATAAACGCCTGCATTTCTACTCTTCATCTGGTGGCAATGCCGGCCTTGGCTGTGTTACAGCAGCCGTCTCGCTCGGCTACCCAGCCTCTGTCGTGGTACCAATGAGTACAAAGCCGATCATGATCGCGAAACTGAAGGCTGCTGGTGCTACCGAGGTCATACAATACGGAGACAGCTGGCAATACGCAGACGCGTATCTAAAAGAAGAGATTTTGGGAAACTTGAAAGATGGAGGAGAAGTGGAAGGTGTCTATGTTCCGCCCTTCGACCATCCGCTGATCTGGGAGGGTATCGCTACCATGATCGAAGAGATCAAGAGACAAATACCCGATGGTGAATCCAAGAAACCGGATGCAGTCATCTGCTCAGTGGGCGGCGGGGGTCTTTTGTCAGGCATCTGCGAGGGACTCGACAGGGTTGGCTGGAGTGATGTGCAGGTGCTGGCGATGGAGACCGTGGGTGCTGACTCACTGGCACAAAGCCTCGACAAGGGTCAGAGAATCACATTATCTGCGATTACGAGTATCGCAACTAGTCTGGGCGCCGTGCGTGTTGCGGAGCAGACGTTCCGATGTGGGCAACGGGGGAACGTCAAGAGTGTTGTTCTAAGTGATGCGGAGGCCGCCATGGGTGCGTGGCGGCTGGCGGACGACCAGCGCCTCCTGGTCGAACCCGAGTGTGGTGTGAGTGTTGTGCCTTGTTATGGAGGACGGCTGAAGAAGATACTTCCTTGGCTGGGAGAGGAGAGTAAAGTCGTCATTATAGCTTGCGGCGGGAGCGGTGTGACTGTGGAGAAGCTGGCCGAGTGGAGGCAGACATATGGAAAGATGTTGGACTTGGAGAAGGAGGCTATGAATGGATCTGTGGTCACGAGCAGTCATATCTTAACTGAATAATGGACTCCTATACGTGGCTTCTGGTCGATGTATTGCAGAGGTATGGATCCTCCTGTACTAGTAGTACTACATGTTCTTCTTGCTTGGATACAAATACATGATTTTCCTCCCCCCTGCCACCAGGTCGACTTACTCAACAATACGTTCCGCAATTCAAGTATCGGACAGAGGATCAGAGTAGCAGGGAGAGATGATTCAAGTATGAGAGGCGCATGATTCGATTATCAAAGGCCAATAGTTCAAGCACTAGAGAGAGATAATCGACTGTTTAAAACTGGATGGATAAATGTTCTAATTGCAAGAAATTCGATGTCTCCCCTTAATGTAGTGACTTTCAAGCAGGAGATAGTCGGCTATGGGCCACCATCAGAATCGGCACAGGCATCAGCAAAGTATTCACCATAGCATCGGACCCAGATAGCTTCAGCAACGGCATTCAAGCAGATGGCGGTAGTGGCTACAAACGATTTACGGCCATGAATCAGAACGATGTGAGAAATTTTTTGATTGTCCACAACTGGTTCCCACCCCTAAAATCAACACTCTGGCAAAATCACAATGCTAACATCCAGCCTAAAACATTCCTAGAACAGTCCGATTTAGAGACCATGGGCGGCCGTTTAGGCGACCAAATAGCGGTGTCACAAATCCCGAAACTGCCAAGATCCGTTCGTAATACAATGAATCATCACATCGTTTGTAGTGCAAAAGAATTGACAAAATTTGCATTGATATGATCGTGCGAGCGAGGGCTATCGACGCATATAAGCTTTACGCTGCAAAAATAATTTGTAGTAACTTGTGGGCGAAAATTCGATGAAAAATAGTGAGGGGAACATTAAGCACGCGAAACTTTACCTACGTGTTTTGAGTTTGGTGAATGGGCCACTCGAAGGCCCAGGCTTAGGGCTTACCCGTGTGCCCTAGTTAGAAGGCCCGCACATTTTTCCTACTCCGCTTCTCGAGGACAGACTTTGTCGGTCCCCAGCTAAGTGACGATATGGCTCCAAGGGAGCCTAGAAACTGTGCCGGTTAGCTAGGAGATCAAGTTCCTCGCCCTGTTAGTGCTGGCACAGCCACCTCAGCCCGCACCTAGTCCACGCCGTATCAAAAACCCGTTAAGCTTTTTGCTGCCTCTTTTCTCCTTCAGCCGAAGAGCCTGAGAGTGGAGAGCGCGTTGAAGTGTGCCCTGGGCGAAAGCTCAGCCCCTAAGGAATGCTGCGGGCACGTATGCCTAACTTGACAGCCAAAATTGCGTTACTTAGTCCAGCGGAAGTAGGTGATGGAGGGTACGATGTGTACTCTATTTCGTGCTACGCGAGCTTATCAGCAGTGTGGTTCCTGCATAGATCGTATGCACTCTAATCTGATTTACGACAAGCCCCTAGTCGCTGAGATGTTTGGGGTATTACATACCAGTACCCCATAATTTGGCGTGCCTAGCCCAAAGTTTGCAAAGGCGTTATGCCCCGTTTTGGGAGGGCAACCGCTTCGGGCAATACCGGGCTAAAAATCTCGGCTAAGGCTGTTTGGGAGGAAGCAGCAAATTGACTCTTAACCAGTTGCATGAGCTTGTTTCTACTGGCTGGGGTTTGAGAGCGTTGAAGCAACTAGGCTGCAAGGCGCCTTTGGATAGCTCACCGCCCCTCTAACAAGATTTTGCGAATCCTGGGGCATGTATTGAGTCACCGCCGGCTTGCTCCCGAGTTTGGTGTTGCTTGTGAGTTGTTTTCTCGATCCAGTCGAGCATCTTTCGAACATGGCCATTCCGTCCCTCCAAAGCTCAACATCACAGGCTCTGATGTTTCGGCAACGCAGGCTGCGGGCTCCCCATGTCATACTCCTTGCGCTGTCTCTTTGGCCACACGTTTGCCACTAAGCTGGTGGAGTTTGCGGGAACGCGGTGCGGCGAAGCCATGACACCGTCGCTCTTGCTGCCCCCTCGAGGCGAACAGATTCCTTCTTAACGCTCCCACTTACGGGCACCGCCGTTCACGCCTCATCCTCTAATTTATCCTTGGCGAAGCTGCGGGAAATGACTGCGCACGATGAGCCATGTTGTGTGACGAATTGCCGCCTCTATTGAGGGCAGTGCAGATAGCCAGAATCGCGTGATTTAGACAGTATAAAGGAAAGGCTTCTCCCCTATTTGTAAAGTTCAACAGGACAACAACTGCATAATCCGGAGACTTCCAGCGAAACACTCACCTCCCTCACGGCTAAAATGAAACGGCCAATGTCAACCACTAATATCGCCAACCTGGCGAAAAACACGAAAGGTGGACCACAGCGGCCAAGGCCCCGTCCACCACCAGAACGTGAGAAAATCTGTCCCAAAGTAACACAAAGGAGACGGCTGATGTAAACAGCTTGGGGCCAGTGAATAGAAACAGATCTTGCTAAGAGAAGCTCTTCCACTAGTGAGGACATCCCGCAATCCCTTCTCTTTCCCGCCATACTGACTGTCGTTTGATGAAGTTACCTATACCCAACCTACCATCGTTCGACATCAGCTATCATCGTCACAAAGCCTCCCTTCCTCGATGTCATCCTCCTGTTACGAATAGTCATCGTTGTTCTCATATGGGTGGTTGTGAGCGTTCCGTGCTTGCCCTGAGCCAATTTTGCTACATTTCAATAGATGGGATAGGAGTTCGGGGACAGGATGTTTGAACAACGAATTAAGGGAGGAAGTTGGTGCGCTTGGCGTAATGTACGGGTGGCGTCATTGTCCACCAACCACGTTCTGCAGCAATACCCACTGTGCATTTGTAAGATTGCCAATGAATGGATCGTCTAGACTTGTCTTTCATTCTACTTCACGTAGTCGCGCACCCATGCTGCCTCTTTTGGTACAAGAGTTGGTTTCAATTCGGCGACCCGGTTTCCAAACGCCTGTCTCCCACGCATGCAGTGCCAGCCCGATCCAGCCCCACGTGTGCGGCCCCTACTTCTGGTAGAACGGTTGGACGAACTTGCCTAAAAGGCGCAAACCATTTTCCTTTCCCATCATTCCAAGGTCAGCTTGCTGCAAGTCCACCGTGCCAAACAGGTCACGGCCTAAACTACTGTCAGCATGCAACTCTTATCTCAGAAGGAGGAACGAAATCATACCACATTCATCTGTTACGGCGCGCACCGACTCCGCCAATCGCGATTCGAAATTTGGTCTCTCGCGCTCATCTCTTGCAAGGGGGTTGAACGTCTTGCCTCTGCCGGTTGCTTTCCTTGTAGTACCAAAGTGGTGGTGAAAAAGGCCGATCAGGTGCGTTGACACTTCGGCTTCCATTTCGTAGATGTCAGACCTGGCCTGGTCTAACAAATATGAGCTATCACCATTCCGTCTTCCGACTTCGGCACGCTGCACGAGAGTTGCCTGGGTCTTGGCGACAACGAACAGACAGAGGATGACGATGCAGAACACTTGGTCCCACTCGGCGCCATCGTGGCCTTTGGCTCGAAGCATCTTCGAAAGGTCTCTGAATACGCGTTTTGTTGCGTAATGTAGCATTGGAAGTAGCATGTTCTTGATAATTTTGTTGCTAAGGCGAGGACAGATCCATTTTGTGCGATCGACGACTTCATACTCTTTGAGCTGGCTACACAGAGCGTCCTCGTCATCCTCGGGAACAACGAGTGGACGGTCCATGATTTGGTGTAGAGCCACCATTTTCAAGGCCCACCGAAGGGTTTGGTATGGACCCTCGCCAGATCCTTCCAAGTCCTGGATATGGGCATGGTGGTAACGGCATATGATCGTCAGCATTTCCTTCTGCCAGCATTCGTGGGGTTCGAGGAAGCAGCTTGCGACGAAACCAGAGTCCGGTTCTCTTATGATGCGATCAACCCAAAGGTTTGCACACCTCGCGATCCTATCGCGATCTAACATATATGGCAGGATTGGAGGGCTGTTCAGTTCTGTTGGAGATGTGGAGCCATTCTCATCCAGCCCAAAACTAAGCATACGAGTGGCTTTGTCATCCGCGGGGACAAATTCCACTGCATCGACTTGTAGAGGGATACCAGAGCCAAAAGTTAGTGACAACCTCACCAACGAGCCTGGCACAAAGCGGATGACATGAGCCCTAATGAACGCGTCGATTTGATCTCCTCGGAGTTGGTATAGCAAAACGTGTGGAAACATGTACTTGAACCGCTTATCCAACCATATTTGACTGCAGGGAAGATCCCATGTCCTCAGTCTGCCGGAGAGCTCGCGGCATCTTTCGCAAATGCCGTCCTCTCTCAAGATACATTGCTCTTTCATGAAATGGCATCTCGAACATGCCCCACGCTCCCGCGCTTCCCTGGCATTTTTCCTGCCGAAAGGATTTAATGGTCCAGTGCGTATGCCATATTTCGGTGTGCTAACTTGGGTGGTAGATATCGGGCTAGCAAAAGAGGCGGAAGGGACCGAACCCGGAGAGTGGCCGTGTAGGTCTTCGTCTTCATGGCACGCCCATACGCTTCTGGCAGAAGATATCTCCCCTATCTCTTGCACAGCCTGATATCCTGGTTGAGCCGGGCTCCAAGTTCCGTGTGCGCCATTGAATTGTTGGCAGGTGGGGGGGAGAGGCTCTTGTCCATTGGTGGCAAGGAGGTGCGGGTGTTTGAAAACAGGGCCCTCTTCAACAACGTTAGTGGGGTGACTTTGGTAATGGTGTTGTCGATTGTATGGGTTCCATGGCTCCAGGAGCGGACCTGTCATCGGCGGTTTCGAGACGGAGATCCATTGTAGATGCTCCCATTGATCCCTGTCTGCCGCGTGAAAAGTTTGATACGGGCTCGCAATCAGTGTATCAAGGTCGCACGCACTTCCGAAGCCATTGCCCGGAGGGTAGTCTACGCCCTGTAAGCCTATGCTCGGTGTCACTCCACAACCGGACTTACAATCAGTACCAGCAATGCCTCGTAGCGTAAACTCAGTATTAGTCGGGCTTTGTTGCTCCGCTGACACAGGATTGCCGCTAGGATCCCCAACATCTCCATCTCCAGAACCGGTCGGCGTGGAAGGGGTGAAAACGGAAAGACATCTGCCAGATGCTAATTGACTAGTAGTTCCAGGCGATACACTGCTAGCGTGGCCTGAGTAACCTGCTGAGGGATAGGTAGGCCGATAGCTTGGGAAGTTGGACAGGCTTCTAACGGCATCACCATGAGGCGGAGAGGGAAAGGGCTGAATTGGTGGGCGCGGTGGTGCGTGAAAGCAGCTTTGAGGCTGATTTCGTCGACTCGCAAGAGAAGCCGGTTGAATGCTATGATTGCTCCGCGATCTCGAGCGAGATGGGGTCCTCCGGATGCGACGCCGGTTGCATGCCATAAAATTACGTTACTGTACCTACTACGAGGCACAAGTCAAAATAGTCTTAGTGAGGAAGCCAGACGAAATTGAGTGCATTATTGAGCCGGATGGAGGCACCTGAGACAGACGCGGGAGGAGCAAGACGCATGTTACAGCGGTTGGGGGGTGATAAAGAGGGCAACATCTCGAAAAAATGAGCACTATGACAAGATCAAGGCGCAGGTGACCCCCCAGCCAAACTTGGGTCTTGTCCAATTGTATGGGTGCTCTCCCATCTCGTACTTCATTGCTCCCGTCTGACGGGCACGTTGATCTCAGACCGGTCACGGCTTTGCAGCTGCAAAAGCAAGCCACAAATCTCCTGTCCAATGCTGACGGCTGCTGATGACGCATGGTGGAGCATCATGATCGAGCTTCGGGCCCTCCAATTGCCCTCGATATTGACAAGGTTGGTTCGGGCGCCTGCAGCCCGATTGGAAGCCGCGTGCGTGAGGCTTGCTTCCTGAGAAGCTCTATTTGGATATTTTGGCGTCGTCTGATATTTTGTTGCGTTGTGGTTCGTTCCACGACGATCATAGGTTTGGATGGGAAGGTCTCCATTGGATACAACCCAACCGGTAACTGGGGGACCCTGGCTAACGGTCCGGGGGTTTCCGTCCTTCAAGCTCTAGGCTAAGTTAGTCCATCGTTGAAAGAAATGTGACGAATGGGGCGGGTGTTCGCACACGAGGTTTCGCAGGTTTGGTGCCCTTTGGATCTTCACATCATCTTTGCTAAAGATATGTCAAATTTCGAGGGTGAAATCCTATTACTCGCATCAATTCGACAGCATTCACACGATTTGTGCACGTAGCAAATACAGCGAGTGCAGCGCCAATAAACTCAGTCAGTTCCCCTCTTACCTGCGGCAGCATAACGGCGCAAAGCAGGAGCTATTCGTGAAGGTTATGTAAGACATTATGCAGGAGCGATATGAATTGCGACAGGCAAACAGCGTGAACTTTTCGCAGAACATTCATGCTCAAGCTCACAGTCCTTTTTGAACAAGAGAAAATTGCTTGCTACGGGCGAGCCCTTGTTCTTAAACAGCAGCGTTTCACACCGCCACCGCCTAAAAAATTTACATCTCGCCACGCCCGGGGCATCCGGCAGCCGCATTACGAGGACTAATTCGCCCACGCGTGTTGGTATGACACGAACAGCCCCTACACTTGCAGCGCGCAAGCCGAGGCGGTCAGGCAGTAAATTTCGGCCTTGCCAATGTGGACACTTACGAAAGTCGCTATCAATTCCTGTGAGACACTGACATGTCAGTTGCCTTTCTACGATCCGGACCATTCTGATCATCGTCGCCGGTCACACATTACAGATAAAAAGCATCCATCCATTCAATCCGCTTAACTCATCATGGGAAAATGTGTTTCTCAACTGTCCTCCGAGGACCGGGTTGTTGGCAAAGGGTGTGCTATAAGATCGAGATTTTGCCAACGCGAATGATCCGTCGATGGCAAAGGGAGACTCGCCAAAAAGACTCTGCATTATCGTCGATGGACGTCTGATTATGCTTTTCACCAATAGAAGAGCCAGCCAAACATCTCATGACCAATTATGGCACTTGTTAAGAATACCGGGCTCTAATTCGTTGTATGAGCTCTTTGCACACGCAGTCTGGCCACGAATACCACAAGCGCCAACCCTGCTAGTTTGGGTACATTGGAATCACAGTCTACACGTCGGCTTATCAAATATGGAGCAAACTTTTGGCTGTGCAGTGATCGACTGCAGACTTCTCCCACTTTACCCACTCATAATTGCGCATGTGTTGAACAAGAGAGCAAGCCAGCGCTCCCCTAGGTCGCAGATCGATCCAGCCGCCCAGGCATCTCTTTCAAGCCTGAGTCGCTCCATTAAACAGTTTGCCCATCCCGATTTGCTGCCTGACTTCACCGTGAGGGGCGCCTCGTCCCCGGTTCCCCCATCGGCTCCTGTTCAATGCCTTTGAACTTGTGGTACCCATAGGCGCCAGAAGGTTAATGCTTCGACCTCAGCTTATAGTTGTCAATCGCCTAGGGTCAATATGAAATGTGCCCAAAATTTTGGGGTGTTTTGATGGCATTCCCGCGACATATAGCACGCCTTCAGCACAGGGACCCTTAGGCAGCAGCGCCTTGAAACAGGCACTCACGTGACCCATTCTTCGGGCAGTAGCTAGCCTAGTTCTGAATCATTGAAAAATTCAACAAACCTTCCTTGACACACATCTAGATGTACAACACCTGACTTGATGACTCTTACCAAGTGCCAAACCCTAAGTCCAGCGACATTTCACAAAGCACCACTTCCATCCCGAAGCTCAGAACACGAGGTCACGGTAGCTACGACTAATTTTTGCAACATGGGCAAGGGTACTGCTGGAGCGACAAAGCCACGTCCCAAACCACCTAGAGAACGTCAGTACTGAGGCAACCTAATTCAAGAAATTCATCTCATTGACCTATGTAGCGTGGGGTTTCTAGAGCTAATGAATCGCATCTAGCAGATGGGGGACTCGTCGTTTCGATGTGAGTAAGGCTAGGCTTGACTTAACATCAACTGATTCGTGAGCAGCTTGTCTTGCAAATGGGGGATTGAGTCGTACAATCGGCCCTATCGGTGACCGCAACGGTAAAACTCTCGAGTTGGGCTCTCGGCATTAACAGGCGTTGGTTGCTCAATCTGCATGGCGGGGGTCATTGATCATTTGGCCCGCCCTAGGATCGTGCTCTGATAATTCCCTGGAAGCTGTGTGGGCTATCGCTAAAAGCCACCTGGGATTGTCATGGTTCTCGGAGACATTAGGGTCGCCTTGCAACATGACAATTGTAGATATTGATTGATCGGAATGAAATGCTATTTGCTCCTTTCTATTCATCTTTGCTATCTAGGCCAAATTGACTTGTACAATGCGAGAACAACTAGTTGCCGGCGACTGCGGTGCCGGGCCTGTATTCACCTCATCCGGGAGGGGCTGAAAGAACGGGCCTTCTAATGCACAAATCTACTAAATTCGACTCCTCTGCTCTCTCAGGCCGCACGTGTGTGTGGAAGAAATCGTCAGCAACATCCTAACAGAATGTTCCAATCCTCGTCTTGCGGCGAGGGCAGCAACTGCATGTTCTTGGAGGGTGGCCTGATGCAACTCCGGCGCTTATCAAGTTAGTTCCAAAGTCCCTTTGAAAAATTTGAATCCTTCCTATCCTGGACTCCTGGCGCAACTCAGCCTCATAATTTCCTGATCAACATCGCAATTGAGACGCGAAGCTAGCTAGAATGGAATCGCTCATTCTAGCTCGGTTCTTGCGCCTTTTTCGGAAGACAGAGAAGATCTTGCGCAACTTTTGATGCTGGAAGGGACGCAGAGGATCTGGAAGATTATGATCTCCAGCTGACTCTCTCGACCTCGGCCTCTTTGAAAAGCTTTGGCGACGCAAGAGGGTGCTAACCATTTCCTACCGTTTCTGATAGAATGGCAACATGAACAAGGCCAGCAGTCTCTCGGCTCCGATATCCCCCATCCCTCTAGCAATAACAGACTTCCGGACTAGGCGGAGATTAGCCACGCCATACTTTTCATTCTAAATCGATAGAGCAGACTTACAATAGAGTTCCGTCACATTTCTGACACGAGTTGCGAAGGGAGAAATTGATGGCGCTCCGGCCTTTTCCGCCACGTCGAGTCGCGAAAGAGGATTAAAACCACCCGAGTTGCCAGTCGTTCGAAACTTGTCATGGAACATTCCAATGATATGCACGACCAGTTCTCTGTCTATAGCTTCTGCTTCCAAGGCAGCGTCTCGCCTGTTGAAGGAGGGGTCGTTTTTCGCAACACAAACAAACGCTCGTTCGAACAGGGACCGTTGCGTGCTGCTGATGGCCACTAAACACAAAAAGACTACAGCGAAGGCAATGTCCCAAATCACCACGTCGGGTCCTTGCGCTTGGAGAATGCCATGGAGTCCGCTCATGGTTCTTTGGGCAGCCAACCGCATCATCGGCAGGATCATCATTTTCACGTACTTATTCGCAGCTCGAGGGCAGACCAATCCCTCTGAAGGGCCACCTTTAAATTGACGATCCTTGAGGCTCCGGAATAAGGTGGGAGTGTCTTCCTCCGGAACGAGGAAGGCGTGGCCCATAATATAGCTCATTCATATTACCATGAAGCAATACCACCGTTAGTATTTTGCCTCGGAGACGATTCTCATGTGCAGCATCCGAGAGCTCGTCCGTAAGCAGACTTGTGAAGGACCGATGCTCTACCCCAGTAACCGGTAATCCATCGCCACAGGCGGCGAGGATCTCCTTAATGCCCTTACCTCTAGCCGTAGCACCGGCTCTAGCGCTTCCAGCATAGCACGTATCCAAGAGAATCAAGACGTCTGCATCCGTATCATCGAATAAGATCCTTTGGGTTGTCGACCAATTCAGAAAGACACTAGACGCCGGTGTTAAATTACTGGGAGATGATGGTCAGATGTACGGCCGGAATCGGTTCGGGAAGTCTTTCACACCTTCTCCACCTACAGCTGTGTGCAATCTTTTCGGCGTGGCCGCCATAGTACACGATCAGAAGTGGAAGCTGTTCCCCGGGACAAGCTTGATCCTCGCAGTATTGGTGCTTCCATTCATAGACCTTATTGGAAAGTTCTTGAGCTGATCTCCAGCTTGGGATCTCCCAAATCTCTGTCTCGAAATGGTAGAGCTCGTCAAAAATTTCCCTCAGTCGTACCAGTTCATCATTCACGCCAAGGTCGTCATCCTCCCATTTCAGCATAAGAACGGAAGCTGTTGCATTTCGCGGTCGGCGGTGCACGGGAAATGCGTCCCGTAGTGCTCGATTAGCATCGTTTCGAAAGTCTTCGAACTTATCGTAGTGGGGACTGGTTTGAAGCTCCACGGCCTGGACCCAGGTACTGCCTGGGCCACTAAAGGTGGTAATGAGAGAACTCTCAGCAATGTTGCTGTCGACATCCATGTCATCCGATGTTGACATGTCCTTGCTAGGACCCGGCCAGGGCGGGATGCTCTATGGCGAGTGGAAGTTGTCATCGACCTTTTTCAATGGGAGGTGTCTCGAATCTCATAACGTGACCGCGGGGATTTTAGACGACCAGAACTTGCAGCGCTGCCGGCCTGTGCCCTTTGGGTGCCCAACATTTCTTCTGTTGCAGTTAGGCAACCATTTGTCCTTATAGCTAATGAGATTTACGGTGCCACGTAAAATAAGGCACTAGCAATGCATGACCCTCGTACGTCCATACCCAAACCCTACTCCGTGGCGGGTGCCCAATTTGCCTTCGGGAAGATGAAATGTAAGAAGGGCTCTGCTGCGAATGAGATGGCATGTCATTGATAAATGAGGCCGGGCTTCACGAATATGCAAAAGCTTGGTCGGCGGCAACTAATAGTGACTAGTCCGCAAAGAATGGGGGAGTCGCTAGCCCTCCATTTACGCTGAATCCGAAGCCGGTAATCTGCCAGTGGCAGCGCAATTACGACGTGCGGGCTGGAATAAATACCAACTGAAGTCATCGTGCCTGGCTGCAGAACGCCCTCAACTTGGTATGTTGCAGCTGTCGCCATGATACTGCATAAAATTCCATGAGAGCATGGAGCTTCGTGCTCCATCCGCCCGTCAGCAATGCCTCGCATGACAATTCTCCCGGATTCCAGAACCTGTCCCCATTGACTCAAACCTCTCATGCTAATAGTATTACCAGTGCTACTGGCAGAGAATTATAGCGCCTCGCTCTAGGAGGACATCGTCTGGGCATTCCCATTTCCCACCCCTTCAACGAACCCCTCTCTCTATTCCTGCTAATTTACTTCTGTGATCCTACAACTTCCTTAACACCCTCTACGAAGCTCTTACGCATACTCCCTCCGCCGTCTACCTCCTCGCCGGCCTGCACCTCGCTTCTGTGCGGTCTGTCAGATCCTCCAGCCTAGCCTGCACCGACGCTGCCAAGTCCCTCCAGGGCGTCTGCTCGGTGCGACGTCACGGACCCGTTGGATGCCGAATCCCTCTTTCCAAAAGCTTGAAAGTGGTGGTTCAGTGTTAGAATAGGAACGATATGGCTTTGCTAAAATGCAAACAGAGCCGAGCTTCTGGGAAAGCAATAGAAGATGGGGATAAGGACAAACACGGCGAAGTGAACGGGAAAATGCAGATATCCTCTGGCATAGCCTGACATAGCCTGACCGTTTCAGAGCGGCATCTTGTTCCGTCTTGTCGCTAATGGCACTGACACTGTCGGCAGCGGCAGCGGCGCCCGATTTCTGAGGTGGTTTGTTTGAGATTGCCTGCGTGACGAGGCGAGCCATTACTGGAATGGAGGGTATTTGGGTGAGTAATACGGAATCATCGATTTTCTTCAACTATTCATAGAAGGACACCCTCTGGATCCTCAGGATCACCGATTTTCTTTCAAACTTGCTCAGGCCCTCTCGTACAGCAGTGAGAGAAAGGAGACCGTTGGGGTAAGCTCCAGTGCGTCCGTCGAAGCGGTAGCTACAAGGCGAGTCCCGTCTCGCGCAAAGCCCGCCAGTGTGGTTGAGTTCCTTGTAGTTATGATTATAGGGCAAGTTGGTGCCCGAGCGAGCCTAGAGCGCGGGCGCCCGTTTAACTGGAAGTCTGACCAAGCCTCGGCTGTCCGCGGAATCGTTCCAGCGTCTGCCCAACGCACCAAACCATCCCTTTAGAATATTCGAACAGGTTGACTTTCCAGACTGCATGAAACTTACCGGATACCTTAGCATCGAAAGATCAAATGCAACAGTCTTCGAAAGAAACACAAAATTGCGGGACTCACTTCTGTTGATACCAAGTCATTTGGGTCCTCCGAAAAAAATTCAACTCGCTGTCTGCCATGCGTAACATGTTTGTCCGAGTTCTATCTTTACATAACTGTCTTCCGATTGATGCACGAGATGGCACGTTTCACCTGACCTGTGACACGTGGGATCGATATGATCTGTGTTACACTCATCCGTCACAACTTGCGCGATGCTGATCCTGTGCAACCAACGGCTCAACAAGCTAGCCGGTCCTTCACAATCACAGCGCCGCCCCGCCGCTGAGAAAAAGCTTTCGCTCTCTTCGTGCATGCCCTTCGTCCATCGCCTCAATATGAAGCGCCACCTAGCATTACCAAACATCGATCTCGCTTGACGACATAGAAATGTCAAGAGCGATCTTCCAATCTTTACGAGGAATGAATCATGCGCGAAACTCTCAACAACATTCTCTAGAACTGGAGGATTGCTCTTGGTGGTGTCTGATTTTCACAAATACAGGATCACCATCGGTAGCTGCAAATTCTGCGATGGGGATGTTAGCTTTCGAGAATCGCTGCCCATGTTACGGAAAGATGATCACACCATTAGGATTTTGGAGTGTCGTCCCTCGAAAGACTCGCTCACAGGCTGGTCAGTCATGACCCAAGACCTTCTGCATGGCTATCTGACCACCAGTTCCCGAGACCGATGCACAACGTGGGGGCCATAATTTGCCTCAACGCCAGTGAGATCATCCGACGTCTAGGGTAGCGAATGATGAACCTTTCCGCTGCTTGATGATGGCTATTGGTTCAACGCTTGCGGATCGGATATCATGGCTGCCGGTTCAGCTGGAAGAGATCTTCAACGAAAGCTTATCTCGACCACCAGATCCTTCGTACTTGATGCCGGTTTGTCTGCAGGGTCAGTATCTGGAAAGCTCAAAAATAATCCCTCATTGCCAAACGTCTTCACTCAATCTGGAGTGCTTGTTGCCGATTCGAACTGATACCTGAGCCCCTACATCTAGCAGCACGTGTTGTGTCCAATCGCGTTGAACGTAGACGCGGAGGTGCCCAACCTGTGAGGCAAGACAACACAACAAACCTGGAAGGAAGGAGTCTGAGGTACATAAAGGAGATGCCACTTCCTTGAATGCGATCGACTATCTCCGGCTTCAGAGCAACGATAAGAAGCTGCGACAACGAACTTGGAAACTCGTCCAATATCCCCCGGAATATAGCGGCTGATTTGCCTGGAGCGGGAGATTTTGAGTGGACAAACCGGAATTCCAAGGATGAAAAGTCGAAGTATAATGCTTGTGAGTCTGCGCCAAAAGTTCCAATATTTTTCCTTGCTCTCTTGAGCCAGGATGTTACTCTTCATTTCATCATATTCACAATGCCACGTTTGCTCTGACGAACCGTGGGCTAGCAGCAAACAGCTAGTTCAACTGACTAAACCGGCGTTGTATCCCTGTCACCGGTCAGCTGTGACTTAGCTTTTCTTACTGACGAATCTAATCGAGGGGTTGCCACCCCATTCCTATTGCGTCCTTAGCGTACGTGCATTGACAGGCTCTATTTGCGCAGTGGTGAGCTTCCACAACCGACGCTCCTGACCTCCTCCAGCTCATTAGAGACGAGCGCGACATCTCCAGGGTCTTAAGGTAGGGTTTGAGTGGACGAGATCTGTTCGGGGAGCACTTACGTGTTACCGCCCTGTTGCCCGAAGGCACCGCTCTCTGGCTGATCCCTGAACGACTCTCTCACTCTGTTTACATGATTGGGGCGTGGCTTTGAGACTTGACACAACTGGCATTGCTCCATCGCCCGTGTCGGCAGCCAACCGAAGCCCCCATAATGTGAAATGACAGCTGGCGGTGCGCCTGTGTGCTAAAACAGCCCCATCCAGCTCCCTTTGCCTTCTTTCGTCTCCCTCTCCGCTTCATCATACCACTTCTCACGTTGTAGAGGCTTTTCTGCCTTACGGACTATTGTAAATGATGTTTGTCTACCTTGGAGCCTTGTACGAATTAGATCTAGTATGAATTATTCTGACAAGGAAGCACATGAAGCGGGCACAAGCCCCTGGCGGATCCTCAACACGCAGAGGAGCGATGACCACGCGCGCTATACGGCGCGGGCTGAACACACCGCCAACCCGAGCCTCAGAAACGTAACCGGGCCGTCATGGTCAGCTTCATCAGGGCCCCGACAGATGCTTGCCAGCATCCAGACCGAATGTCCCTTGTCAGAAGCGCAACAAGAGCCTCTTTCTCCTAGTTCGGGAGATTTTCCTGCACTGACCCCTAGCCACAGCCAGTCCACCTTTCTCAGCGACCGCTCCACTGGCCTCTTTGGAGGGCTCCAGGAAGACCCCAGCCTCGACGAAACCGGGTCGATTTCGGACCTAGCCCGACGGAGAGGATTTTCAGGCACCTATTCAACGTCATTGGCGTCAAGGAGCTTGAACGGCGCTGATGGCCTAGGGTTTTCCGCTCAAAATGGGTTGGCGACACAGGATGGCCTAGAAGAGCATTTGCTGGTGCTCCCCAAAATCAATGAACACAGTGAGCCGAAGTGTACTTTGTCCCCGGAAGAAAATGGCCGCTGACATTGACAGATCACCTTATCTCCCATACGGCGCATGCGCAGTATTCCCAGGACATTGACCCACACGATTTTGCATATCCCGGACACGAAGCCGGTCGAATACCAACGCTAGCCACCTACGCATCAAACCAGTCGCAACAAGGAGCTGCGCCCTGGAGTGGATTGGCCTTACAGTATAATGAAGGACAAATCCTACCAGGCAACATCGATGACCGGGCCTTGTCTTTCCCATTCGAACGTTGCTTCGCTCAAACGAGTGAGCTCTCACCTTTCGAAGTACTTAGCAATCCGAAGACAGAGCTAGCCAACCCGTTGCCTTCAGGCAACTTCCCTCCCCCATACCAAAAGCCCCATTATCGAGACCAAGGCCAAAATGGTCGAGAGACTGCGGATAACAACCTTGGAGCAGATCGGAGTAATTCGAGCGCTAGTGGACACGGTGCAGCAAGCCCTGCGACCTCTACAACCAGCACGAACAGCGAAGTGAGCAAAGGCGGGCGGGAGACTGGATATCACCTTCCGGAAGAAGGCAGAAGAAACGCCAAAGAAGTGCGTGACCGGGGTGCTTGTTTTAGATGCTGGTCGATGAGGGGAAAGGTATGCAGCCGAAACCTCTGTCGAAATATGAAGAACTGGAACCGAATCTGGGAACTGAGTCTGAGAATAGTGCACACCTGGACAATCTCCCTGCGCCAACTGCTTGAGGCTCACTCAAAGTAAGGGGTTCCGCCTTTGGATGACCCCGTGCAGTTTCAAGCGACTGGAGGAGCGACGCGATTATATGCTACCAGGTGAGTCCACAGCTCCGTCCGTTGCAGACTCACAACTGAGAAATGAAGCGCCGCTGGCAAATCAGATAGGCGTATCACAAATGCGGGCCTTTTTGAGTCAATATCTGAGCGCAAATCCACGGAAATTCTCGCTCAGCCTATCTATTGGTTTCGGAGAGCCATGGACTTTCTGGGCGGTAGAACTTGTGCCAGGAGTCCACCAATTTCACCAGATGTTTGGCTTTCACCGCCAATGTGCTGTGGAACATCCCTCGGCCTTACCCTACTCACTCACCAGTCCACCCGTCGTACCACTCTGGATCGACCCACTGATAATGCAAATCAGTATCGATTGCTGGCTCGACAGAATGATTGGAGATTCGCAAATAGGGTGGCAGCGCCACTGGTTTCCGGATCCTTGTCAGGTCTGGCAGTTGAAAATCCTAGAAGGCATCTGCGAGCAGTACCGCTGCCACGAGGCTCCATATGATAGAGCCGGGACGCTAGCGTATCAAACTCTTCGATATGCGCTGAAGACGTCAGTCCTGAACTACGTCATGGGCCATGCGTTCCTTGTTCCAGAAGAGCACATTGGTGTGCTATTTCAACATCTTGAGAACCCGCATTTCAAACACGCTCACCCAAAATATGTCTCTCCTCGAGCAGCGAACAAATTTGTAAAGATGATGGCGCTTCCAGTGATGCGGTTGGTGACTGAGAAAACGTTGAGCGGGCTTCACGAACTCCTCCGAGCATGTGTGCCACATAGGAGGATATGGGACCAGACGTTCGCCGTAGTATTCCTGTGCTTGATGGTCATCAGCAGCACTCAGAGAGCCCTATCCCAGCGAGCCATTATATTTGCAGCGAACAATGATTCATCTTACGGGAGACTGGACGCGCTTTTTGACGCTCGAACTATGGACGAGGAGTTGGTGGCGTACATTGTTGGTATGTTCCATGACAAGTTTCGGACGGCTAGTGCCAGCAAAGGCTTCAATCCTCTCAGTGGGATTGGCAGCGTAGACCAGCCTTGCTCGCGATTTGCGGCCTACGTCAAAACCATGACAGACAAATACTGTGAGTCTCCCTGGACCTTAATGTGTGGCCATTGGCGCAATTGACCGAGATAAAGATCAACTGCCTCCCAACGATGACCTTAGCAACATTGGAGCCGAGAGGTTGCTTGCAAGGCTGATGCGGCCATTCTTCCCACGAATGTGAAGAGTTTGGGGTTTTATCGCTGCAAGCTGCCAGGGCTGGAGTTTCTTTGGACGGTAAAATGCATTCGGCTCATCCTAGGGGGCCTTATAGCGTGGCGTTGGGTTGCGGCGTTTAACAGAACTCTGCAAAGTAGATTGATGGTGTCAAGCATGAGCCCTTTTGTTGACAAGGGTTCCCCGCTCTGCGCCCCAAATCGAGGACGAGAATAACTTCTCCGAAATCCGAAAGATTGAAATACTGCATCTAACTTCTACGGGGCAGTGGTCACGAATCCTGTGCAGCGACTGTGAGGGGTTGGGTCAGGCTTCTATTGGTACACGTGGATGTGCGTCTGCATGCTTAGCTTTGAGTCTGACTGAATGAAACGCCACCCATGTCGTCGTCAGCTAAGCTCTGGTCGAGGCCGCCTTGCAAATGCTTAGAGGATAACTACTAAATACCAGCACATCCCTCATTCCGAGTAGCTTTGGTGGTAACCACAGTTCATATCGAGAAGGCTCAAGCCAAAGAATTGTGTCTAGAGCCGCTCCAAAATGTTCAAAAGCTTCTTCCTTGATGTGCGGATACCCCACGAGGAAAGGTCCTACTGTTCCAACCACTGCAATCATGTGCCTGTTCCTGCTAGCCCAGTGGTAATCTTGCTCTCCCGTCAAGCGCTACCCCGAGTCAGTGAGTGTTGAAGTCAAGTCCGAGTCCAACTTACGCCAAGCCCTTTACCTGCCCGTCTTCCCTTTGTCTGGCACCGTAGCTTTCAACTCCTACGGTGTCCATCCTGCATTTTGTCAGACGAAGCTTTACTCTCCTCTTCATTCTATCACTGCTTACCATCTTCAGGATTTGGTTCCGTTGTACGTGGACCGGGTTCTCCCTTGCCCAAGTTCCGAAATGAAATAGCTTTGGAAGACATAGTTAATGTTGAAGGTTCAGACGGAGATAGGAATGAAGATGTGGTATGAACAGAAGAGCAGTTTAAGTATCTTATCAATGATCGTCGGGCCTTTGAAGGGAGCCACAGGGCTGGTGGCTGATATCTTAAGTATTCGCTGTGCACTGGCAGTGCTTACGTTCGAGGGTCCTATCTTACTCCATTAGAAAATCCACATTGGTCCCAACGTCTTGACACCTGGAAGCTTCTCGAGGCAGGGCGATCGACTAAGCCCCTGCTAACGATGAGAAGGCGAGCTCAGCAGTGGCGAGTCAAGACGGCTTACGGTCTCCGAATCGCCGTTGCCACAACATTGGACCTGCAAATTACTGGCCAGGCAGGCGAAAAGAGCCTATCACGCCCTTTTCATGGCTGTGAATGGCACAGCCGACATTCTCGCCGCCTCAGGCGGTTGTTTCGCCACAATTGATTTGGAGAGGGAGGGACATTGCAAGACTTATAAGCTGCTTGCGAAAGGCAACTCCTCAGGCACGCAGGAAGCATTCCCTTTAGGTTCATCACGTAACACGCGAGTTATTGCAAATTGTTCATTGCCAATATCCTCGGTTAGCCAGTTATCCGAAATAAGCCCTGGGACACGCATCAACTAGCTAGTGGTAGGTCCTAGAAGGCGCAGACAAGGGATCTCGCCGACCGGAAGAGCACGCCTCAGCCTCGGAACTATCAAAAAGGCCGGCGAAATGATCATACGGAATTCTCGATCTAGGTGGCTAGGGCAGACAGTGTTTGTGGCAAGTTTGGCAAAAGTAGAAGTCATGAGCCATCCCGATGTCGCCCTCAGTCAGGCTGCTTTCCTAGGGCAGACTTCAGACTAAATGAGCCGCTGACTGCTGCTGCGCCTCAAGTCGGAACTGGCTGCTAACTTCTTAGCCTACGGGGGTGCAGGAGACCAGGCAATCCAAGGCTGACTGATCTAGGCAGCACTGGCAGGCTCAAATCAGGCCAGAATCCAAGCTTAGGGCTTTGTCGAAGTCATCCCGAAAATCGAAAATTGAGAATCGAAAATTGAGTCTTTAGAAGTCTGAAGTCTGGCACCGTCCGGCGTTGTGACTACGAGAGTAATAAATGATGTTGTGTAATGGGGACTGTCGATCAGGCGAACGAGATGGTTCGCCCGGACATTGAGCCAAGACAAGATTAGTCAGCTCGGGCATGGCGTCCAAATAATTTTTGGGCACAAAGTCTATGCTCTATGGAACTTCTGGAACGAAAGGGACAACCAGCATGCATCACGAACGTCGCTCTCAAAGTCTCCCATAACCAGATGTATCTCGAATTGACCATGTCAGGCGGTACTACGTCAAGAAGGCATCTTATCGCTGGCACTATTCCCGGCGTGCTGAGAGGCTCGTGCGAGAATATTATCAATCTACTCACGCTCTTCATTCCTTCTGCTTTCATTCTCTCTTCCATGTTTTCCTTGACCTTCTTCTCTCTCTCCTCTGTAAGTCCCACCACAACACTGCTGCCCATTCTTTCAAAACGTGGGCCTCACAATCCTCGACCACACCTCCACCCTCGTCACCCACGGCCACAAACGCCTCTCCACCAGTGTCAACCTACACTACTACACCACGGGTTTTGGCCGACTACTCCTCCAACATGGCATCCCCAAGACGTCCTACTACTGACGCAAAGTCCTACCCGTCCTAACCCCCCTGCTACACCTGCATCCTGCCCGACACGCGCGGCATCGGCGACTCGACGCACTCACACTCCAGCTACGACATACGCGGCGTGGCATCCGACCTCGTAGAGCCCATGACTGCGCTCGGCCACGACGGGTTCCACATCTGCGGCGAGGACTGGGGCGCCGCGGCCGCGTACTAGGTCTGCGCGCGGCATCCGGAGCGCGTGCTGAGTCTAGTGTTTCAGGAGATGCTGCTGCCCGGGTTCGGGTTCGAGGAGCGGGTGCAATTCAGCCCGGAGAGGCCCGATGCACATCTGTGGCACGTCGCCTTTTACTACATAAGGGATATGCCGGAGTTGTCAATTACGGGGCGGGAGAGGGGGTATTTTACTTGGTAGGCCGTTCAGTATTTCTGGGTTGCGAGGGAACTTGCGTTTGAGTGGGGAGTAGAGGAGATTTGTTGACGTTTTGAGGAAACAGGTTTACCAAGATTCAAGAACGAAGCGTACAATCCGACGAAGATTGATGACGACGCGATTGAAGAGTACGTTTTCCAAGACATCTCAGCCCGGTGAGCTGAGGGGTCTTTCGGCATCTGTGAGTGATGGGGGCCAATACTTACAACCGAGTCAAATTGACAACTCGCTGACGTTGATATACCAGACCGAGCGACGGAAGTGTCCGAGGCAACAAGGGATCTGCAGAAACGAAGCTGAAGCTCTCGGTTCTCGCCGTCCGAAGCAAAGACTTCATCGGCAAAGAGGCCAAGAAGCAGATGGAATACGTGGTGGAAAACATGGAATATCAAGAACTCAAATTCGGCCACCAGCTTGCAGAAGAGTGTCCGGAGCAATTGGCAAAGATCTACTTAAGGACAAGAGTTCTGCGAAAATATGCCGGAGGTGCAGCGCTTCAAGGCGATCGTTTGAGTCGCCTTAACGGATATTTTCTGGGGCAAACGGAGTCTTTTAACAGAGCGCGAGGATACTCAAAGTGCCTGGAATCATTCTGCTGTACGTTTGTGCCATTTCTCAATTAGAGGGTCTAAGATGGAATCATCTCACTATTTTGTGAATAGCTACCCTTGGGATCAGGCACAGACAACGACCTCGCTATACAGTGCTAGTCTACCAGCTGCTACAATTCATTGGAAGAGCCGACCTTTTTGAGCATATCGTACCGAATCACATGCTCATGAATCTGATCTTTCTTACCGAAGTTCAGTGTTCTGACAAAGGCGCTCTCAAGATGACTGCAAATTCTCATCCAGCCTTCGATATGGAAGAGCATTTCGAGAGGCTCGCCGAGACCTATGAAGAGATGGCTGTATGCACCAAGGACGCCAGTAGAGACTTGACAATGGTCGTGGTCCCGGAATCATGGTCAGCGAAATGCTCAACCTTGATTTTCCTGACGGACTTCCCACTATCTACACAACCAACTACTCTCCAGCCATGATCAGGAAGGCCAAACAGAAGGGTTGGAAAGACGTCCTAGCCGAAGTCATGAACTCGAAGACCTGACGTTCTCGAATGACACGTTTACTCACTCATTTGCGAGCTTCCTTCTTATGGTTGTGAGCGACCCCGACAAGGTCGCATCGGAGATGTATCGTACACTAAAGCCCATCGGTACCACTTTCGCGACCATCTGGGAGACGTTTGGATGGCCTTATGTAGTGCACGTAGCCCAGAAGGTAGTTAAGCCTGACACACCGCTCTTTTGTGGCCTGGTTGCACCAGAATGGCAGGCAGAAGTCAAATTGAGGTCACGTCTTGAGACTGGTTGGTTCCCGATGGAAGACGTTGAAATCAAGAGATCCACTGTTACTGCTCATATGAAAGGATATGGTTAGCGGGATGAATTATTTCGTTGAGGCTGTGACCATGATGGTGGCGCGAAGCTGAAACTCCGGAAGAGAGTGAGAGATTGACTGTCGAGTTGCGAAAAGGTTTCGATTACCTGGCGGCGAAACCGGCACGGTTCGACTTTGAGGTATTGATAGCTGTTGCCGAGGAATAGGTAATCACTGGGTAAATGAACCCATTGTCGGAGCTTTCCTAGAAGGATACATGTTTCCACAGAACTCAAAGTTCATAACCACGTTGGGATGGAAGACCCAGGAGTTGACCCATATATGCTCAACCATCGTCCTCTTGTTGTAGCTGTGTAGATGTGATCCACTCGGCCATCAGGGCCTGCGCATCTGGTCCAGAGACTTTTTTTCCAGGGCCACCTTTACGATCCACCAGCAGACACAGGACCCAGCCCCAGATGCTGAAGCCTTCGTAGGAGGTCTTGAAAGTGAGCTTTTTCTTGTCGTCTTCATCCATGTCCCTCTCGGCCCCCTGCTGAGGGGCGCTGTTCCGTGCACGCTTCTTGGAGGGTTCGTCATCATCCGCGCTGTCATTGGCCGAGGGGATATTGTCAAACGGAATCAGGTCGGCTTCATCGTCACTCTCCTCTCGGATCAGTACAGGCTCCTTGTCCGTGCCAGTCAGCTTATTGGTGTTATTTGTGATCTTGTCATTATCCTTGAAAGTCTTGCTCTTTGTCAGAATTGAATGTCGCGTGGCAGATTCTGTGAGGAAAATGGAGACCTCGAAGTCATCTGCAAAAGCCCATACGTTAGCCAGCACATGTGTTTGGGCAGTTCCAATCTACCTCCTGTCACAACATCCTTGACACTTTTCTTCTTCTTGCCCTTGCCCTTTGCTCTCTCATTCTCTTCACGTAGCTTTGGTAAGACTAAGGGTTTGATAGCCTCGAACACACGAGGAAGAGCTGGATTTTCTGGATTCAGGAGCCATCTTGGACCATCTGCTGGGTTTTCGAGGAATATGCGGCATTCGAGGACGGAGTGTTTGCTGATGCGCAAGTAGCGTCTAATCGGGGCCATGGGGCTTTGGAAGCCTTAACCCAGTTCCAAACTATACTGCCGCATCGAAGCGGGCTATTGCAAGAAGCCTACTGGCATGAAGATTTACCTTTTGCAGAGGCTGGCGAGCACAACGAACGATCATTTAGATCAAATGGTGGAAGCTATAAGATTAGATTAGATTAGATTACTCTGGGGGTCAGCAGAGCATCGTCCTCAGAACCTTGGCTTAACTTCTTTACATTACCATCTACAACTTGGAATACTGTGTAATTCGCATGACTATAGACTCACCTGGCTAATCTCTCAAGGCAAAATACCCATGTCATATCCATTTGCACCCTCGCAGCGTTGGACTAGGAAACCATTCCATGATGGAAAGAGGGTGTCGAGTTTCTCACTGCCGCCACCTACCCGACAAGCCATGGGGGATAAATCGAGCTGGATTCTGTGACTGTGAAGAGAATTGATGTTCAGCGCCTCTCCCAACTATCGGTGAGTCCGAGGAACAGGGAGCAGGCATTGAGCGTTGGCAATGTTCAGCTATGTCTTGGCGTCAGATACTGGCGACAGAGCAGGCCGAGAAGAGAGGTGGTCAGCGAAATCGTGAGCTATTGTAGAGCACATCGCTCTCACATCAGCCTTGACTTGTGCAAGACCTCTTGTATTTGTAGTTGGACTATGTCTACTCAACAATGCTCGGCTGCACGCAAACCTAATTTCTCAGGACCGTTTCCCTCGTAGAAACACATTGTCCTGTTTCTCGAAGCCTCCTCTTCTGCAACACAGCATGCCGCCCATGATCTTCGAGGATATCGTAGACACCGAAGATTACCGTGCTATTCCCATAAGTCAGCTACCGCACTTAGCTGTTGACCTCACAGATCTCAATGCACACCCCAGTCTTTCCCGCTCCAAAGCTGTACTGGAAGACCTTGTTGCTTCGCCAAGACATGTCATGGCTGCTCTTGCCGCCGTAGGTTGCTTGCACTTCGAAATTCAAAGATGCTGACTTGTGTAGAGGGTGCAGTCTACGCCAGAAAAATTGAAGTCCAATGAATATGTGACTCCAGCTCAACCACCACGCGCTGGAATGCGCCCTGCCCTTGAGGGACTCGTTCTATCATCCTCTCGCCTGAATATCGACGCGGCAGCAGTCATTGCGGCCAATAGACTCATCGACTTCACTAGAGGCACGCTGCCAGGTACACGCCATGGTCTGATACTTCGCAAAACGCCCGACTCAGCCTTGTCCCATCACAAAAGACGCCTATCAAAGGCTACTCGTAATACATTCAGCCACCAATCTTCCGCCAGCCAAGACAACGTCAGCGTACGGAGCGACTCGGATTCGACCGCCACAGAGATTCATACCGATCTTGGCGAACCTTCTCGACCGATCATGCACTTCCGTCCAAATCTTTGGAGGCACCTCGAACGCGATCGCTCTACGCTCAACCTCGATTTGTTTTGGCCGTTGAAGCCTGGTGCAGCACATGACGACAATGAAGACGAAGAATTTGACGTATTCCCTATCGATGACATGAGACCGTTGTGTGATTTCCATCATCTTCGATCTCTTCAGCTCAATGGAATGCTCCGATCATACCAGAAATATATCTGGCGGACCTGCTGGCTGAACCCTGCGCTAGAGGAGTTGACACTAGAGATGGCCCTGGAACCCACCATGCACGATCCCTACCGTCAACATTGCCCAGTAATTGAGGGTGATTGGAAGATGACGAGAGAAGGCGAGGGCTCTATGGAATATTTGGGTCAAGATGGTGAGGGCACCCTGAGTCTTGAATTCGGCATTGGTGAATATCTCGACAACCAAGCCATAGCGATGGCAAAGCTGGACGCTGCTCTGATGGGAGGACGACTGCGATACCTCACAGTGGTCAAGCTGGCACTGTCAGGCTTTGTGATTGATTCAGGAGCATTCAAGTGGTTGTAGGGCTTGTTTCACGTCCCGTGATAGTCGGCGCTTACCAAGTTACAGCGATCCTATGCGACTTCGACAAATCGACATCAAGCATAACTGCGTTGATGCAGGCTTTGCCCTTCCAACAAACATGGCGGACTTGGTGAATGTCAGCTGGCCGGGGAAGATCGAAGGCAAGATTGTCACCATGACAAAGGTTGCCAGGGAGGATTTGGACGTCATTACTAGGAAGAAAGGAAAAGTCGTCAACGAGAAACCACGACTCAAACGTAAGATCAGTTCCCTGCTCAGCTATCGATGGTTCCCCGACAACGGTAAGCCCATGGCGAGGGATGAGCGTGGAGGGATCAAAGCGGGCACGCGGCTTCCTTCTTCGAACAGCATGTCGTCACTAGCACAGAATTCTAGTGCAGGAGCGTCCAGAAAGAGCCAGGATTTTCTTGTCTTGTAATTTGGTTTATCGACATGGAAATACACGACGGATACGTTATGGAGGGATCAGGAGCGACATGAGTTATTATCGACTTTCGCTAGACTTCAGGTTGAGACACAAAGATACCCTTGTGCTGTCCTCGTATCGAAATTGCACATAGTATTGCTTCTTGCGTAGCAAATGCAACTTTCTTTCAGACATTTTGCTAGGCTGCTTGTCCACTTTCAAGAAGGCGATGAACCGGACTATGCAGCGAGTATTCAAGCACGTCTCTCTTACGCCAAAGTTCGAGAGCGATATGTTTTGAAACTGACCGACGTCAGTATTCAGGAGTGGAAGGCTGCAGGCTGGGGGTACACGTGACGATCCACCTTCGGGGCGGGTGCGTTGGGAAAATGCTAGCCTCGGTGGTTAGGGGTGCTCCTATTGGAAGAATGGCGTAGGCCAAGGCGACTTAGGCACTGCTCTATACCGGATTGGATAGCAGATCCTTTTGATCAATCCCCTTTTATTTCCAGTTACCCGACGCGCGGTTTCATCCTCGAGCTTGAACTAGTGGAGGAGAGGGAGTTGAGGGATTAGAAAGATCTCTCACCTCCAGTCTCGCCGTCGGAGACTTGCATCGTCGTCGCTCTCTACACTCTTTATCCCCTTGCGTCGCGTCTACAGCACGCTCCACACTCTTTCACTGTCTTTACTGCTTTGCTATTGAATAGCGGGCACCACAACGTGCAATCCTGCACAAGTCGTTCATTTTTACCGTACCTTCCGTGACTTCTGCTCCATTGGTATCGGTTGCGTTCAATTCTCGAGTATCTACACTCTTTTTTTCCTCTCAAGACAAGCCGCAATGCATTCAAGAACGCTCCTCCCAATCCTCCTCTCCCTCCTCACCCCCCTCATCCACGCCCAAACATGGACCTCCTGCAACCCGCTCAATTCCACCACCTGCCCCGCCGACCTCGCCCTCGGCATCTCAAACTACAGCATCGACTTCACCACCTCGACCATGTCTAGCAGAGTCTGGAATACCACTAATGGCGTGGTCAACTACGGCAGCAACGGCGCCGAGTTCACCATAAACCAGCGTTTCGACTCCCCTACCGTGAAGACAAACTTTTACTTCTTCTTCGGCCAGGTCGAGGTCATCATGCAAGCAGCGACCGGCCAGGGCATCATCTCTTCCATGGTGCTCGAGTCCGACGATCTCGACGAGGTGGACTGGGAGTTCATGGGTGGGAACAACAGCTATGTAGAGACGAACTATTTCGGCAAGGGAAACACGACGAGCTATACCCGCGCGATCTACTATCCAGTTCAGACACCACAAGACACATTCCACAATTACACTCTCGACTGGTCGGCCGAGAAGCTGGATTGGTACATCGACGGCAACATAGTCCGCACACTGATGTACGCCGACGCGAACGGGGGCGAAGATTTCCCACAAACCCCGATGACCCTGCGCCTGGGTATCTGGGCTGGTGGTGACCCGAGCCTTCCTAACGGGACAATTGAATGGGCGGGCGGTGTGACAGACTACAGCAAGGCCCCGTTCACCATGACAGTCAAGTCTGTTCGTGTCTCGGACGCGAGCCGAGGGACCGAGTACAAATACGGTGATACGTCCGGGAGCTGGCAGAGCATCGAGATCCTCAAGTAAGCATCCATATCCCCATCTGAACAGACCCTCCCAAAATTCTACTATCGTCATTAAACTAACCACTCACTTTCTTACTAACAGCAACACCAAACCCCTCACCCTCGACGGTAACAACGACCCTTCGACCTCGCAGACCTTGAGCCAGAAGTGGAACTCGCTCTCGCACACGACGCAGGTCGGCATCGCGGCCGGCATCGCGGGCGCCATCCTTATCGGCCTCTGCGCCTTCATCTTCTTCTGCATCCGGCAGCGACGCGCGGGCCGAAAGGAACGGGCTCTAGAAGAAGCCACGTGGGAGAAGAACAATGCGGAACTCATGGCGTATCGCTCGACGATGGAGAAGCAGTATCAGCAGCAGCGAGGGACGCCGCTGATGAATGGTGCTGCTGAGGGAAGACCGGGGGGGAGGAATAGTTGGGTGTTTGGAGGGCAGAAGGGCTTTCAGCGGTTTTAAGAGGAGGGGAGCGTTGACAGTTTTGTGGTGGAGCGGGGGGTGTAGGTGGATATGGGGAGGATGTGTATAGAGATCAGAGAGGGGAAAGGGAATGGGGGTTTGTGGTGGTAGTGTAGCAACGATGCGGTGATGTCTCCGTGGATTTTTAACCGTTTGCCAGTTGTAGGATATGACCAATGATTGTGGCTTTAGCTGGCTAGTATGTCACGAATAGTGTTTATATTGACACCTTCAGGCTCTCTCCTGCTTCTCTGACTGCGGGTCGTCCAGCGGGTTCTACTGATTGCGAAGTTTGCAGACAGTCCAGTGCCTATTGCGGCTTACTCGTCTTGATACGAAGATACCAGTGTACGTCCCTGCAATGCCTGTTGGTGGCACACATCCCAAGCCCAATGAAAGGTCACCTCTCTAGAGAGCTTTTTCTGGCGTTGTACAGAGGTAGTGAGGGTCCGATATCTGACATGTACAGTCTCCGTATGCAAAATCAGCGGCACATGAAGTGTTAAACATGCGATTAGTCGCCAAAAATATCCTTGACGAGGCTTTTCTTGTTGACTGTCAGACTTGTCAGCTAGGGCTCATCCCGCACAGTTTGAACTCGCGATACTCACTTTTCCCCATAGCATTCCTGGGAATACTTTCAACTACTCTCAGTTCTTGCGGGATCTTATAATTGGCGAGCTTGTCTTTCAAGGCTCTTCGCATATCCATAACCCCCCACCGCTTCCCTCCTCTTCCAGTATTCGCATGCGCCGGATTCAGTACAACAACTGCTGCGACCTTCTGACCCCACTGCTCGTTGGCAACACCAACCACCGCAGCTTCCAATATTTGTGGCAGCGAGAGGAGCTCTCGTTCGATCTCGAGTGCCGAGACTTTCTCGCCACCAGTTTTGATGATGTCAACGCTTTTTCTCCCACTAATAAAGTACATCGGGCCCTTGGCCCAATCCTGATCGCTTTTGCCTGCCCCATCTACATTCCGTCTGATGGCGACATCGCCCGTCTTGAACCACTTTCCCTTACCATCCTCGCCCTCGACGAACTCTTCAGCCGTGGCCTTCTCGTTCCGCCAGTACTCGTGAAAGATGGTGGGGCCGCGGAGTTGGATTTCTCCTACGCGCTCTTTGCCATCTTCAGACAGCTCTTCTCCTAGCTTGATGACCTCTCCGTTCTCGGTATCGACCAGTCGCACTTCTACTGATGGCATTGGCCACCCCACGCTTCCGTCAACTCGGTCTGCAAAGTCCAGGCCGCACGAAAGCGCCATGCCAACTTCTGTCATGCCATACCGCTCTAACAAGACATTGCCATAGCTGAGCTCTGTCCAAGCCGCTTTCGTTGGTGTTGGCAGTGCTGCGGAGCCAGAGATATTGAGACGTAGGTTTTCGGGTGATATTGCCGTTCGAGAGGCGTCCTTGATGTCGTCCGGCAGATTAGGATGGGTGCTCAGAAGCCGGGTGTAAATGGTTGGGACGACGGTGAAAAAGGTGATAGCCTGCTTTCGCTTGTCTTTCGACTCAGATAGAAACGGATGAGCGAATCGCTTCCAAACAGCGTCTGCATTAAAAGGGAAGAGAAACTCAACGGTGGAGCCGGCAAAGAGTGGAGTTATTAGAGCGTTCACTGTGCCGTGGATGTGGTGGAGAGGAAGGACGTGAAGAAGCAAATCAGACGGTGTATATCGCCATGCTTTGATGAGTGATTGTGCCTGCGCCGTCAGGACTGACATGTCAAGGACGACACCTTTCTGCCAGGTGCGTCAGCCCATATTCACATACGATATTCTAAAGCTTCCTTACAGGCCTATTCGTCGTGCCGGATGTATACAACATGAAGCCACCCTTGTTCTCGGTCATGGCTTCCAGCTTGATTTCCTCGTCTGGCTCTGCACCGGCCTCGATCTTTTCCGACACTTTTAATATCGGCTTGTGGTCGAGGCCCTCTGCTAGGACTTCATTGGCCTTATCTTGGAATTTTGTGGTTGAGAGAAAGATTTTTGCTTGACTGTTTTCGATGATGTACCTCAACTCGTTCGCAGGGAACCCTTGCGAGAGTGGCAAAGCGATGGCATCATGCGCGAGGATGGAGAGAAACGTGACTGTGCTATGGTCAAATACTGCTCTCAACTGTAGGCTATCCAATGCGCACCTACGTAGTCGTAGCCATTTTCCGCCAGGAAAGCTATCTTTTCTCCACCCAACGGCTTGCCGTTTGCTGTCTGCAAGAGACGATCCTTCACAGCCGCCACATCGTGCAACAAGCTGCCGTATGTAAACGTGCGTCTTGACTCGGAATGTACAATGGCTATGCTTTTCGGGTCATGCTTTGAAATCGCTTGAAAGATTGGGTTGTCGGGCATCGTGTGAACTTTTCGGAGATGCGGCACGCGGTATTGAAGGACAAAGGACGTGCTCCGCAAACAAGTCGACTTGGAGGAAAACACAGAATGAGTAAGAGGACTTAGGATTCTGCAACTACTCATGTTCACCACTTGAGGTGCCCATTGCAGGGCAGGCCTTCATGTAGAGCATCTTTCGTCATTCATTGGATTGAATGGAGAGCTCGACAGGAAATCTGCCAGCCGACTCGCCGGGAAAGATGCGCCGAAACCGGCCTTAACTTTTTGAGAGCTGATCCTTTTTCATCCTAATTCCGCATGCCTCTGAGAGGCTGAGAAGTTTTACCTGCACTGCACCATTTCCAATTCATGTTCCGTGTACCGCTCAGCAGTGTCCTGCGCCGGCACTTCGCAAGCATGGCAAGCCCATTCCAGACTCCCGTGGAAGACATCATCAGGAAAAAGGTACGTTCCCCTTCTGCTTTGGACGCATTCAATCCGCTCACGCGAGAGCAGGTAACCGAAGCCTTGAAGCCTACTCTACTTGAAATTTCCAATAATTCTGCCGCACATTCGCATCATCGGGCTATGGAGGGAAACACATCTAAAGAAACACATTTCAGGTTGGTCCACGCTGCAAGCATGAAACCATGGCTAACTATTTTCAGTCTGAACATAGTCTCGGATGCTTTCAAATCCAAACTGCAACCCGCTCGCCATCGAATGGTCTACGCTTTGTTGAAGGAAGAGCTCGATCGACCCGGCGGAATCCATGCCCTTCAATTGCGGACAAAGACTCCGGAGGAAGAAGCGAAGCAAGCTTCCAGAGCTGGTAACTGAGAGTAATGGAGATAATCTGTTCACTAGAGCAGAGACTTGCCGCCCATGGATGCAGAAGACCTCAACGATAATGTATCGGGCTAGGGCAAGGCCGCCCATGAGCTCACGCCGCACAGGCATTGATCGGAGCATGAGCCGTTAAATGGCACATAGACCAGAATTAGGGTGCATGCCAGAGGGCAGTATTCGAAGGCCGATCGAAGAGCAGATAAAGTGCAGCACCGCCAGCATCTTAGGCCGGTCTCCTAAGCCAGTCTCCCTATGGTGATGGAAAGTTGCTTGGTGCGAGAGCAAGCGTTTCATCCACCCGCCAGGGATCATCATGAAAGAGTGGATGACCGACCTCATTCCTTCAGAAGTGTCAGACTGAGATCCACAAGACTGCTTGAGCCAGCAAAAGCACATTGTTAGCTGGGGACTCGACGGCGCGCAAAATGAAGTGGGAGAGATCTGAACGTGACTTGAGGTCAAAGCCAGCCGGTATACTCTCATATGTAGTAGAATTGGGGAAGGTTCTCAATTAGTAGTATCGCTTTTCAAATTATACAAAACAACATTGCTGGCCGTGCTACACAGGCGACGGTAGCAGAAGTGTAGGATTGGAAAGCGCCACACACGAGCACCGCTAGAACAAAGGAAACCAGATGCAACCGAGTAAGCCAATCTCGGCATACCATTTCGAACGTTGACAAAGAGGTGTCATGGAGTAAGGGTAGAAGGGCCAAGCCATGTTGTGACTTTATCTGCCCCCAGAGGGCTTTACTGTCTAGGCCTTGGTATAAATGTAGGTGTAGGTGAAGCTGTCGTTTTCTTGCCAGAGCTATTATGAAGGTTAGCCAAAATTTGCAAAAGATTGTCACTTCCCGAGATCAGGGTCTTCTCACAGTGTGCCAAAATAGTAAATCCAACATCACATCCTTCTAGAGATCGTGATTCGCTCCCAAGACGGCAAGGACGACAACGATGACGACGATGATGATGAGGACTGACAAGATTAGTACATACGATCAGCAATGTTGTCGGTTAACATACCGACTATGCCGAAGCAGATCCACTTCTTCCTGCGGGCAGCCCTCGCTTTCTTGACGGCTCCGTCGAGCTCAGTGTTTCCTTTCCCTACATTTTCGGTGACTTCTTCGCCTTTTTGTTCGATTTGGGTGACAGCCGGTTCTTGCTGGACGACTAAGGTCTCAAGGTCTTGGAAGAGCTGAGCCAGCTCCATCATCTGCTGTTCGATTTTCTGGATGTCTTGATGTCGTCCCCGAACATTCTGTGCAACCCGCGTTGCTTCGCCACGTCGATCGCTTTGGATAAGCTAAAAGCCATGAGTATCGCTGAAAGAGTAAGGGTTTACACACATACCGCTTGGCTAAAGACTTGCTGGTTGGATGTGTCCTCAACGGCTTCTTGGACCTCGGCGTCGCTCGCATCTGGTCGTACAATTCGATATTGTCGCGCAATCTGCTCTTGAGCTCTGCGGCGGAAATCGCGCTCCAGTTGTTGGGATCTGTTGATTGTGGTTTTCAATCTTCGGTCAACCTTTCCGACTTGGGGAGCGTTTCTTGGATTGCCCGATTCGCGATCTGACTTGATATTTCTGACACGATCGACAAGACCACGATACTCTGTCATTATGTTTTGGCTTAGTCTGTCGACTTCTCTACCGAGAGGAGATTCCCGGGAGGTGTTGGTATCTGCCAGATATCGTTGTTGGACGCCATCTAGTCGCTGTAGCTCTTGTTCAATGTCGTCAATGGCGCGGTCGATTGCTCGACATTCGTTGAGGATGTGATCAGGACCACGACCACCTGCGGCTCCGGCTCCGTTCATCGGGGTCATCTCTGTGAGTCAATGAGCATGAGCAACCCAATATCTGCTGACCACGACATACCGTGGCTCCCAGCAGCTCCTGCTTCCGGGTCGCCGTAATAGCTACTGTTCGTCTGTTGCGGCTCCGGCCTCGTGCTGTACGGTTGTGCGTTTCCTCCGTAGCTGCCCTGATTGCTATAGCCTTCATATCTATTATCTTGTTGTTGCTCATATGGATTGTATTGTCCGTAGCCAGCCTGCTGGCCCGACTGGGCGCCATAACCTTGGTACTAAAGGGCAATCAGCTTCGCTGGCGATGGATTGACCTCATGGTGAGGAATGATATGTAAGGAGAACAAGTGCCAATTGCGAAGTACCGTCCCCAATTCACTCGGAGGCGACCAAGTGGAAGGTGCTGTACTTACACTCATCACCACAGAAGCTCAATGTTCGCGACTTTGAGCAGACGCCTGACCTCTGCTGCGATCGAAAAGCACGTCCAATATTTCTCTCTGTCCAAGAGAGGAGGGATGCAAGCAAAGTGATGCAAGCAAAGTAGGAGGCGAAAAAATGATTAAGGCGAGCCTATCTGCTGACAAGTTGTGTCCCTAGCAGCCGAATGATGGCTGATGAGAAAAAGGTAAGGGTCAGCTTAACCCAGATGGAGTCGCAGGTTCTCACCTAATCCGTTCCCGATCAGCCCGATGAAACACGCTTGGCCAATCCGGACGCCGCAGGTTGAATGGTGGGGAAATGGCAATCTCGACAATTTGAACGAGGGCCAGCGAGAGAAGCAAACAGGTTCTGTCTTGCAGCGCTTTTGATGCGATAGAGACTAACACAGTCTCTTTTTATGCTGTAAATCGAATATCAAAGCATTTCGCGACAATGTGCAGAAACCCACACTTTATTGCTGCTGCCTCAGACTCGTGGACAAGCTCCGCAAGGCAGCACAATTAGGGGCATCTCCATTGGATGTTGCTATAATTGCTTGCGGCGATCAATTAGCAAAAGCACGTAGTCGTCTATTCATTTCGCCGACCTCGAGGAAGTGCGTCAGTCGGAGATCCGACGCTGCGCTACGCCTCAATGCGATTCTCGCACCGTCCAATATACGCCCGTATCCTTGCGACTATGGAGTTAATTATGCATCATCGCCTACTCTCAATCCCCTTCTTTGCCCCAGCGTCCAGCTTCGTCGCCATTGCCCCAGTCCTTTTCGATGTATCCGAGGCGCCGTTTGACCTCTGCCACTGTTTTTAAGTCACCGGTATTCTTACCAACATTGTCGCTGATCTTGATCGCCGGACGACCGCCAGCACGCGAAATCTTGATGACAATGTTCAATGGGACGGACTTCTTGCCATCTGACTTATGCACAAAATCATTCGTGAGGAAAGTGCCCACTCCAAATGATGGTGCAAATCCCGCTTCTTCGGCAACCTTTTTATATTCGAGGCAGCGATCCACGTTCAGTGAGTCGGAGAAGATGATGGCCTTTTTGTCGGTGATTCCAACTGAGTCGTAGAATTTTCGAGCTTCTTTCACATAGACTTTTGGATCCCCAGAGTCTTGCCTGATGCCAGCAAAAGCCTCCGCGTAGGAGCGCGGCTTGGAATTATTTTCCTCCCGGCCGCCCGTGAATGAAGCACTTATCGGAGGCGTAGTATCGGCAAGGGTTTCAGTATGTGTAGCAGTCGTTTCTCTTGCTGCAGAAGGTAAGGCTGCGGGCGCTCCACGAGATGTAGTGGTGATTGGGTTGATGGGCTTTTTGAAGGCTTTGAAGAATGCTGGGGTGCCGAATGTATCTGTCAGGGCAATACCCAGAACCTTGGTAGCACTTGTCAGCGTGGCAGCTTCGTTTAGGGACGAGATTTCATTCCCACCCCTTCGCCAAAGCATCCAACCCAGTACCTAAGTCCAAGTTCATTCGCTTCCTCATAGTTGTTAGTGATGGCAGCTATGCCCATGTACCACTCGTGCGCAACGGTTCCAACTGGTGGAATGCCATGTTTCATGGCGAGGTGGACGTTGCTTGTTCCTGTGAGTTTGCCCTTGAGACCGCTCTCTTTTGAAGCCCTCACAAGCCCTTTGATGACCAGATCGTGTGTATGATAATCCCGCCGCCGCCGAGAACCAAAATCGGACACAAAACAGCCACCTTCAAACAGAGTTTTGCCCTTTATGTATGCCTTTTCCTCCTGACCCTCATAATCCCAGTCCGTATTGCAAAATCTAAAATAGGCTTCACTGGTAAGAGCAAGAAGTGGAATTTCGTAGATAATGGTTTCAACCCAGAGACCGCGGACAGTGATGTGCAGGTCGCCGTACTCGGAGCCCGCCAACTCCCTGAACAATAGCTGGACTTGCTCATTTGGCCGCAGTCGAAAAGTTTCCAGATAGTTCAGATGTGCCTCGTTAAGGTAGGGACATTCCTTTCGCAGGAACTCGAGCTCATCGGGCGTTATTAAAATGTTCGCCAATTCTATGCAGGCCCTGTTAGAGGACAGCAGCCTTTATGGAATCCAGTAGTGCTCACTTGAGACCTGTTCTTGTAGCCATGTGAAAGCTGCTCTATTCAGGCGCATTTCCGGCGTCCGATTCGTGAAGGTATATTCGACCTCTAAATATCCACAGGCGTCAGCAATATGGCTGTCAGATCCTTTCCACCTAGAAACTCACCAGCTCTTGGAAAATACTTCAGCACCACACATTGCATGGTAAATTTGTACAAATCTGTATCAAGCAAGGAAAAGATACCCTCCGGAACAGACTGCTCTTTGGAAGCCATATTGGTGACAGTTGGTTGAAGGTCGGAAGCCTAGTCGCACAAAAGCGAATTAGGAGCAATGAAGATTTCATGAACGAATTAGGTCTCCCTGAACTCCAGACTCCCCACCAAAATAGAAGACGCGCCTGCGTGCCATTGGCATTGCCTATATTTAGAGATATTCAGTTTGGATGATGTAGGAGATGTCGGGCTCAAGGGCCCCCCCGGTGACAATTTCGGGCCTTAGGCCGGGATTTTCCATTGCTACTTGACCTGACCCGTGGCACTCCCTTTTGCACGCTCTTGTCAAGGACAGGGCTAATTATTGGCCACCAAGAACCTTCCAGCTTCGAGGGCAAGTGTTGTTCTATTGCAAACCAGTTTTTGCTGCCGGATAGTAGGTTTCACGGTCGAGGTCTCTCGACTCATAGCCAAAGATCACCAGAAATGGCACTCCTTGAAATGAGAGGTTATATGTCACCGAGAGCCCTTGAGTCATGGATGCCACACCAGTGGCCTCCTAACAGACCAGGTGTATGCCAGACTGTCATTTACCTGGCAGTCAATTAGAGCACACAGCTGGCAGCCTCATCAGAAGCTTTGGACTTGACAATCAAGAATGACAAGCAATCCATCCAGGAAACTTACTATGCCAGAGGAGTTTATGTCCTACAATCCTCCACCGTCGCATTCTGTGGAGAGAAAGTGAGCTCGATAACTATACTTTGCGGATGATGTCGTTGTTTGTGTTGTATTGAAGTACCAATAACAACTTCCGGTCCGAGCGAACTCTTTCATTCTACCTTTTGCAACACATCTTCGACTACTCTGCGCGATTGCCAGTCTCATCGTTTTCACGGCCATACCCAAAGACGCTTTACAAGCGTCTTGAACTCACAGACCTGCTATTCAGACATAGGTACATCTCAACCGTTTGCTACCATGTATTCCAATAAGGTAGACAAGGGAAAGGGGAAGGCAGTGAGCCGTTCCCAAGACCTTTCACCGCAAGAAGGTCAGGAAGAGATGCTCACCCTAGAAGACCTTGCTGCTTTCGGCGTCTCAGCGGAAGACTACGAGCAAGACAGACAAGCAAGACAATTACTTGCACTTGGAAAAGCTCTTACTAGAATCCTGCCTACCTCCTCTTCACCGTCTAAAGGCTGCCCGCCAGCACAGTCCAATCTGGGGATCTCTGAGGAAGACATTGAGGAAGACCGACAGGCCACAAAGGATCTTGCCAGTCTGAAAAAGGTCACAGAGGCTCTTACCAGTCTGCAAAACAAACCTGCACCTGCTCATGCGCCTCCCTCGCCACTAGAGGCCGGTCCTTCTGCAAAAAGCAATGCCTTTTCTAACGCTCCCAGCATTTTGACGGCTCTTGACAAGCATATCTCCAACTCGGCTACAAAACGCGTACGCGTAGACAAAGATCCTTTCGGTCTCTGGGAGAGCCTTGCCAAAGAGACTCAAGGAACATACCGCAAGTTCGCCATGCCGTCTATTCCAGAACAGCTAGAAGATATTGATGAGGGAGGCGAGCTTAACCTTAGGCAGAAAGCGCTGGGAGGTAGCGAGCAAGATGTGCCGCCGCGTGAGGACTTACGACCTGCATATGAAGAAGGTCCTATGGTTCTCTACCAAGTAGCTCGCCCACTGCGAAATCCTGCATCGCAAGTTCTGACTAACTGGTGTGTCCCAGGTCATCTTACGTCCACTTGCACAGCTGCCTGCCGAACCTCCGTATGCCTATTCACAACTCAGACGTGTCATTGATCCCGCAAAGGACAACCCAAAGTACGCGACATTGGAGTTGGTGAAGGCTGGTATGGCCAACCTCCCTGTCAACTGGGGACTCGTCCAGGACCTTGATAATAATGATGGGTTTTGGTGAGTACCCCAACCCTGCTATAGATCAGGTAGACTCCCCGGCTGTGTATCGTGTGGCTAATTCATCGATAGCTTTGCGTTGGAGTCATTCCGGGAAGCTCCTTTCCAGAGTCGCGGCTGGCAGGATATGGTAGAAGTGCGACGATTCAACAATGAAAATGAGACTTGGGAGACTATTTCACCTTCTGAAGAGAGCCGGCTCCACAAGGAAGTGATGGCGAGGTACAGAGGTAGGCAAAAGATCTCAAACACAGAGGTTGGGGACGTCACACTCTCACCCATCGTGGCTGTCGAGGAGGAACTAGGCGTTGACAATGTCATCCATGGCGCGGCATCTCCTATTGATAGAGCCGAGGATATCAAAACAGACGACAGCCAGCAAACAGTCAAGGCTTCAGTGGGGGAGGTGGACCCGGACGGTTCTTGAGTTGCAAATGCACTCGCGTATGGACGCAAAATTCATTCTTTGCGAAAGTGTTACGATGAAAGCGAGCAAGGCGGGGCCAACCAAAAAAGAGGGCCCGAAGTCCTCTCTACACTTTCATGACTGCAACCGGCCGAGCACTGTATCAGCTTGGTGGATTAGCACGAAAGCGTGGTTGCCAGTGTACATAGCTTTGGTTGACGTATAGTTGGCGAGAACGTGCCTCTGTTGTTAGAATACGTAGAACCAAAGCTGTCACGTTCAATCATTAGCTCTTCGCAACTGGCAAGCGGGTCCTCACAATGTGAGCGCACAAACCCAAGCACGGACAAGCCTTGCAATTCAATTTTCCCGACCATATGATCTTCCACGTCACGGCGACTCTATTCACAACGAGCGGAAGCGGAAAGTGTGCTGTCCCGAGCTCATCTAGGCGAGCCGGGTGGGGATCTGCATTAAGGTATTGAATGCAAAAGTGTTGGCGTTGTCACACTACAAATAGTTCTGTGATAGGGATTTGGACTTTGAGATAATCCTAAAGCCTATGTTGCTCCGAGACTCAATGTCGCTGTCGCTTTGTGAATCGTTCGTGGTTGTCACTTCTTCCCTCACAGCTCGCGGAAACCTTAAGCGGTTACTTAGTTTACTTAGGACTCTATGACGCAGATGCAAGCCCTAGAGGGCGCAATAGCGCTTCCTCAAGCTTCTCCTGGTTGGTGTGTAACCCTGCAGCACAATCACCCAGGCGTAGGCCTCAAGCCTAGGCGAAATCCCATCGCACCTAGACCGTCCAAAGACTGCCCTAGACATCAAGACCATGCCCTCTCACCATCCGACCTGCGGTGTCGGATGCTGCGTATCCTCGCAATTAGGGTTGCTGATACGTCTTTGATCCAGTCGGGATTCTAGTCGCCCTGGATAGCTCGTGACGAGCGTATAAGTACACCCCCTCCCTCTGCTCTCGTCTTTCTTCTCGTGCTTCTTCTCTCTACGGTCTGCTCATCTGCACAATCACACCGTCTTGTAGTCGCCCATCCAGTCTTCCAGCCAGCTGTCTTGCTTCCAAAGCCTCAGCCTCTATTTCAGCAGCGATGCCTCCGCCCCAGAAGCCATTCCCGTCCGTTCAGCTTCAATCTTACATCACAGAGCCTCGAGCTCATGGCTCGGTCCCACCATTCGTCGTCGTCGCTACGGATGAGGCAGCCACAAGCAAGGAAGCTGGTATGAAGGAGTGCTTGGCCGCTTGGGAGGAAAATTGGAAGCGTCTGGGAGCGATTCGGTACGTTCCAACCGACGGAATGCCTTTTGCAGAGTCGTTGACCTGATTACGGCGGGAATTATTTTTGGTGTTCTTTCTGACCCCGCAGTAGGAGATCTTGAGGTTCTGCATCAGCACTCAGCATCTCGAACTTGTTATCGTGGTTTGTCGACACCAGAAACGGGGAATGATGCCTAGGCCAACCATTTTGCGATGGCTTCTCAGATTTTGGCCTAAATTAGCTTCATGTCGAAATCGATGGCATAGAGCAGCAGCTTGCGATGTCAGCTATGCCACATGGTGCTTTTAGATGTGTACGAATTGAACTTCTTTTGTGTTGTACGCCGGCTTGAAGCAGATAGATTGTAGCGAACGTTCCGTGTTCTGAGGACAAAAGCGACCCCGACTGGCCGGTTATCTCCGTCTTGAAGCTTTCCTGCTAACCAAATCCGGTGGCACTTCTTAAGATTTGGCAGCGCCAAGGCTGGCCTTTGAGTGTGCCACTGAGCAATTTCTTCAAACTTTGCGTTTTCTGCGTATCAAGCACGGATAAACCTACGGGATAGGTTTCTAAGTGGTTCCCATCTTCTATGCTACTTTCAAGAAGCCAGTATCCGTAGAATGAGACCAAAGAAAGGTGATGGTGTTTTTGGTTATGCGAAATAGAGCGCCGTTAACTTTTACGGATCCGATTGGCTGGCTTGAGGCTCTTTTGACACTCTCACATCCTTGTTACCAATAGGCCTGAAATTTTTGTAACGTTTCGTATGATCGCCTGTGGTTCCTGGAAGAAATAGTAAAAACGTTCCAATTCTTATAACATATCATCACTCATAACTCCAAGATGACCCTCTTGGGCTTTTCTGTGAAGGCAACCTCTGAGGAAAGCGGCGCCTTCATGGTTAATACTCTCCCTGGACATTATACAGGTTCCTGAAGATTCTGCTTGCAGAGTTGTTGAGGCTCTGCTTGGGCGCTGCAGAGAGGCAGTAGGACGCCAAGACGTAAGCAGCCGCAGTACGGTGGGGTATATATGGAAAAAGTGCCAATTCCCAAATTGCGAAAATCAAGAAAGGCTTCATACACAACAATGGTCCACCACAAGCTAACTAAAGGTGATATATAGACCCCAGATAGATTAAAAGATGCGCTGACCTCAGTTCTATAGGTTCCTTTAATCAGCGTATCTCACACGTCCCTTTTACCCTTTCTACAGCGATGCTAGTGTTAGCAATGATGGAGGCTAGTCGCCCATGACATGCATGCCCATGAGAAGCACGCCCATGGAATGCACACCTATGCGAGGCACGCCATGAGAGGCACACCTATGAGAGGCGCGCCCATAGAATGCACGCTAATAAGAGGCACGCCTATAAGAGGCACGCCAATGAGAGGCACCCCCATGAGAGGCACCCCCATGAGAGGCACGTCCATAAGATGCACGCCATGAGAGGCACGCCATAAGATGTACGCCTATGAGAGGCACGCCCATGGAATGCACGCCTATGCGAGGCACGCCATGAGAGGCATACCTACGAGATGCATGCCCACAGGGTGCACCCCCATGAGAGGCCCACGAAATGCATGCCTATGAGATACATGCCTATGAGAGGCACACCCATGAGAGGCACCCCCATGAGAGACACGTCCATGAGATACACGCTATGAGAGGCACGCCTATGAGGGGCACGCTTATGAGAGGCATGCCCACGAAATGCATGCCTATGAGATACACGCTATGAGAGGCACGCCAATGAGAGGCACCCCCATGAGATACACGCCTATGAGAGGCACGTCCCTGAGATGCGAGGCACGCCGTGGGAGGCATCCCCATGAGAGGCACACCTATGAGAGTCATGCCTGAGAAGCACGCCTATGAGATGCACGCCATAAGATGCACGCCTATGCGAGGCACCCTATGAGAGGCACACCTATGAGAGGCATGCCTATGAGATCCACGCCCACAAAATCTATGCCCATGAGATCCACGCCCATAGGATCCACGCCTGTGGGATACCTGCCCGAGAGAGAGGCCCGCGAGAGGGGCACGTCCATAGCATACACGTCCCTGAGTTAATGCAGCTATAGAACTTAAGTCAGCGCATGTTTTAAGCTATTCACCATGATTATAGGACCTTTTAATAGGTTATGGTAGACAATATATAGTGTGTTGGAGCTGTGCTCAGAATCGGCGCTTTCGAAATTTGGGAATTGGCACTTATTTCAGACCTACCCCACCGTTGCCAGGCCTGTAGATCATTGGCCACTCCCCCACCGTATCTCGCGTACAGCCTCGTTACCGTTCTCGCGTACAGCCTTGCATGAATGCTCAACATGCCACCTTAAAGCCAGTAGTGCCAATCAAGCTCTCCACCTATCAGAAGTCTTATAAACGTCGTCATCAGCCACAACAAATTGCTCCCTTGCATTTGCAGTTTCCCGCAACAAGTGTCAGCTCCTAGCAAGCCTCTTTCCGCGGTCGGATGCGAGCTTCCCCAGCAACCTAACAACCTGCAGAGTGGGGGTTCGAGAACTCTATCAGCGCTATGAGACGCGTGACTCGACGTACAGCCCGCAACGAACCAGCTGCACGCATTTTCTATCAAGCGAATTCTAGGCCTCACGGTCTTGACACTCAGCATGTACCGACATTCGACGCAGATCAATGTGGCGAGGTCATCACTTCCCTCTCTAGCTAGGGATGAGTCAAGTGATTCAGACCCGAACCGCTTCAAATTCGAGTACCGGGCCCGTTCGACAACCCTAAAGAAGCGCTCTCTCGGCGCTGCCACGACTACCGAACAACTGTAACCCCTCAGCGGGCCACAACTGTAGCACTATCATCGACCGCCAGGATAGTGCCACACCCCTATCCAAACGCCCTATCTCGTGACTTTGCTTACCCTAGAGAAGCACCGCCAAAGGCGCCCGGCAGAGATGGTCAAATTACTACAGCCCTTGGGGAATTCCCGATCCGCTCGCTGCCGCCGCAGCTCAGGCAAGTTACTTGCAAAGTAATGCTAAGTCCAATGCCCCAACCTCCACCAGCTGCCGCTGCTGCTATATCAAGAAGAAGGAATGGAGGACAAAGCCCTGCTCCCTCGGAAACAGAAGCCACATCCAGATTGTCGAGGGGAGGAATGTGAGGAGCGTGGCGAAGGCGCGCGTCGAGAGACTATCTCATAGGTGGGCGGTCAGGCAGAGGATGCTGTACGCTAGGAAGACGAGGAATAGACTATGGGACTCGGCCGCACGACTGGAAAACCGATGAATTGCAATCCATGAAAATTCTCTCTCTTGTCTCCCTGTCTGCATGGCTATCCCCTCCTTGCTCCAACCCATTGTCGCTGACCAGCATGAATACCAAGCAGGCGTGCCGCATTAGGCCTGTTCCGAGAATCTCTATAATTGCTTCTAGGCACATTAGGCACCGATATAGAATATTTCAAAACGTTAGGCCTGTTGCCGTCGTGGCCATAGCCTGTTGACGAACGGAAAAAGTTGGGGGTGGGTCGGAACAGGTCCAATCAGAAATCTAGCCTCATTGCGATTCTGGCTTACGGAGGTAGGACGCCATGGCGGACGTAGTCGCTGTAAGGAGGTTCTGTTGGCGGTAAACTATTTCGGGAGATACGGTCATAAAGGTCCCAGAGGTTTCGATAGAGCGACGGCGAATAGAGGGTGGTTCCACGATGCGCTTAATCACATCGGACAAATACATATCCACTAGAGGAATGGTATGGCTATGGGTTCTTCCGACAATGCCATGAATCTCTGCTTTGGTACTGGAGAGTCACTCGGATGCGACTCAAGCATGATTGTACTCGGTTCAAGCGTGATCGGACAGTGCCGGAGCGCAATGGCAAAGATATCGGGGCGAAGCCTCTGACACAGGGTGTAAATGGGATTGTGCAGATAGTTGGAATCCGTTGTATTGGCTTCACTCATCCTCACCAAACGATTCTGGATAACGGTTTGGAGTGAATTTCGCAAGACCCTAATCACATTCTTGCTCGTCTAACTTGGGTGGCATACAAGCCCACCACCAACTCTTTCCCTCAGTATGCAGATAAAGCGCCCAGGCATGCAAGCCAAGGGAGAATGAGAGATCCGTGTTATCGCTTCAGCCTGATTTCCTCCAACAGTGGGGGCTGTGCGTTTTGGCATACACAGCCTTTACCCGCAAGGCTCCCGCGATCAGAACATATGATAAACTCTGATAGCCCTCTTTTGAGATCATACTAAGTAAATCAAACTCCCCTTTGAATTAAGCGATCAAAGGTTTGGAAGAAATCAACATACACTCATCATAATTACCGCAAGAAAGAGCGGCGTTTGCTTGGCAAGTCGGCTCCTCAGTGCTCACTCATGTCTCAAACATCGAGATCACTCTCGGCTCATCTTCTCGACCAGCACGCCTATGGAGATGCAAGGGTATCCTTCGCTGTCGACGTGTCCGGCAGCACAGCAGGCTCGATTCTTCGGGCTGAACGCAGCTTCGTTCAGCAATGTGCCTCACTCCTGTCGAAGGATGCCCATGAGCGAGCACTTATCTTGCCATGGAATCATCGTGCCCAAATTCCACAACCAATCCACAGATTGGGTACCTTGACTTCTGGCGGCTACACCATTCCCGGGGCAATCATAGAGGATTCGGTTTGTCGAGCAGCACTCAAAGCATCGTCACTATGGTTTCTGCTCACCGATGGCCTGATCGACGAAGAGCATCGCCTTCGCTTCGCTGAACTGATTTCAAAACAAGGACTACACGGAACGTCATGCATTACAGCCATTTTTGGCGCAGCAGGCCAGCGTGGACCAAGCTCCTGTAACATTTCGGTTGGAGTGTCTGTCTTCGCTGTGGTGCCAAACTGTGTCTTCCTCTTCAACGATGTTAGCAGTGGCCAGATTTACATCCTGCAATGCAAGGGAATCTTCAACTCCCTACTCAAGGGCCACCAGAACCCGACAATTGATGATGACACCCCTTGGAGCGCTCTGCCTCGGTTATCATTCGCTCAACTTGGAAGGCTGATTGTTCCGCCGCCCAAAAAGCTTTCCAGTGATGAGGTAGCACTACAAGATGATCTAGTCATCAATTTTGAGGCACTCTGGGCAGACAAGCTCAGTAAGGATCAGGTTTCAAGCATCTTGGATAATGATGACTGTTTAAAGACCGTTATGCAAACGGCACAGACAAGGGGCCAGAGTCAAATATTTCAGACTTGGGTGCAAAAGCAAGAAATCAAGGTCGAAGATCCCCTGTACCAAGCAAGGACGGATATGAGAGGCAGCGCTGGGGCACTGTTCAAAAGCGTTATTTCGCTACTTCAAAAGAGCGAATCATCGGCGAACCCACAGCTCAAGCAATTGCAAGCCAGCTTGAGGATGGCGTACTCATCAAACATGAGCGCATTATTGGGTACTGCACGCAAGAGCCAGCGGGACTCGGCGGCACGCACATCAAGGATATTATCTTCTTCCTCGCGCGCTTTATCGGATATTCATTCAGCTCAGTCGCTCAGCCCTGTTTTTGTCCATCCCTCGGCCCTGGAGACAAAATCACCGGCCCATAGCTTAGCACCATTAGCAAGGATGGCTTCTCAACCTCCAACCTACACGCCGCCGAGCTATTCTGCCCCGTATGTCCCGCCAGACAGCGAAAAGTGGGAATCATCAGGTCTTCTCTATACCCAAGGCTTCCGCAGGACATTTTCACACGCTTCATTCAGCGGAAGCTGCTCAATCTGCGGCTCTGACAGCTCAGTCCTGGCTTGGCTGTTCCACTCACCTCCAGCAAACCTGTCCACCCAAGGCTTCCCAGCTCCAAACAGTGCGTCCACGCTCGCCTTTCCCTTCGCCATGGGCAACTTTCCCGAGACGGATGTTCTGTCGTCGACGATTTGTTGCGAGGCTTGCTCGACCTTCTGTGCCATGTACCGGACCTCCCCCAAGTCAGAGCGTATCACCGCCGCCCTACCAATGGTCAGCTACCAGGCTAATTCTGCAGCGTGGCAGAATGTGCTCTTCCACTGTTTTGACTCAAGATTCGCCAAAGAGCATCTGGCGCAACTGTTTCTGGCGGTGATCTTGACTGCTCCTGAGATGGTGACTTTAGATCCTGTTCCACGCGACAATTCCACCCAGCTGTTCCAGAACGCGGCCGCCTGGACCACGAAGAATATACTTACCGAATCCACGGCAGTCATGGAACTCAGTTCGTCCTTCTCGCAACCAACGCCAGGATTAACATTTCCACGAGAACTCTCAGCCGTTCTGACCGAAAATTTCAAGAGAGTAAATGAGTTCCGTGCCCCGCTACTGCTCTATCCTCTCGAAGGCTTCAAGATCATTTTCAAAGCCATAGAAGTAGGGGATCCAACGGGAGCCATCGTAGCCCTCAAAACCCGACGGATGGCAATATACCGCCGGCTTCTGCACCTTCTGGTGGAACAATACGTGCAGGGTAGAGGTGCGAGCTCAATGCCTGTCAACGGCCCTCAGGATCCGTCGCAATTTTTATCAACCTTGTTGTGGACGCATGAAAGGCCTTCACGTGACAGGATGGGAAGACCACAAGATGACTCCTCACCAGAAATGGATGAAGACGAAGATTTCGTCTTAGCAGAGGCTCCTCCCGTACAGCAGAATCAGGAACCGAAGCGGACCTTTTCTTCCGGCCCTGCAAGCTCCATCCCTACCCCGCGTTGTTCAATCTCCATCTCCCAACTTCGCAATTCTCCTCTCCTCCCTGACTTGCTTTACACAATCCTCAGTCAGATCAAGGAGTTCTGCCAACTCGAAGAAACCCATCTTGCGCCGCTCTACGGCCCGTCAACCGCGTTGTTCCTGCACGCGGTTTATAGAGCCGCGGGTGGGCATCCCGGAAACGCGGTTGACCCGAACGACCTCTTTGAAAGGGTAATCAATCTGCCTGCGCTAGCGGTTCTGAGTTTCGATCCAACGAAAGTGACAGAGCAGATAGTGATGCAGGAATTTGGCGGAAAGAAATGAGGAAATGGGGAATAAGAAGTAGCTGGGATGATTGGATGAGACAAATTGAGTTGCTGTGGCGGGTTTGGCTTGACTTTTTGAAGGGAAAATAGGAACTACGCACCGCGTGGGGTAATTACGATGTGTCCGCTAGATCAGTGTATGTAAGATGAATGTCGCCAGACAAGCGAGCGTCACACTAGTCGGCCTAGTTGAACGGGAGTAACAGATCCCTCCTCCGCAGCATTCAGTCGCTATACGTTGTAGAGCTCAAGTCTACAGAAGCGTGCATACGGCTGGTGGGAAAGCCTATTCACACAAATGCCTGGACTGAAAGGATTTGTTGCTTTTCCCTGAGATGCGTGGTCCTGCCATTGACGCAGGTAATAAATGTCACAGGAATGCAATAATCAGCCCTTTTTATACCTCATTGGGAGTCTCTGATGCTGTATGCGCACCTAGCTGAATCAATTCAATCGCGTGCACAGCGCTCCAGGACGAGGCTCATACGAGCAACCCTTCTTCTGTAGATATCCTCCGCAACGCCCCAGGACCACGTAGATCTGCTCGCTGGACCTCGACTCCTTTTCGTCCCTTACTTGCAGATCTTCTCTGTCGCAGAGTGGCAGGATCTGCTACAAAACGCCTTTGCTAACAAGACAGCTCCGGTACTGTCCCGCAGAAGTAGTTCCCATGTGCTCAAGCACAACGGCTTGTAGTAGGAGTTACACTCCAATTTGGACCATGTCCATGGACCTGTCATCCTCAGTATATCTCAAATGTGAGATTTGGATCAATGAGCTGTTCAAGCACTTGTAGACAAAGCCCAGTATGGAGGACGGGTCCTTGGCTGATGCTACAAGTAAGATGTGTGCAACGACGGCCAAGAGCTCAAACCTGACCCTTTTGCTCCATAGCCACTTAAGGTAGAGAATATCAAGGAAGGCGAAAGAAGTGGACTTGGTAGGCTTGATATAGCGGCCTTTGTCTTGGATCAATTGTAGCTAGCTATCAATGCGAAGTACGTGATATTCCGTAATGGTCTGAGATATTTACAGACCCATACTTCCGTTCACATATGAGGCATTGCCGCACAATTTCGGCTCACAACATATATCTAGGCACACCAGGTTAACATGCATCTCAAGAAGATCCGCGGTAGCTTGACATACCTATAATCCGGGCTCAAGTCCCCCTTCTCCGTCTTCTCATAATCCGCCATGACCACATTGGTCTTGTCCCGATTTCGATTTTGACTCACTACTGCCATGAAGTACAAGCAGCAGCTCAGTGCGCTCAAGCAGATGAACCCAATGCAAATGCTGTAGCCCGTGCGGTAGAACGACTTTGCGTCCTTCGCAGGGAAGGAATAAGTTGCAATGATTCCACCGATGTTGCCGAAGCCAATCTGCCAAGCGGCGCCTACAGCTCGCCGATGATGCCCGCCTAGGTTCATGGTGAACCAACAGACAATGATAGGCATTGCGGAGTAAGTTCCACATGTGACCAGGAAAAGCGCACCGTACTCAAGATGACGGTTGTGGTGTGTCGTGATCAAGATAGCAAACCCGGTAATAGAAATAGCGATTGGGACCATTGCGAATAGGAAACGATGCCGCAGTCTGTCAGAAAAGAATGCCACAAGCATGCTGAATCCGAATGCCGCTGCCCAGGGTGGGACAGAGTGAAACTGCGTCTGAATGTTGGAATATCCGTATGACTTGATGATGCTAGGAGCGAAGTATGCGTAGCCATAAGCTGGGACGATCAAGCCAAAATACATGAAGGCCCCAAGGAAGATCTTGTAGTCTTTGAAGCAGTGGAGCACGTCCTTGAAAGTGATACGACGCTCCAAAGCTGACTTCCCCTGATCATCCTCCAACCTGGCCTTGACGAATGCACGTTCTTCCTCCGTGAGCCATTTGGAGTCCTCGGGGAAGTCAGGAATGAGAAAGAAAAAAGCAATTGCTACAACTGCTGTCAAGGTGCCTTCTAGAATGAAGATCCATCGCCAGCCGAGATAGCCCCTCACTCCGTTCATTTTGCCAATCGCGCTCGCGAGGAGGCCACCAAAGGCACCGGCTAGTGTTGTAGATGCAAAAAAGAAGGAATATCTTTTCTGCGCTTCGTAGCGCTTATACCACATTCCGATGAGGTAGAACGAGCCAGGGAACATTCCGGTTTCGAAGAACCCAAGGAAGAAGCGTGTCGCTAGGAGGCCACTGTAATTCTGAACAAGACCCTGGCAGATTGTGACGACGCCGAACATAAACATGCATATGGAAAGCCATACATGTGGTTTTAGCCTCTTGACCAGGATATTGGACGGAATCTCGAACAAGATATAAGGCACGAAGAAGATCGTTAATGCGGTGTTGTATTCTATGCCCTTCAATTTGAGATCTGCCACCAGTCCGTAAATCGAAGCATTGGCGATGTTTGTCCTGTCGAGGAAGGCGAGCAGGTACAGTATGCTCAAGACTGGGATAACGTGCAGGTCGATCTTAGTGATGAGCTTTCGTTCCGACGTGCTGAGGGGCGCTGTGACATGTGCTTCGTTATACTCAGCGGCAGGATGTGCAAGGTCCGGATCGTAGAAATTTCCTTTCGAATTGCCATCGTTGATGTCATTGCTGGACTTCTCGTCTGCGTGAGGCATCAAGGTCAATTGGGTAGGACGATCAACAAGAAGCGAGACTTACGATCGAGAGAAAATCGCATCGTGGTAAGGAAACGGGCTGTGGATTGCTTCAGGCAAACATCACACGAGGAAGTCTGGTGCTAGCACGGGAGAGGGCATTGGAAACAAAATATCCGCACCGGGGAGTGATGGAAGACTTATGGGAGTATTCGGCAAGTGTAACACGAGGTGCAATATCCTCGGTTCACGGAGGCCATCGCTGTTACTCTACATGGGGCTCTTGTTTCACCCTGGCCATTTGTGTATGCAACCCACCATTTGCCGGTCGAAAGAACCAATGTTTGGAGAAGATCAAAGAAACCCTGGCGAGCTTGGTTTCGAATTAGGTGCAGCTTGGGCAGCGGGATGTCTCGGTGGCGCTTTTTTAGGCGTTCAGCGCGCAAAAGATTTGGCCGGCGGCGGAGAAGCAAATATGAAGAGGCGACGAGCAAGGTGCAGGCCATAAATTGGACGGCCCAAGCCCGGTCGCTAGAACCCCCTTCCGAGCCTAGCTGCTACCCCAAGTCGCCAAGGCCGGCTCCGTTCTGCAGGTATTGCCAGCTCACGCAGTCGGACACTGATCTGGTGAACCTGTGCCTTCCTGTCTATACTCCACTCGCCGCCGACATGTCCTCACATTCATAATTTCTCTGGTGAGCACTCATCAGCAATAGTGAATATCTCTCCAGCTGTTCAGGAACGATGACTGTTGCTGAGCACCTTTCGAGCCGTCTGCCCCACTCTCAGTCTTGCCATTCTGCCTGTCTCTCGTACCCGGCCCTTCAGTAAACGCCAGCAACACAATCACATTCTTTCCGGGATATTCACACCGCTGATGCGTACGCCGACGAATGCCAACGTGGCAGATATGCGGCCTGCATCATCACCCGACGCCTTCTCTCAGTTCCCGAGTGGTATTTTCTTCCAAAATTCACAGCATCATGCAGCCGGACTAGATATCTTGACACCGCACGGTCACTTCCAAGCATTTGCTGCACCGTCAGTCTCGAGCATTCAAATACAAGCACACAGGGGCCCACCGAACGCTCGCCCTTCTCTATCTACAGCGTCAAGCTCGAGTACCCAAAGCCAAAGCAGGCTGGAGAGAGATTCGTTCGAATCACCTGACGCGCGATCTTCTCCATTGGCCCCAAATGTGTCACCTCTGAAATTTGCCCATTTCCAGCCGCCCAATCCTACATCTTCGAGTCCGAAACATCCTTTCGGTAAGGGAGGCACACGCTGCGTGGAAATTTCCCCACCTATTGTCGAAAACAGCCCAGCCACCGACAAGCCGGCGGAGTTCTTCAGTGCCAGATTCTTGGACGGAAATAACGGGCCTAGCTCGGCTCGTACGGCGACTCGCCTGGGTGTACCTGCGAACCAAAAATTCGTGGAGGTAAAAGCAAAGAACGGGTACCGGTTCAATGTCAGCACGCCAGCAACCGTGCCCCAAAAGCGGTCTTCCAATAGCAATAACACAAGAATAAACAAATCCGTCGGTCGCGAGGGAGATGGCGGTGTCAAGAAACCTCGCATAGGTCCTGTTGAGGAAAGTGGTCATGGCGAAGAATCGGCTTCGACGACAACCAGGATCGAGCTGAGGACGAACAAGCCCCTGAAGAACTCTGAAGACATCCATATGGATGTTTGGAGGATTATCTTAACGTACGCGCCCTTGAAGTTCCTCCTCGATGCAAAGACCATAAACCACCGATTCAATCGTCTTTTGGCGGAAGAGTCAACAGTATGGTACTCAAGTCGGATAAATCAATACTCCGATGATATGCCTGGCCCACCAGGGCAAATGACAGAACAACGATATGCGCAACTCCTCGAGGGAAGGGGCTGCCAAAGTAAGGGTTGCAGCAAAAAGAGTACGGGCAAAGTCTACTGGGCATTTTGCCTGAGGCTCTGTAAAGACTGCCTGGAGAAGAGAACGATGAAGGAGGAAACCTTGAAGGGTTACATCTTGCTCCACCAAGCGCATTACAGTCTTTTGACACTTCTTCGCGCTGCGGTTGTTGATGGCGGCAAATATTCGCGTTGCAGACAAATCAGTTCGTCAACAGGAACGTGGGAGGGTACAAATGCTGGTGCTGTCTATCTGACTTCCGATGTCAACGCCATTGTCGAGGAATATGAAACGCTCGTACGGGAAGACAAGGGTGATGCTGCGATTTCGGCATGGAGAGATAAGAAGATGGAAGAGGTGAAGGCGCTCACTCTTCAAATAGCTGCCATTGAAGCCTGGGACAAAACTCGTGGTGTTTCGCTTCCCCGCAATCGCGAAAAGCGGAAAGAATTCTTCATTGAACGGGCGAAGTTACTGAATCCTCCGATTAGGGAAGCAGCCCTGAAGAAGATGTTGGCCTACAAGATGTCTCTCGATTCAAACACTGCACCTACTAAGAAGACTTGGGAAGTGCTGGAACGAAAGATTGTCCCGTATCGCAAAGAAGCGGAAAAGCTCGTGTCGTTCGAAGAGCAAACTAATCATATTGGGGCAGCCGGTGTGGACACGCCGGACCTTGATGCATATGAACTTCTGCGAAACGCCAGGTCTGCGTTAAAGAGTCACAACGCTTTGGCGGAGTACAACCGTGTTCTAGACCTCGGCAGGGCAGAACTAGATCGGTGGAGAGGACTTGATGTCGACGACGCAGACCTTGCTTTACGAGTGTTGAACGGTGTCTACCAAAGCTACCAACAGCATCCTCTTCCAGATACTATCGCCGGAAATTCAGGGATTTATGGTTTGCCTTTCCCGTCGCATTCACAAAGATTTAGTGCATGACTTACTGATTTGCTCATTTTACAGAAGACTACAAGCTTACACTGGATGATGCGCGAGCTGTCGTCGACCAGATTATCGAACCCGAAGTCAAAAGCTGGAGCAATCCCCGTCGAACAATTGTTGCGCTCCACTCATTCAAGTGCGCAGGCTGTCCTCGCAAAGACTGCAACACCAGGTATTCTTTCCTCAAAGGCTTCGAGCACATATACGCTACGCATGCAAAATACGTGGGTGAGGATACTAAATTCTACATGTTCGCAAAGCCGCTCCCCAGGTACCCTGCGCCGGAGACCTTCCCTTGGGTCACTGTGCCCTGGCCACGAAACCTTCCCCTCGTTGCATCGCACCACACCGTCAGCCGCCAGGATAAGTGGAGTCCGGACGCAGAAGTTCCATATGTACCTGCCAAAAAACACAGCACCGTGTCAGCATTTGCGAATCGTCAAGCATACGACGAGCAATCAATTCAAGCGTCGGATTTCGAGGGCAACATTGTCTTTGCGGCTAGCAAACTCTCTTCCACTGACCTGGGCACCGATTGTCAGACTCGTATTGCGTTGCAATATGCGCTCGACCGCTACGCTACAGTCAACGGTATGCTGAAGCCCAGTCTCAAGGACTTTACGGCGTCCTTCAAGAAAATCAGAGAGGTCAATGTCCAATTTGACTTTCGGTATCGGTGCGCGTCTTGTTCGAGGCAAATAAGCATCCCTCGTACGACTAAATTCATCAAGGCGCCGGTCCATTTCGTCGAGCTTGAGGCGCACTTTGAGAAGAAGCATGAGAACCGTGACTGGACTACCGACATGATGGACTTACCCAGTGGCGAGCAACTGTTGGACCATATGATGGAAGGAGACGCAGCACTGGAAGCACAGAAGGGGGAAGTACGAGAGCGGGAGGAGTCTGTCAAGAATTCGCTTAGGAAGAAGCCATGTCCTAAAGCACAGACCATCCTAAATAAGCCGACATCAATGAGCGTGTTTGATACACTATACATCCAGCGCTGAACAAGTTGAACAAGTTGAACGCGTTGAGCGGGGTATTACGAGTTAGTTTCTTTCCCTGTTTTATTTTGGACGGGCTGAATAAGAGCATGGCGCATCAGGGGGGAGTGGTTCGAATGATACCCCAAATAGACCAGCGCCCGATGAGCATGAATGTTGGAGTTAGACGGAAACTGGGTATTTGCATGGGGCGTTGATGATTCTAATCGCTCAGTGGGCGGTACTGCCTGCCTCTTAGCTCTAGGCTTACTTGAATTTGTATGTCCCTACGACTCCTGTCTTGTGACTCCAAAGTCTTTTTCAGCAGGAAGGCGCTGCTTTAACACTTTGGCAATCAAGCCAATGACAAATCCTTGGCCAGCAGGAGTATGAGCAACAGCTCTGTTGCGCCACTTACAGTGGCTCTGACGTTTGGCATGGCGCGCAAATTTGATAGGCGGTCTCCAATTTTTGCTTGGCATTGACACCTTGGAGGAGCTCCCCGGCTCCGACTCATTTTCTTTTATCACGTATCGCATGTCGCCGCTCGACCGTCCCCTTCAATGACTTAATTCTCACTTTTCTTTAGGACATTCTTTAGGACATTCTTTTCACTTCATTGCCCCGTCAAACACGGCTCATTTTTGCCTTCGTCATATGCGTAGTTTCTCATTCTCTTAAACCCCCCATACGTCCGCGAAGACTAACTATCCAATTCTTCACACCTTAACATCTCAAACTGTCTCTGTAGACCTACCCACAAGACCAATTACGCGATGGCCGCGGCCACCAAATTCTTCGCTCGGGCTATTCCTCGCCCATCGCCGGCTTCCGCCATCCCTCGTGCGGCTCGCACAACCCGATCTTCCTTCCTCGGCCAGCAATTCTCGCAATCCTCTCGTAGGGGCTACAGCTCTGGTGCTGGACCTTCTCCTGCAAAATCACGAAATACCCTCTATCTTGGTGCTGCCGTTGTCGCTGCAGCCGGCGCTGGAACCTTCTACTACTTCAACAAGAGCGACGTCGACAATTTCCATCTGACCAAAGGCAGCTCGGTCGAGGCAAAGGGTATCTTCAAGCCCACCCAGAGTGACTACCAGAAGGTTTATGACAAGATTGCACAGTTATTGGTGGAGAAAGATGAATACGATGATGGGAGCTATGGACCAGTACTGGTGAGACTTGCATGGCATGCGAGCGGCACCTACGATGTGAATACAGGCACTGGAGGGAGCAACGGCGCCACAATGCGTTTTGCGCCAGAGAGTGATCACGGCGCCAATGCTGGACTCAAGCATGCAAGAGACTTCCTGGAACCAGTAAAACGTAAGTCGGCCCCAAGAACCCGTCCGTTTTGAGAGTTGCTGACATGACTCATGCAGAGGAATTCCCTTGGATCTCCTATTCTGACCTCTGGACTCTTGCTGGTGTGTGCGCTATTCAAGAGATGCAAGGTCCAATCATACCCTGGCGCCCTGGCCGTCAAGACCGTGACGTCGCCTCCTGCACACCTGATGGCCGCCTCCCGGATGCATCTCAGGGTAGAGACCACCTCCGCACCATCTTTTACCGTATGGGATTCGATGACCGCGAGATTGTGGCTCTCAGCGGAGCTCACAGCTTAGGGAGGTGTCACACAGACCGCAGCGGCTTCAGCGGACCTTGGTCCTTCAGCCCAACAACCGTCACGAATGAATATTTCCGCCTGTTGATGGACGAAAAATGGGGTTGGAAGAACTGGAACGGGCCGAAGCAGTACGAGGATAAGACGACCAAGTCGTTGATGATGCTTCCAACAGATATGGCACTCATCAAAGACAGTGAGTTCAAGAAGCATGTGGAGAGATACGCAAAAGATAGTCAGGTCTTCTTCAAAGAATTCTCCGACGTCCTCGTGAAGCTGTTCGAGCTGGGCGTTCCATTCCAGTCGAAGCCAGAGGACAGAATCTGCTTCAAGTCCACTTATGATGAATGAGGGGAGGAGGATTGGTTCATTCATTCATTTATTCATCCATCCATCCATTCACTCATTCACTCATTCATTCGTTCGTTCCTACCTGTATGCATGCATGTTGGACGAGCAGCATCGATTTTTTAACATTCAGTCGAAGCGTTTAGTCCGTTTCGTTGCGCAGGAGTTTCAAGAGATGTCATGGCGAGGAAGCACTGGCAGGCGTCGTTGCCACCTCGTTTTGGAGGTGTAGAGCATAGATAATACCCCCTTAGATCGATCAAAGATATAGACTTGAGCACCAATGCAGATTAAGAGAACAGATATTCATATGCTTAGAAAGAGAAGATAAACCTGCATCAGATCGAGCCTGAAACAGCTGTAAATCGATATGATCTCCCGGTGAAATTTCTTGTCCGTCGGAGGTTATTGGCCGAACATCTTGAAATCGTTATTTATGGACCAGCAAACCAGAACCCTAAATTTACCAGGTTTCCAGGGCCTCGGAAGAGTAAGCAAGGGTGCTCCAAGAGATATGGCCCAGACTTGGAAAGGACAGAAGGCAAGCTAATCGAAGACGTAAAGCCGTCGAATGGAAGATGCGTATCCGAGACCGGTGATGAGCTGAGTTGGGTGAAATGGTGGATGTCGTTGTTCTCGAGGGGACTGTTCCACCTGAGGCCAATGGCAAGATTGTGTTGTGAAACTGGAACAGATTCCCCTTCTCACGACAACACATGCCGCCTGGCCGCGTCAGCCTTTTACCTATCCTTGAAGGGTTCCCGGGGAGACATCGATATATCCTCTTTGAACTGTATCCGCATCCCCTCATTCCGAGATTTGCTTCAGAAACTCCTTGAAGCCGCGGCCGCTTTCCCGTTGATACTTCGCAGACCCAACCCTTTGCCCTTTCATCCGACCTTGACTTGACAAGCTATCCCATAGCCTGGTTTTGCAGATGCCTCTCATAAAACATGATACTTCCACCCCTGACTTGGTTCATTGCCCCCACATTGGTCTTTCCAACCTTTTCAAGCCTGAACTCGAGATAAGAGCGCTCCCTTGCTTCCGTAGATATGAGACCTGTTGCGACTAGGAGACTATCGCACCGACCAAGTCCGACAGCCTCGGTAAGTAAGACTTACCCGAAGCCTTTTCCTTGGAAGTCCGGATCGACACAGAAGAGATCCGTCAGCTAGCACTAGGGCCGCTGAAATGGTGCTTGACATCTTCCAAATTAGCCTCAAACGCGGCTATTGCCTGCAAGTCCGCCGATCTGCCTACCTCAGATGCACTGGGGATGGAGGACGTGGAGCCATCAATGAAGGCCCTCTCTATCATCTCGGCGATGTCTTCACTGCACCATCCCCAAGTCTCATCACAGTAGTCAATCCCACGATCCGCCCGGGAGAAGCTGCGTCATCGATACAGACAGAGTCCATCGTCGTATCATCAGCCAACTTGCTTTGCATTTCCTTCTCCCACGACGCGGCCTAATCTTCTGGGAATTCGTGGCGGTAGGGGTGCACAAAGTCGCCGAACGTCTCGTCGTCCATAAAAGCCCCAGCCGCGAGATCGGTTATTCGTGGCAGGTGTGTGACCGCCACATTCAGAGCGTACAGGAACCATTTCGGGGCAATCAGGGACGCAATTGTAGTCTGCAATGCCGCCACCTTGGCTGAATTCCCTCCCTGTCGTCTATTATGCCTTGATCAAGATAAAAGGAGCTGTTCCAACTCGGCTTCTGTCAAAGCTATTCGAAGCATCTCATCGGTGCGCATAGCTTGTAGCTCATTGGAATGACGGACAATATGGACTATGCCAAAACATTCACCGGAGCCATCCGTCGCGCCATTTTTATTCTTGCGTCCCAACTGTAGAACTTCCCGAGTAGGCCACATATGGACTCGTCCATGAAAAGGAGAAATCGCAGGGATTCGAGATGCCAATCCGAAGAAACATGACTGCCGAATCCCGTAGTATCTTTGTGTGGCTTGTCTTCCACCAGCATCATCGCCAGTCAGCAATTTGTGTCGCCGAGAGGAGCTTGCGCTTTCTGTAGTTGTGGCAATACCATCTCAAATGACATTGGAGAGTCAGGCTCTGTAAGGAAATTCATACTACCGCTGGGCTTACCAGAGGGAGGCCACTGAGCTCCATATAAAGTAAGGCTGAGATCATCTTAAAGATGATCCCCCTGACCGTGAGAACAGCTGTATTGCTTTGATGGAACGGCCCATGGCAGTTCTCTGGAGATGGAGACGTTGATTCGGAGGTATCTGAGCAAACGATTCAATGCGAATGGACCGGTCAACGTCGCCAGTTGAGCTGCCCCCACGCAGCTGTGTGACGATGCCTCACGCTGCGTGAAACCAACACCCCCTCGGAAGGATTGCAAAAAGGTGCCAGAGTCTCCCTAAAGATCAAATCGAACTCGGCGTGCTGGATCGTAGATCGTACTTGCGGAAACTCTTCTGCTTGGTTTCTGGGTGGCATTTGGCTTGAGAAGACGTCCTGGCTTACGCGAGAAGGGCGTTTGGGGAACCTTTGTTCCTTGTTTAAGAGGGGCTGCGGAAGGATTGATCTATACAAGCAGTTGTGCAAAGAGGTCTTCCAATGCAAAAGACAAAGAGGTTACTGCCGAATCATGAGGATGTCGTTCAGTCAACTTGCGCGTGTGCTGCCTACGGTTTCGTCGTGATAATCTTCATCATGGCTCGCTTAGTCCTGTAGTGATAGCTTTATAGCTCAGCAATCTGTCAGCTGCGCCCACTACTTGAATTTGAGATGCAACGCCTGCGATCCGGGCTAGATATGCCTTACAGTGACCGCCATCTTGTTCCGTCGTTGATCTCTCTATAAGCCAATCATATCCTTGCGATGCGATTCTATATCCTTCTCCCAAACGCCAACGCAGCCCAGCCTCCAAGCAAACACAGTCCCCCCAGTGGTGTGACCGGCCCCAGCATCTTGAACATCTGTGGGTCTAGTACCAGCAAGTATATGGTGCCACTGAACATCGTCATGCCGGCAACGAAGAGGGAAGAGGCAATCTTGTTATTGGGTGCTACGGATGTCGCTAGGAGGAGGACGCCAGAATGGATCAACTAATTTCACAAGGTTAGCGAATGTTGCGATCCCTTTGAGCAGAGTGGACGTGCCTGGTACTCCGCGGCCGTTGACCAATTGGCGAGCCTCGCGGGGTCGGCAATCCTCTTTTTTAAGCCATGGGCGCCGAATGCGCCAAAGGCAACGGACGTGGCTCCATATATGCAGCCAAGTGTCCAGAACATAGTAAAGGTGCGTCTGGCACTATTGCTAGAGGGGGTTGATGTAGATTGATGCCAAGCTCTGCTGGCGTCAAGTAGATGGAATTTGGGTAAGATTCGGAGGGTCGCCTTCGGATAAAGGGGCGTATTCTCGTAAAACCCCGCGTCTTAGGGCACTTGTTCCGATGGTGAGAAGAGCGTGATCCCAGCTTGCCTTCACTGAAATCTGTCCGACTCTGTCTTTAACGCGAGGCTTCCGTCCAACACAGACATACGGCATATTCTGCTGCTACTCCAACACATGTTACCCAAAACTTGCAGGCATCGGGACAGATACGAGTGCTACCGAATATCAACACTAATGTCCTTTCGAGATCCTCAAGCAATGGGACAGACCCAAATTCTTCTCAATGGTGGAGTCTTTGCCAGCAAGAGTGAAAAGGGCTATGTAAGTGAATATACCCCTAACGGTCGTTGCATCCTAAAAGCCATATATGTTGGCGATCGCTTCGACGGCTATAGTGGATACAAGTTCGATTTCGTCGGCACCCCGGGCGAACCACTGGCGTTGAAGACACAAGCTTATGACAGCGGGCCCTCGTTAGACACGGTGTCTTCCGTGTTTGCCGTTAGCCGGGATGGAGCAACTGAAGTGGTTTCATGGACCTTCTACGGGTCAAACAACTCATCCACGCCGTCCTAGGACCTGGGTACTATTGCCAAATTTGGATTCGAGACGACTTACACCTCCGACCGCTTCTGCGGGTTCTTGTACGCCCAAGCAAACACTTCAAAACGGCACGAGCCTGGGATTTTCGCGGGTCGAGGAGATTATCCTACCAAATGGGCAAACTAACATCGTCACGCTAACCAGTCTCTTGACTGATGCACGATGGACCAAGCGAAGACCTGCCGTCGTCACAATCGTCATTGTCCTTGTCTGTTTGGCGCTCAGCGGCCTGGCATTGATATTACTCTTCTTCTGGAAGAGGCCGGACTCATGTTGCCTACCCGCGTATATGCCTATGCGGAATATGGATGGCTACGCGGAGGCAGGGGAAATGGAGGCCCTGAAGTACAACGATGGAAGCGAGAGTGAAATTGGAACGGAGAGTGGTAATGACCGTCATGCGGAGGAG